>Ga0335082_10001574_pt1 | contig 24329 bp, 24 predicted proteins | sample Lox_Sample_41_FD_206718 | JGI IMG/M metagenome (GOLD analysis project Ga0335082, IMG submission 206718) | Soil microbial communities from Loxahatchee National Wildlife Refuge, Florida, United States - Lox_Sample_4.1 | ecosystem: Environmental > Terrestrial > Soil > Wetlands | place: USA...
TCAGAACCTCGCTCTCGTCGATGAAGTCGACGCCGAGCGCCTCGAGCACGCGCGCCTCGACGAAGTGTCCGATCCGCACCTTCGCCATCACCGGGATCGACACCACGCGCTGGATGCCCTCGATGATCTCCACCGCGCACATGCGCGCGACGCCGCCTTCCTTGCGGATGTCGGCCGGCACGCGCTCGAGCGCCATCACCGCCGCGGCGCCCGCGTCCTCGGCGATCTTCGCCTGCTCGGGGTTGGTCACGTCCATGATCACGCCGCCCTTCAGCATCTCGGCGAGACCCACCTTGATCGCGAAGGACTCCGCGCCCTTGCGCCCCGCGCCGTTGCCGTTTCCGTCGCTCATCGCTTCGACCTCCCTCGAGAGTTCAGACGTGCACGCCGACCGCGCGCGGCTCGTCGCCCGCGAGCCGCTCGCGCACGAGGTGGCCGATCCGCGCCACGCCGGTGCGGAGATCGTCGGGGCCGGCCATCGCGAACGAGAGCCGGAGCGCGCTCGACGCGCGGCCGTCATGGTGGAACTGCGAGCCCGGCGCGAAGAGCACGCCCGCGTGAATCGCGTCGGAGAGGAGATCGCGCGTGTCGATCGCGCCCGGCAGCTCGACCCACACCTGGTAGCCGCCCTCGGGCGCGTTCCAGCGCGTGCCCTCGGGCAGCTCCTTCGCGAGCGCCTCGAGCAGCGCGTCACGCCGCTCGCGCATGGCGCGGCGCAGGCGCGCGAGGTGCCGATCGTACTCGCCGCTCTCGATGAAGTCCGCGAGCGCGGCCTGGAGCGGCAGCGAGTCGGAGAGGTCGCTCGCCTGCTTCAACGCGAGGAGCGCGTCGACGCACGCGCCGCGCGCGATCACCGCGCCGACGCGCGCGCCCGGGAAGAGCGACTTCGAGAACGAGCACAGGTGCACGACGATCCCCGAGGCGTCGAGCCCCGCGAGCGGCGGCGTCGCGCGCCCGTCGATGCGGAGATCCGCCTCGTAGCCATCTTCGACGACCGGCTTGCCGCAGCGCCGCGCGACCTCGAGCAGCGCGCGGCGGTGCGCGAGCGAGGTCGTCGTGCCCATCGGATTGTGGAAGGTGGGGATCGTGTAGAAGAGCTTCACGTCGGGTCGCGAGAGCGCGCGCTCGAGCGCCGCGAGGTCGGGGCCCTCGTGGGTCATCGGCACGGCGACGGTCCGCAGGCCCTGCGCGTGCGCGGCCGCGAGCGCGTTGTTGTAGGTCGGCTCCTCGAGCGCGATCGCGTCGCCCTGACCGGCGAAGAGACGGAGCGCGAGCGAGATGCCCTGGCTGGCGCCGTGGCAGAGCACGATGTCTTCCGGCCCGACGTCGAGCGCGCCGCGTCGCAGTCGCGCGGAGAGCGCCGCGCGCAGCGGCGCGAACCCCTTGGTCTCGCCGTAGAGCAGCAGCTCGGGCCCGCCGCGCGCGAGCACGCGCGAGAGCGCCTTGCGGAAGGCGTCGTGCGGGTAGAGCGAGGGATCCGGCACCACGGCGTGGAGCGGGATCGCGCCCTTCGCGAGGCCGAAGCGCGGCCGCGCGCGCTCGAAGGCGAGCAGGCGCTCGACGAGCCCGGGGAAGACCGGCTGGAAGACGTGGGCGCTCCCATTCGCCTTCGCGCGCGGTGCGACGAAGGTGCCGCGGCCGACGGTCGATTCGAGCAGCCCCGCCTCGGCGAGCGCGTCGTAGGCCTGCGAGACCGTGTCGCGGTTCACGCCGAGCGTCTTCGCGAGCTCGCGGATGGTCGGCAGGCGCGCGCCTGCCTCGAGCCGCGCGGACTCGATCTCCAGCTGGATCTGGTCCGCGATCTGCCGGTAGACCGGCCGCTCGTCGCGTCCGCCGTCTCGCTCGAGAGCGATGTGCATGGCGGCCGAGATTAGGCGGTCGAATGTAGGGGGTCAATGAGAGATTGACCGGTCAATCGTTACTTTCAATTGTCATCATCACCCGGATTGATCCGGACAATCCGGTCGGCCGGAGAGGACGCGGTCGGATCGCGATTCCAGGTGTTCATCGCTGCGCCGATGCCCTCGCAGAGCGCGCTCGCGGCCGCGCGCGCCGCGCGCGCGACGAGCTCCGGGAGGACCGCCTCCTCGTCCGGCTCGAACGATTGCAGCACCCAGTCGGCCGTGTCGGTGGCGTCGGCCGGCCGCCCGACGCCGAAGCGCAGCCGCGGGAAGTCCTCGCGCGCCAGGCACAGGGTCACGTGCGAGAGGCCGCGGTGGCCGCCGGCGCCGCCACCCGGGCGCAGGCGCAGCCGGCCGAAGGGCAGGTCGACGTCGTCGAGGACCACGAGGAGATCGGTGCGGAGATCCTCGAGCGGCAGCTCGGCGACCGCCTCGGCGACGGCGTCGCCGGAGAGGTTCATGAAGTCCTGCGGCAGCAGGACGCCCACGTCCTGCGCGCCGGCGTCGCAGCGGAGCGATCCGCGCCCGAAGCGCCCGCCGTAGGCGGACGCATCGAGCCGGAAGCCGCAATCGGAGGCGAAGCGCTCCGCGACGCGCCACCCCACGTTGTGACGCGTTCGCGCGTAGCGCGGACCGGGATTGCCGAGGCCGACGACGAGCTTCACGACGAGCGGTGCGCGCGGGGGGCCACGAGCATGGCGAGAGGATCCAGCCGGGTCGCTCCTCTGAACGTCGCTCGCCTTCGGCTCGCTGTGCGCGCCTTCGGCGCTTACTCCTCCTTCTTCCCGCCTTCCTTCTTCGCCGGCGCGGCCTCGCCTTCGGCGGGCGCAGCCGCCTCGCCCTCGGCCGTCGCGGCGGCCGCTTCGGCGGCAGCGGCCTCGGCGGTCACCTCTTCCTCGGCCTTCGCCGGGATGACGACCGACACCACGCCGAGTCCCGGGTCGGAGACGAGCGCCACGCCCTCGGGCAGGGCGATGTCGCGCACGTGCAGCGAGTCGCCGACGTTGAGCGCCGTGACGTCGAGCGTGAAGGACTCGGGGATCGCCGTCGGCAGGCACTTCACCTTGATCTCGCGGAGCTGGTGGTCGACGATGCCGCCCGACATCAGGCCGATCGCGGTGCCGGTGAGGTGCAGCGGCACCTCGACCTCGATCTCCTTGGTGAGGTCGACCGCGTAGAAGTCGGCGTGCAGCAGCGAGCCCTTCACGGGGTCGCGCTGGAGCTCCTTCACGAGCACGCTCTTGCCGTCGAACGCGCCGCCGCCCCGAACGTCGAAGAGCGTGTTGAGGCCCGCGGCGCTCGCGCGCAGCGCCTTCTCGAGCGGCGTCGGATCGAGCGTCACGGGCACGGTCGCGACGCCGACGCCGTAGCAGACGCCGGGGATGCGGCCGGCGGCGCGCAGCTTGCGCGCGACGCCCTTGCCGGCGCTCTCGCGCACTTCGAGATTCAGCTGGAACTCGGCCACGGTCGGATCTCCTAGACGAAGAGCGAGCTGACGCTCTCCTCGTTGTTGATGCGGCGGATCGCCTCCGAGAGCAGCGGGGCGATCGTCACCACCTGGAGCTTCGGGCAATCCTTCGCTTCGGGTCGGAGCGGAATGGTGTCGGTCACCACCAGCTCCTCGAGCGGCGACTCCGCGATGCGCTTGATCGCGGGGCCGGAGAGGACGGGATGCGTGATGGCGGCGCCGACGAAGGCGGCGCCCGCGTCCTTCAGCGCGCGCGCGGCCTCGGTCAAGGTGCCGGCGGTGTCGACGATGTCGTCCACGACGACGCAGGCGCGGCCGCGCACGTCGCCGACGATGTTCATCACCTCCGCCACGTTCGCGGCCTCGCGCCGCTTGTCGACGATCGCGAGCGAGGCGTTGAGGCGCTTGGCGTAGGCGCGCGCGCGTTCCACGCCGCCGGCGTCGGGCGAGATGATGCAGAGCTCGCGCCGTCCGAAGCGGCTGCGGATCGCGTCGAGCAGCACCGGCGTCGCGTAGAGGTTGTCGACCGGGATGTTGAAGAAGCCCTGGATCTGGCCGGCGTGCAGGTCGAGGCAGAGGACGCGATCCGTGCGCGCGGTGGAGATGAGGTCGGCCACGAGCTTGGCCGAGATCGGGAGCCGCGGGCGCACCTTGCGGTCCTGGCGCGCATAGCCGTAGTACGGGATCACCGCGGTGATGCGCCGCGCCGACGAGCGCCGCAGCGCGTCCACCATGATGAGCAGCTCCATCAGGTGCGTGTTGGCCGGCGCGCAGGTCGACTGCAGCACGAAGCAGTCGCAGCCGCGCACGTTCTCGCTGATCTCGATGTTCACCTCGCCGTCGCTGAAGGTGCCGACGTGCGCCTTGCCGAGGTCGATGTCGAGGTGCGCCGCGACGGCGCGCGCGAGATCGGGAGTGGCGTTACCCGCGAAGAGCTTCAGCGCCTGCATGGCTTGCCTCGGAGTCTCTCGAGATCGGTGGGGAATGGCTGGGGCGGCAGGACTCGAACCTGCAATCGGCGGCTCCAAAGGCCGCTGCCTTACCAGTTTGGCGACGCCCCACCAGACTAGGACTACGGAGGTCTCGGCGGGCCCGTGCCGGGGGTCACGGAGGTCGAGTCCGGCGCGGCCGCCCCGGGATCCCCCGCGGCGCGTCAGATTATCCGGATTCGCTCGCAGTCGCGACCCGCAGCCAGGCCGGCGGCCGCAGCGGAGTGGCCGCGGCGGCTCGCGCCGCCGCGTGGCTGTCGAAGATGCCGAAGAGCGTGGGGCCGCTGCCCGAGAGCCCGACCGCCCTCGCGCCGCGCGCCGTGAGCTCGGCGCGGAGGCGCCCGATCGCGGGGCAGAGGCGCAGCGCCGCGGGCTCGAGGTCGTTGTGGAGGAGCGGCGCCCACGCGCCCGGATCGCCGCGGAGCCGCGCGAAGTCAGGCAGCGCTGCGGCCTTCGCGGCAGGGCCGGTCGTGTCCGGGTGCAGCAGGTCGTGGACTCGGAAGACCTCGCGCGTCGCGAGCGGCTCGCCCGGGTTCGCGAGCACGAGCGGCAGGTCGGGGAAACCGCACACGGGCTCGATCCGCTCGCCGATCCCGCGCACGAAGGCGGGCCGCGGATCGAGGAAGAAGGGCACGTCGGCGCCGAGGCGTAGCGCGAGCTCGGCGAGGCGACCCCTGGCGAGCGCGCCTGGCGCGAAGCCGGCGAGTGCGCGCAGCACGGCGGCCGCGTCGCTCGACCCGCCGCCGAGACCGGCCGCCACCGGCGTGTGCTTGCGCAGCGCGATCTCGAGGTGCAGCGCGAGGCCCGTCTCGGCGAGGAAGAGCTCGGCCGCGCGCGCGGCGAGGTTGCTCGCGCCGCCCGGCGCGCCCGACCCGGGGGACTCGAGGCGCAGCGCCACGCTCGGGGCGTCGGCGTGCTCGATGCCGAGCTCGAGCTCGTCGGCGAGGTCGAGCACCGCGAAGAGGCTCTCGAGCTCGTGGTAGCCGTCGGCGCGTCGCCCGACGATTCGCAGCCCGAGATTGATCTTCGCCGGCGCGCGCAGGCGCGAGCGTCGGGTCACTTGCCCCGCTCGGCGCCCACGAAGGTCATGCGCACCTCGTAGAGGACGCTCTGGAGCAGCCGCTCCTCGTCGCTGTCGAGGTTCCCACGCGTCTTCTCGACCAGCATCTCGATGGTGTCGATGGTGTGGCGCGCCATCGCGAGATCGGGCGCCTCGCGCTTCGCGCCCTCCGGGCCGGGGGCGAGGCCTAGCTGCACCATCGCGGAGGCGGCCAGCGAGAGCACGAAGGTCGAGAAGTCGATGCGCGGCAGCTCCGACGGCTCGCCCGCCGTCCCGCCCGGGCCGGCATCCTCCGCAGGGTTGCGCGGGTCGTCGCTCATCCGAGTGTCTCCACCGCATCCTTCTCGGCGCGGTCCATGCGCTCCATCTCCCGATAGGCGAGGGCGAAACGCTGTGCCACCGTGATGCTGCTCCCGACCAGGATCAGCCAGAGCGCGGGGGTCAGCAGGCCGAGGAGCGCGCCCGCGGCCAGCGCGGCGACGCGCTCACCGCGCTCCATGAAGCCCGCCGAGAAGCCCGGCACGACGAGCTCGGCGCGCGCCTTCGAGTAGGAGACGAGCACGCTCGCGCAGAGCACCGCGCCGGCGAGCGCGACGCCGCCCGGATCGGCGAGCGCCGCCGCGTGCACGCTGATGCCGAGCAGCAGCGCCATGTCGGAGAGGCGGTCGAGCGTGGCGTCGAGGAAGGCGCCGAAGCGCGACGACGTGCCCTGGTGTCGCGCGATCACGCCGTCGACGAGGTCGAAGAAGCCGCCGAAGAGCACGAGACCGGCGGCGAGGCGCGGGCGTCCGTCCGCGAAGGCGACCGCGGCGCCGAGCGAGACCAGCACGCCGATCACGGTCAGCGCGTTCGGGTTCAGGCGCCAGACGAAGAGGAAGGGGAAGAGGCGGTGGAGCAGCGGGTCGAGGCGTCGGCCGGCGATCGACTTGATCACGAGAGGTCTCCTCGCGGACGCCGCCCGGCGCGAGGCGCGGTCACTGCGTGGCGCCGGGCTCCCCCGCGCTGCGCGTCGAGCCCGCAGGGGCCTCGCGCTCGTCGGCGGCGTTGCCGAGCGTGGTCCCCTTGGCGGCGACGTCGGGGAGCGCGGCGAGCTCGCGCTCGAGCTCGGCGTCGCTCATCCAGCCGCGGCGTGCGAGCAGGCGTCGGTCGAGGCGGAGCTTCTGCAGGGCGTCGCGGTTCACGGGTTCCTCCGGCGTACGAGGGCGCGGACTCTAGCGAATTGGCACGCCGCGGAGCCAGCTGATAGGTTGCGCGCCCGCCGTGCGCCACGTCCGCATCGCCTCGCTGATCCTCGTCGCGGCGATCCTCGCGCAGGCCTGCAAGAGCAAGGCGCCGCTCTTCGAAGAGGTGCCGCCCGCGGAAGAGCTCTACGCGATGGGCGAGAAGGAGCTCGCGGGCAAGAAGATCCTGCCCTTCTACACGCGGGTCGACTACTCGCGCGCGATCGAGATCTTCCAGGCGATCATCGACAACTATCCCTACAGCGAGTACGCGATCAAGGCGGAGCTGAAGATCGCCGACGCCTACTTCGAGGAAGGGAAGTACGACGAGGCGCTCTCGTACTACCGCGACTTCGGCGACCTGCATCCGCAGCACCCGATGGTCCCCTACACGATCTATCAGTCGGGGATGTGCCACTACAAGCGGATCGAGAGCGTGCAGCGCGATCAGACCGCGACGCGCAACGCGCTCGGATTCTTCGACCGCCTGCTGGTGCAGTACCCGCACTCGACCTACGCACAGGATGCCGAGCCGATGTGGCGCGAGCTCCAGATCCGGCTGGCCGAGCACCAGGAGGAGATTGCGGACTTCTACCGGGGTCGCTCGGAGTACGAGGCGGCCGCCGAGCGCTACCGCCTGCTCCTCGACGCGAACCCCGGCCTCGGCCTCGACGCGCGCGTGCTGCTGAAGCTCGGCGACTGCTATTCGGCGCTCGACCGCCTCGACGAGGCGGATCGAATCTACAGGACGCTCGTGACGCACTACGCGAGCTCGCCCGAGGCGTATCAGGCACGCCAGCGGCTGACCGTCAACCTGCCCTGAGCGCTCCAGGCGCCGCCACGGGATGCGCCCGGGGTTCGGCCCCGAGGGGCTGAGGCTCCTCGGTTCCCTTCGCGGCCATTTCGTGCTTCGATGGGCGGGAAGGGTCCCCGCGAGCGGGAGCGGGACCCGGCACTTCTCCATCCCGTCATGCGTCGCCGCTGGCGGCGTCCGGCCGTCGGCGCGACGGAGGAGCCTCGGCATGCGAATACTTCGCCAGGTGATCCAGCGCCTCAACCTGATCAGCGCCGAGCCGGAAGCCCTCGTCTTCGATGTCGTCATCGCGATGAGCGACGGTCGCATCGGCGCGATTCCGATCATCGAAGGCGAGCGGCTCGTCGGCATCTTCTCGGAGCGCGATCTCATGACGCGCGTCGTCGTCGCGGGGCTCGACCCGCGCACCACGCGCGTGGTCGAGGTGATGACGCACGAGGTCGTCACCGCGGGACTCGACGAGAGCGTCGATCGCTGTCTGCACAAGATGCAACGCGCGGGCTGCCGCCACCTGCCGGTCGTGCACGACGGGCGCGTGATCTCGATGCTGTCGATGCGCGACCTGCTGCGCGACGAGGTCGAGGAGCAGGGCGAGGAGATCCGGCACCTGCGCGCCTACATCCAGCAGGTCCCGCCCGCGTAGGCGGCGCGCCGCGCGGAGCGGGCGGTCAGCGCGCGCGGAAGGCCAGGTCGAAGCGCGTCACACCCTTGATGAACACGTTCGCCTCGTACACGCCTCGTACACGGGCGGGGCGAGCGCGTGCAGCTCGCACAGTCGCTGCGTCAGCTCCTCGAAGAAGACGCGCAGGTCTCGAAGACGTGCCGCCGCTCGAGCGCCAGGAATTCGGGATCGACGTAGCGCGCGGCGGGCACGTGGATCGGGCTCGGGAAGCCGCTCGGAAACGCGTCGCGCGCGCCCTCCTCGTCGCGGCGGCGGGCGATGGCTTCGTAGCGGGCAGGGTCCATCGGGCCTCCTCGCCGCAGCTTACCTAGGAGAGCTTGCGCCCGCGGTCGCGCAGGATCTCGCGCGCCGCGTTGCGCCCGCAAGCGCCCATCACGCCGCCTCCCGGATGCGTGCCGGCTCCGCAGAGATAGAGGCCGTCGACGGGAGTGCGGTAGGGCGCGAGCCCGGGCAGCGGGCGCAGGAAGAACAGGCGATCGAGCGACATCGCGCCGTGGAAGATGTGTCCGCCCGACAGGCCGAAGAGGCGCTCGAGATCGGGCGGCGCGAGCACCTCGCACTGCTGCACGCTGGCGCTGAACCCGGGCGCGACCTCGTCGGCCATCGCGAAGCAGCGCACGGCGAGCTCGGCGCGGAGCGCATCCCACGCCGACGCCGGCAGCGACGGCGGCACGTACTGCACGAACATCGAGGCGACGATGCGGCCCGGCGGCGCGAGGCTCGGGTCGAGCACGGACGGCAAGGTCAGCTCGACGATCGGACGCTCGGGCAGGCGACCGGCGGCCGCCGCGTCGAACGCGGACTCGATCGTGTCGAGGTCGTAGGCGCCGAGATGAATGGTGCCGCGGTGCTCGGGGCCGGCGCCCGGCGCGCAGCCGCGGAAGCTCGGCAGCCGGTCGAGTGCGAGGTTCAGCTTCGCCGAGCCACTGCGGAAATCGAGCGCGTCGAGGCTTCGCGCGACGCGCTCGGGCAGGTGCTCGCGGCCGGCGAGCTCGAAGAGCGTGCGACGCGGGTCGGCGTTCGAGACGACCAGCGGCGCCTCGATCTCGCGGCCGTCGGCGAGCTCGACGCCGTGCGCGCGCCCGTGTGCGATCCGCACGCGCGTCACCTCCGCGCCGCGCAGGATCTCCGCGCCGGCCTCGCGCGCCGCATCGGCGAGCGCGTCGGAGAGGCGGCCCATGCCGCCCTCGACGTAGGCCCACACGCCGCGCTCCCCGTGCGTCTCGCCCATCACGTGGTGGAAGAGCACGTACCCGGTGCCCGCCGCCGACGGCGGCGCGAATGCTCCGATCACGGCGTCGGTGGCGAACGTCGCCCGCAGCGGCTCGCTCGTGAACCAGCCCTCGAGCGTCGCGCGCGCGGGGCCGAGCAGCAGCGACGCGATGTCGGGGAGGTCGCGACGCAGGGCGAAGGCGCCGCGGGCGACGCGCCACGCGACCGCGAGATCGTGCGCGCGCAGGCGCGGCGGATCGGGCGGCGTCTCGTCGAGCAGCGGCTCGAGCCAGCGCGCGACGCGATCGAGGAACGACTCGTAGTCGGGATACGCGACCGCGTCGCGCACCGAGAAGCGCCGGATCGATGCGCAGCTCTGCGCGACGTCGGCCCCGAGGAGGAGCCCGCGGCCGTCGGGCAGCGGTGTGAAGGACGAGGGCGCGCGTCGCAGCAGGCGGAGCCCGCGGTCCGCGAGCCGAAGCTCCTGCACGACCGCCGGCCGCAGCAGGCCGGCCACGTAGGCGCCGCGCGAGACCCGGTAGCCGGGCCAGAGCTCCTCGCTGCTCGCGGCGCCTCCGAGCACCTCGCGCCGCTCGAGGATCGCGACGCGCAGCCCGGCGCGCGCGAGGTACGCCCCGCAGACGAGGCCGTTGTGACCGGCGCCGATCACGACCGCGTCGCAGCGCACGCGCGGCAGCGTAGCCGAGACGGGCGCGGACGTTGCGCGCTTTCCGCGCTATGACAACGCGCGGTGAGCGGGGGGTTCCACTCGGTCGAGCTCGTCGACTGGATCGCCGGCGCGATCCTCGTGCTCGCGATCCTGCGCGGCCTCTTCCTCGGGCTGATCCGCGAGGTCGTGAGCATCGCCTCCCTGCTCGCCGCCAGCGTGGTCGTGCGGCATTACACGCCCGACGTGGCGAGCTGGATGGAGCGGAGCTCGCACGGCGGCATCCAGCCCGCGCTCGCGCCCTGGCTCGCCGGCGCCGCGCTCGCGATCGGCACCTTGCTGGCCGGCGCGCTGCTCGGACGACTGCTGCGGCGCGGCGCGCAGATGGCGTGGCTCGGTCTTCCCGATCGTCTCGGCGGCGCGCTGCTCGGCGCGGCCGAGGGCGTGCTCGTGTGCGCGATCCTGCTGCTCGCGCTGACCGCGGTGGTCGGGCGCGACTCGTCGCTCGTCGCGGGCTCGCGCAGCATCGCGGCGCTCGAGCGCCTCGAGCACATCGCCGACCGCGTCTCCCCGCCACTCCCCGACGTCGCGGCGCCGCCGCCGCGCCGCGAGGCTCCGCCCCGACGGAGCTGAGAAGAACTAGGAGGGGTCGGTCCAGCGACCGCGCGCGCGGATCAGATCCACGAGGCGCTGGTCCGCCTCCGCGCTCGGCACGTGGCGCTCGACGCACTCCTTGCCGACGTAGAGGTTCACACTGCCGGGTCCGCTGCCGACGTAGCCGAAGTCGGCGTCGGCCATCTCGCCGGGCCCGTTCACGATGCAGCCCATCACCGCGATCTTGACGCCGCGCAGGTGACCGGTGCGCGCGCGGATGCGGGCCGTCGTCTCCTCGAGATCGAAAAGCGTACGGCCGCACGAGGGGCACGAGATGTACTCGGTCCACGAAGTGCGGAGCCGCGCGCCCTGGAGGATGCGATAGCCGAGCGAGAGCGCGGCGGCCGCGTCCTCGAAGCCATCGAGCGAGACGAGGTCGCCGATGCCGTCGCAGAGCGGCGCGCCGACGTCGACCGAGGCGGCGAGCAGGGCGCCCTGCGCGCTCTGGCCGGCGCGGCGCCGATGGCGGAGCGCGATCGGCACGTCGGCCGCACCGCGCGCGCGCAGCCGCGCGGCGAGCAGTCTGCGCGCCTGGATCGGCGGCTCGGCGTCGACCGAAATCAGGAAGTCGGAGAGCTCGGCGCGCGCGCAGGCGTCGAGCACGCGATCGACGAGCTGCGGGACCTCCGCGAGCGCGCCGCGCAGCTCCCACTCGAGCGTCGCCGCGTGCGCGCGTGCGGCGCGCGCCACGGCGAGAAGCTCGTCGTCGTTCACGAGCGCGCCCGCGAGTGCGACGAGGCGCGAGCTCGTTCCGGCGTAGCCCGGCGCCATGCGCGCCTCGGCGCGCACGCACAGAGGCAGCCCCGGCAGCCGCGCGCGCAGCGCGGTCGCGAAGGCCTCTACGCGCGCGGCGTCGGGCAGGTCGAAGGCGTCGACGCCGACGCCCTCGCAACCGACCTCCGGCACCTGCGCCAGCGACGCCGCCAACGCGTCGACCGCGCGCTGCGGCGCGTCGGGAACCGGGCCGAGGTGCAGCTCGACGCGCACGGGGTTCGAGCCGCCCACCGCGAGCTCACCCGCGCCGAGGCTGCGCGTGGCGCGGCGCCGGTGCGCGAAGGCGTCGTCCGAGAAGTCGGCGCCCGGGCGGGCAGGCGCCGGCGGCGCCGTGCGCCAGCGCGCTTCGCTGCGCCGTGCGAGCGCGATCGCGACGGGGATCTCCTTGACGGGATCCTCGGTCAGCGACACGCGGATGGTGTCGCCGAGCCCGTCCTCGAGCAGGGCGCCGATCCCGATGCCGCTCTTCACGCGGCCGTCCTCGCCGTCGCCGGCCTCGGTGACACCGACGTGGAAGGGGTAGCTCGGCGCAGCGAAAGAGCCCTCGCGCGTGCCCGCCTCGCGCGCGGCGCGCTGCTCGAGGCGCGCGGACAGCAGGCGATAGGCCACGATCGCGACCTGCGGGTTGCTGGCCTTCATCGAGAAGACCACGTCGCGGAAGCCCTCGTCCTCGCAGACGTCGAGGAATTCCAGCGCGCTCTCGACCATGCCCTGCGGCGTGTCGCCGTAGCGGTTCATGATGCGGTCGGCGAGCGAGCCGTGGTTCGTGCCGATCCGCAGGGCGCGCCCGAGCTCGCGGCAGCGCCGCACCAGCGGGCGGAAGCGCTCGGCCGCGCGCAGGACCTCTTCCGCGTATTGCGCGTCGCTGTACTCGCGCACGGCGAACTTCTTCTTGTCGGCGAAGTTGCCCGGGTTGATCCGCACCTTCTCGACGTGCAGGGCGGCCTCGAGCGCGGCGTTCGGCGTGTAGTGGATGTCGGCGACGAGCGGCACGCGCACGCCGCGCCGGCGCAGCTCCTGCGAGATCGCGCGCAGGTTCTGCGCCTCCTTCAACGAGGGCGCGGTGATGCGCACGATCTCGCAGCCAGCCGCGACGAGGCGCTCCGTCTGATCGACGGTGCCCACGGTATCGAGCGTGTCGGTCGTGGTCATCGACTGCACGCGGATCGGGTGATCGCCGCCGATCGCGACATCGCCGACCCGGACCTCGCGCGTGGGTCTTCGCCGCGGGGCGAAGGGGTCGACGCAGAAGGTGGGGTTCACGCGCCCTGCTTCTCGCGCACCAGCTCGCGGAACTTCTCGAAGGCGGCGTCGACCTTTGCGACGTCCGGGCCTCCGCCCTGCGCGAAGTCGGGGCGCCCGCCGCCCTTGCCGCCGACGACGCCCGACACGGCGCCGATCAGCTGGCCCGCATGGAAGGTCGTCGCGAGATCTTGTGTCACGCCCGCGGCTAGGGTCACTCGGCCGTCGGCCCGCGCCGCGAGCAGCACGAGCCCGCTGCCGAGCTTCGCGCGCAGCTCGTCCACCAGGTTGCGCAGCTCCTTCGGGTCCGCGCCGTCCACCTGCGTGACGACGGCCCGCACGGAGCCGATCGTCTCGGCCTTCGCGGAGAGATCCACGGAGGCGGCCCCGCGCTTCTCGCGGCGCAGCCGCTCGATCTCCTGATCCGCCGCGCGCCGCTCCTCGAGCAGCTTCTCGACGCGGGCCGGCAGCTCGCCGACGGGCGAGCGCAGCAGCTCCGCGAGCCGGCGCAGCAGCTGCTCCTGCTGGCGCAGGTGCAGGAGCGCGCCCTTGCCGGTCAGCGCCTCGATGCGCCGCACGCCGGCCGCGATGCCCGACTCGCCGACGATCTTCAAGAGGCCGATGTCGCCGGTCGCGCGCGCGTGCGTGCCGCCGCAGAGCTCGGTCGAGAAGTCGCCGAAGCGGATCACACGCACGACGTCGCCGTACTTCTCCTCGAAGATCGCGACCGCGCCGGACTCGATCGCCTCGCGGTAGCCCATCTCCCGGATCTGCGCGGGCGCGTTGCGCTCGATCCAGTCGTTGACGTGGTCCTCGATCGCGCGGATCTCCTCCGGATCGAGCGGGGCGTCGTGCGTGAAGTCGAAGCGCAGGCGGTCGGGCGCGACGAGCGAGCCCTTCTGCATCGCCTGCGGGCCGAGCACCCGGCGCAGCGCGGCGTGCAGCAGGTGCGTGCCCGAGTGGTTGCGCACCGTGGCGGCGCGCGCCTCGGCGTCGACTGCGAGGCGCGCCTGCGAGTCGAGGTGGATCTCGCCCTCGGTCACCTTGCCCAGGTGAACCACGAGACCGCCGACCGGCTTGCGCGTGTCGCGGATCGTCATCTTTCCGGTGTCGGTCGTGACCTTGCCGCGGTCGCCCACCTGACCGCCGCTCTCGGCGTAGAAGGGGGTCTCGTCGACCACGAGCTCCGCTTCCTCGCCGGTGCTTGCGACCTCGCGGCTCTCGCCGTCGACGAGCAGCGCGCGGATCGTGGAGCGCGTCTCGAGGGACTCGTAGCCGCGGAACACGCTGTGCAGATCCGCCGCCAGGCGGCCGTAGACCTCGCCGACGCGCTCGTCGCCGCTGCCCTTCCACGCGGCGCGGGCGCGCGCGCGCTGCCCCTCCATCGCGGCGTCGAAGCCCGGCTGCTCGAGCGTCATGCCCTGATCGCGCAGGATGTCGGTCGTCAGATCGAGCGGGAAGCCGTAGGTGTCGTAGAGGCGGAAGCCGACCTCGCCCGGGAGCTCCTTCGCACCGCGCTGCTTCTGCCGCGCGATCTCGTCTTCGAGCAGCGCGAGCCCGCGCGTCAAGGTCTCGAGGAAGCGCTGCTCCTCGCGCTCGATGCGGTCGGCGATGAAGGCGCGGCGCTCGGCGAGATCGGGATAGGCGCCCGACATCGCGTCGATCACGGCGCCGGAGACCTGGTGCAGGAACGGCCGCTCGATGCCGAGGCGCACGCCATGGCGCGCGGCGCGGCGCAGGATCCGGCGCAGCACGTAGCCGCGGCCCTCGTTCGAGGGCAGCACGCCGTCGCCGATCAGGAAGGTCAGCGCGCGCGCGTGGTCGGCGACCACGTTGAGCGAGACGTCCTTCTCGGGATCGCGCCCGCGCGCGACCCCGGAGAGCTCCTGCGCGCGCAGCAGGATCGGCGCGAAGAGATCCGTGTCGTAGACCCAGGTCTTGCCCTGGAGCACCGCCGACATGCGCTCGAGACCCGCGCCGGTGTCGACGCACGGTCGCGGCAGCGGGTTCATCTGCCCGGCCGCGTTCCGGTCGAACTGCATGAAGACGAGGTTCCAGATCTCGAGCCAGCGTCCGGAGTCGTCGGTCGGATCGAAGCCCGGCCGGCTGCCGGGCTGCTCGCCCGTGTCGAAGTAGATCTCCGAGCACGGGCCGCACGGGCCGGTGTCGCCCATCTGCCAGAAGTTGTCGGCCTCGTCGAGGCGGACGATGCGGTTCGCCGGCAGACCGACTTCCTCGCGCCAGATGCGCGCGGCCTCGTCGTCCTCGCGGAAGACCGTCACGCCGAGCTTCGCCGCGGGAAGCCCGTAGACGCGGGTCACGAGCTCCCAGGCCCAGGCGATCGCCTCGCGCTTGAAGTAGTCGCCGAAGGAGAAGTTGCCGAGCATCTCGAAGAAGGTGAGGTGGCGCGGCGTGCGGCCCACGTTCTCGAGATCGTTGTGCTTGCCCGACACGCGCATGCACTTCTGCGACGTGGTGGCGGTCTTGTAGTCGCGCGTCTCCTCGCCGAGGAAGACGCGCTTGAACTGCACCATGCCGGCATTGGTGAAGAGCAAGGTCGGGTCGCCCTGCGGCACCAGCGACGAGCTCGGGACGCGCCGGTGCCCGCGCTCCTCGAAGAAGCGCAGCAATGCCTCGCGGATCTCGTCGGCCGAGAGCGCCATGGTCCTCCGGGCTCGAAAAGGAGGCCGGAGAATAGCGCCGTAACTCCCGGTCCCGCCGGGAGGAAACCTCAGAACCTCTGGATGAAGCCGTCGTCCTCGGGCTTCTTCTCGGCCGGGATCACCTCTTCCTCGGCCTTCTCCTTGTCGCCCTCGAAGTTGTCCCAGGTCGAGTCGGAGGTGGAGGCGATGCCGCGGAAGCGCAGCGCGAAGTCGTCCGGATTCGACACGTGCTTCAGCGCCTCTTCGTAGGTCACGAGCTGGTTCTTCACGTGCTGCATCAGCGACTGGTCGAAGGTCTGCATGCCGTAGGTGGAGTAGCCCTTCGCGATCGCGTCGTGGATCTCCTTGGTGCGGTCCTTGTCGCCGATGCACTCGCGCACGCGCGCCGTGGTGACGAGCACCTCGAGCGCCGGCACGCGGCCCTTGGCGTCCGCGCGCGGGACCAGGCGCTGGGAGATCACCGCCTTGAGGATCGACGCGAGCTGGATGCGCACCTGCTTCTGCTGGTACGGCGGGAACACCGAGATGATACGGTTGATCGTCTCGGTGGCGTCGAGGGTGTGCAGCGTGCTCATCACGAGGTGGCCGGTCTCGGCCGCCGTGATGGCCGTCTCGATGGTCTCGAAGTCGCGCATCTCACCGACGAGGATCACGTCGGGGTCCTGCCGCAGCGCGGCGCGCAGCGCGTTGGCGAAGGTCATGGTGTCGACGCCGATCTCGCGCTGGTTGACGATCGAGCGGCGGTCCCGGATCAGGAACTCGATCGGGTCCTCGATCGTCATGATGTGGCAGGTCCGATTGCTGTTGATGTAGTCGATCATCGCGGCGAGCGTGGTCGACTTGCCCGAGCCGGTGGTGCCGGTGACGAGGATCAGGCCGCGCTGCTCCATGGCGATCGACTCGATCACCTTGGGCAGGTGCAGCTGCTCGATCGACTTGACACCGAAGGGGATCACCCGGAAGACGATCCCGACCGTGCCGCGCTGCTGGAAGCAGTTGACGCGGAAGCGGCCGAGGCCCGCGATGCCGTAGGCGAGGTCGACCTCGCGGGTCTCGTCGAAGCGGGTCTTCTGCACGGGGCTCATGATCCCGTAGGCCATCTTCTGGACCTGCTCGGGCGAGAGCCGTTCGCCGTTCTTCAGCGGCACGAGGGCGCCATCCACGCGGAACATGGCCGGCAGGCCTGGCTTCAGGTGGATATCCGAGGCGCCGCCCTTGAGCGCGATCTTGAGGATCTCGTTCAGCTCCAACTCTGCGTCCTCTCGCGGGTCTCGGGCCCGATCCGCACGACTCTTCGACCGGACCCGGAGCCCTCTTGAGACGACGCTTTCGCTCAGGTCGCGCGCCGAGCGGACGAAACGGAGGGGCCGGGCGCGAGCGCCGCGCCTCGCAGGAATCTCTCGCGGGAGGGGCTATGCCGGGGTCCGAGATCGGCCGGCGCGTGCGCGAGGTCGTCCTCACCGCCGCGCTCGCGGCGGCCGGCCCCCTCGGCTGCGTTCCGCTCCCGCTGATCGTGACGCCCCCGGTGTCGGGTCAGGTGCGCGACGCCGAGACGGGCCAGCCGGTCGCCGGGGCCATCGTCGTCGTGCGCTTCGACGCGCGCTACGACGATCTGCTGCCCGATCGCGACGTGATCGCGCACGAGGAGCGGATCTCCGCTGCGGACGGAAGCTTCGAGCTCGGGCGGAGCGCGCATGCGGGCGTCTCCGTGTGGCCGCTCGTCCGCAGCGAGGCGCGCGTGGTCGGCGTGATCGCCGACGGCTATCGCTGCGCGGCTCCGCAGATCGTCGGCGACGGCCCGGTGCAGGTCGATCTGTCCCGCGCGCTCGACGACGACGACCGGCGCGACTCGTGCCGTCCGATCGGCTCGCGCGCTGCGGACGCGCCTCGCTATCTGGCGGCCTGGCAGGCCCTGCACCCGCGCGAAGAGTCGCGCGCCCGGCGCGAGGAGGAGCGCGAGCTCGAGCGAGTGCTCGCCGCGCGCCGCGCGCTCGGACGTGGCGAGAACTGCCAGGGGCCCGTCGTGGATCTCGCGCTCGCGCCCGACGGCAACCATGCCGCGTGGATGGTCTCGGACGGAGACGCCGCGAGCGTCGAGGTCCGCCCTACCGATGCGCTGTCGCGCCGCGCGGCGCCGGTGGCGCTCTCGCTCGAGCGAGCGTCGCGGCGCCTGGCGTGGACGGCCCGAGGCGAGCTGCTCCTGTGGGAGCCGGCCGGCGAGCTCGACCGCGCGCTCTCGGCTTCGCGCCTCTCGAGCCAGGGCAGCGGCACAGAGGTCGTCTGGCGCAAGGGCGAGCCCGCGCCGCCGGCCTCGCCGCCCGAGGACGCGCGAGCGCTCCCGCTCGAGCCGACCGACCTGCGCGACGAGGGCGACGCGCGCTGGCTCGGCCGCACGTTCCAGCTCACGCGCGCGCTCGACCCGGACTCCGGCCTGCCGCGCGAGAGCCTGCGCGTCGCGACCGGCCCGCGCGAGTCGCACGCGATCGAGCTGCCGGGAGAAGCCTGTGGTCCGCCCGGCGAGTTCGGGCAGCCGCAGCTCCGCATCGCCGCCGACACTCGCACTGCGCTCGATCTGCGCGACACGGGCGACGGCTGTGGCGTCGTCGCGATCGACCTCGAGACCGGCGCCTGGAGCCGCATCGACGGCGCGCGGGGCAGTCGCTGCAACGTCGAGCGCCGCCTGCCGATGGGGCAGCTGCGGACGGCGCTGCGCGGCTATCTGACGGACGTGGAGGAGGCGATCGAGCAGGCGGGCGGCGACCCCACGGCCGCGTTCTCGCTCCGCATCGACGAGGACGGGGCCACGACGGCCGGCTCGCAGACCTACACTGGCGAGCGGGTGCGCGTGGCTGTTCCGCGCTTCCCGGTCCGCACGCCGCTCCGCCGCATCGAGGTCGGGGTGCTCGGCTCGGGCGGCACCGGACGGGCGCCGGTGCCGCCGAGCGGGATTCCGAACGTCGAGCCGCTGTAGCGCTACTCCTCCTCGGCCGGCGTCTCGCTGGCCGACGCCGAGCCGGTCGGGACGCCGCGCTTGATGCCATGACGCGCGTAGACGGCCTCCGCGAGGCGTTCGCATACGGCCGGATTCTCCAGCAGGAAGCGCCGCGCGTTCTCGCGGCCCTGCCCGATGCGCTCGCCCTCGAAGGAGAACCAGGCGCCGCTCTTCTCGACGATGCCGGCATCGGCGCCGAGATCGAGCAGATCGCCCTCGCGCGAGATGCCCTGGTTGTAGAGGATGTCGAACTCGGCCTGGCGGAAGGGCGGCGCCACCTTGTTCTTCACGACCTTCACGCGCGTCCGGTTGCCGACGACCTCCTCGCCCTCCTTCAGCGCGGCGATGCGACGCACGTCGAGCCGCACCGACGAGTAGAACTTGAGCGCGTTGCCGCCCGTGGTGGTCTCGGGGTTGCCGAACATCACGCCGATCTTCATGCGGATCTGGTTGATGAAGATCACCGTGGCGTTGGACTTCGAGACCGTGCCGGTGAGCTTGCGCAGGGCCTGGCTCATGAGGCGCGCCTGGAGCCCCACGTGCTGGTCGCCCATCTCGCCCTCGATCTCCGCGCGCGGCACCAGGGCGGCCACCGAGTCGACGACCACGAGGTCGATCGCGCCGGAGCGCAGCAGCACGTCGACGATCTCGAGCGCCTGCTCGCCGGTGTCGGGCTGCGACACGAGCAGATCCTCGATGCGCACCCCGAGGCGCCGCGCGTAGCCGACGTCGAGCGCGTGCTCGGCGTCGACGAAGGCGGCCACGCCGCCGCGGCGCTGCACCTCGGCGACCGAGTGGAGCGCCAAGGTCGTCTTGCCGCTCGCCTCCGGCCCGAAGATCTCGACCACGCGCCCGCGCGGCAGCCCGCCGATCCCGAGCGCGAGATCGAGGCTCGCCGAGCCTGTGGAGATCGACTCGATCTCCTTGTCGATCCCGTCCGGGCTCATGGTGAGGATGGCGCCCTTGCCGAACTGCTTCTCGATGGCGGAGACCGCCAGCGCGATGGCCTTCTCCCGCTCGGAGTCGCGGCCCGTCTTCGTCTCGATCCGGCCCTTGGTATTCATGTCGTCCTCGTTCTCCCGTGGATTTGCTTCCTGATGGGGGTGATCGTCACTCGTTGGAGGCCAGCGGCAGCCGCTCGAGCGGCGTGTGTCGGGCTCCGCCCGGCTCGAGATCGCTGCGGAACAGCACGGCCTCCGTCACGTCGAGAGTGAAATCCGGCACCGTGACAGGGACGGTCACGTCCGGCAGGCCCTCGCGCAGCCGCGCGCGGCCGAGCGTGCAGTGGGCGCGGAAGCGCCGCGTCTCGGGCGCGAAGCCCGCGGCCACCGCGCCGCGTTCGACCGCTGCGGCGAGCCCCGCGAGCGGCGCCTCCGGCTCGAGCACGAGCGCGACGACGCGCGGGCGCCGCGCATCGGGAAAGGGCGCGACGCGTCCCGGATGGAGCCGGAAGGGCTCGACCCGGGCGGTCTCGGCGCGGATCCGCCGCACCAGCTCCGGGATGCGCGCGGGCGCGAGGTTGCCGAGGAAGCGCAAAGTCACGTGGAGCGTCTCCTCGCGCGCCCAGCGCACGGAGTCGCCGCGCGGGGCGTTCCGCAGCGCGTGCACCGCCTCGTACGCGGCCGCGCGGGCGCGCGCGTCGAACGGGACGGCGACGAAGGCGCGGATCTCATGTGCTGCGTCCGGGCGCATTGCCACCCCCTGTCCTCCGCAGCAGGCTCGGGCCGACCAGCTCGAGCGAGAGCAGCGAGCGCCGCACCCAGTCGAGGGCCACCTGGGCGCTGAGCACGCGGTGTCGCGCGCGGTCGAGGGGGAAGACGAAGTGGTCGGCATGGGTGCGCGCGCCGTCGGCGAGCGCGAGGTGCACGAGGCCGACCGGCTTCCCGGCGCTACCGCCCCCCGGCCCCGCGATCCCGGTCGTCGCGACCGCGAGATCCGCGCCGAAGCGCGCGCGCGCGCCCTCGGCCATCGCGCGCGCGACCTCGTCCGACACCGCTCCGTGTGCCGCGAGCAGCTCCGCCGGGACGCCGAGCAGCGCGCGCTTCGAGGCATCGCTGTACGCCACCACGCCGCCGAGGAAGTAGGCCGACGAGCCCGGCACGTCGGTGAGCTTCTGCGCGACGAGCCCTCCGGTGCAGGACTCCGCGACCGCGAGCGTCCTGCCGCGCTCGCGCAGCAGGCGCCCGACCACCGCTTCGAGCGTCTCGTCGCCCTCGCCGTAGACGATCGCGCCGAGGCGCTCGCGGATCGTGCGGCAGGTCTCGGCGAGCAGTCGCTCGGCTTCGGCGGCGCTCTCCGCGCGCGCCACCGGCCGCACGTAGTTGTCCGGGAAGGCGGTGCGGAAGCCGAGTGAGAGCGCGCCTTCGCGCGCGACGTCGGCGAGCTCGGCGTCGAGCGCGGATTCCCCCGTGCCGAAGGTCCGCAGCAGCGCGGCGCGCAGGCTGCCCTTCGCGGGGCCGAGGCGCCGCGCGATCCGCGGCAGGACCTGGTCGTCCATCATGCGCATCAGCTCGCGCGGCACACCGGGCATGCAGAAGAAGAGCGCGCCGCCCTCCTCGAGCAGGAACCCCGGCGCCGTGCCGATCGGGTTCGGCAGGATCTCTGCGCCTTCCGGGAAGTACGCCTGCTTGGCGTTGTTCTCGGTCATGTCGCGGCCGAGAGCCCGGAAGAAGCCACGGATCGCCTCGAGCGCCGCGGGATCGAGCACGAGCTTGCGGCCGAAGGTCTGCCCGAGCACCTCGGCGGTGAGGTCGTCGCGCGTGGGGCCGAGGCCGCCCGAGACGAGCACGATCCGGGCGCGCGAGGCCGCGCGCAGGAAGGCGTCGGTCATGTCGGCGGGGTCGTCGCGCACCGAGCTGTGGAAGCAGGTCTCGACGTCGAGGGCGAGCAGCGCGTCGGAGAGGAACGACTTGTTCGAGTCGACGATCTCGCCGCGCAGCAGCTCGTCGCCGATCGTGAGGACCTCGGCCTTCACGCGGAGAGCCTTTCGGACGCCGCGCACGCGGCCGTCACGCAGCCCGCGGCCAGCAGGCCGGCGAGGACGTCGTCGAGCATCACGCCCGCGCCGCCCCCGAAGTGGCGCTCGGCCCAGCGCACCGGTCCCGGCTTCCAGATGTCGAACAGGCGGAAGGCGAGGAACCCGACCGCGAGGAGGAGCGGACTGCGCGGGTTCGCGGACGAGAGCACCGCCGGCGACAGCGCGATCAGCTGCCCCACCACCTCGTCGATCACGATGCGACCGTCGTCGCGGCGCTCGTAGACGCGCTCGGCGACGTCGGCGGCGTAGATGCCGACGGCGAGCAGCGCGACGGCGGTGCCGACGACGATCACCGCTCCGTCCGGAGCCAGAGCCCAGTAGAGCGCGGCTCCGACTCCCGCTCCGGCCGTGCCAGGCGCCACGGGCGCGTAGCCGGCCCCTCCGGCCGTCGCGACCGCGAGTGCGAGCCGGCGTCCGACCGCGCGGGCGGCGGTCTTCGGGGGCGCAGATCGGGGCTCGCGTCGATCCGCATGGGGAGCCGATGAGCCGATGACGAAATCCTGCAGGACCGAGCCGCGCGCGCGGCGGTCGAAAGCCGCGGCCTGGAGGGGTCGCGGAGCAGAGCGTCGCCGCGGTGGGGAGGGGGGCCCGGCGACCTGCCGAGAGTACGTCCCGGGCGAGTGGGCAGTCAATCGGCCGAGTGGCGAAAAAAAGGAGAAAGGTGGCTTGGATTTTGCTTGAAACTCGAAGCCTTGTGGCGGAGGCGATCGGAGCGCGCCGGCACGCGATGCAGCCCGTCGGATTCTCCGAGAGCCCGGAGCCGCTGGAGCTAGGCTCCGCCTCGATGATGGGTCGCGTGCTCGGGATCGACCTCGGCGAGCGCCGCATCGGGCTCGCGATCTCGGACGAGGAAGGACGCTTCGCGTTCCCGGCCGGATTCCACGAGCGTCGCGACCTCCCCGGCGACCTCGAGGCCCTGCGCACCCTTGCCGTCTCGCAGGGTGCCGTGCGGATCGTCGTCGGGCTGCCGCTGCTCCTCGATGGCCGCGAAGGCACCGGCGCGCGCGCCGCGCGCGAGTTCGCGGAAGCCCTCCGGCGCGCGACCTCGTTGCCGGTCGAGCTCGTCGACGAGCGCCTCACCACGCGCGAGGCGGAGCGCGCTCTCTCGCAGGCTCCCCGCAAGGCCCGGCGCGCCCGCAAGCGGGTGCTCGACGCGATGGCTGCCACCTTGCTCCTGCGCGGCTGGCTCGACGCGCAGTCGCGCCGCGACGCGGGGCGATGAGGCGCATCCTCCCGATCGCGCTCTCCGTCGCGACGGCCGGCGCCCTCGCCGCGACCGTGTGGCTCGCGCACGCGCTCTCCCCGGTCGCCGGTGCGGGTGCCCCCGAGATCGCCTTCGAGGTCGAGCCCGGCGACACGCTCGTGCGTGTGGCGACGAAGCTCCAGGACACCGGTCTCGTGCGCGACGCCCGGATCGCAGAGTGGTGGGCGCGCCTGCGCGGACTCGCGCCGCGCCTTCGCGCCGGCGAGTATGGCCTCTCGCCGTCGATGACCCCCGAGCGGATCTTCGAGCACATCGCCTCGGGCCAGGTGCTCACGCATCCGGTCGTCGTGCCCGAGGGCTTCACGATCGCGCAGATTGCCGAGCGCCTCGCGGCCGAGGGGCTCGCCGACGCGCACGCCTTCACCGCCGTCTGCATGGACCCGGAGTTCGCGCGTGAGCTGTCGCTGCCCGGTCCGACGCTCGAGGGGTATCTCTTCCCGGAGACCTACCGCTTCCCTCGCCGCCTGGATCCGCGCGAGATCGCGCGCGCGATGGTCGCGCAGTTCTTCGAGGCGTGGGGGCCGCTCGCGCCCGAGGCCGAGCGGCGCGGGCTGACTCTGCACGAGGTCGTGACGCTCGCGTCGATCGTCGAGAAGGAAACCGGTCAGCCGGACGAGCGCCCGCTGATCGCGTCGGTCTTCGCGAACCGACTCGCGCGCGGCATGCGCCTCGAGTCCGACCCGACCACGATCTACGGCATCCCCGATTTCGACGGCAACCTGCGGCGGAGCGATCTCGAGAACGAGTCGAACCCCTACAACACCTATCGGATCGCCGGCCTGCCGCCGGGCGCGATCGCCAACCCGGGGCTCGCGTCGCTGCGCGCGGTGGTGGAGCCGGCAGAGAGTCAGTACCTGTACTTCGTGTCGCGCAACGACGGGACGCACGTGTTCTCGCGCAGCTACTCGGAGCACCTCGCAGCCGTGAATCGCCACCAGCGCCGGAGAACGGGCTCGTGAGCCCCGAGGTTCCCGAGCCGCGCGCCTTCTACTGCGAGCGCATTCCCGCGCAGTTCAACCGCGCGCTCGATGCGCAGGCGGCGCTGGGGGCGTCCGGCCAGCGCGTCTACGACGGCATGCGCGCGGTCTCCGCCACCATCCGCGTCGACGTGGAAGGGCAGGGCGGCGGCACCTTCTACCTCAACATCGACCAGGGTCGGATGAGCGCGGGGGAGAGCGCGGCCCATCCGCCGTTCCTCACGCTCCTCCAGGATCGCCGCGCCTACGAGCGGATCGCGCTCGAGTCCGGAGATTCCGCGATGGCGCTGCTCGGCGGGCTCTCGGGCCTGGCCAAGGAGATGAAGCTCACGCGCGCGCGGGTGGAGGCGCTCGCCGGGCTCTCCGGCCTCGTGCTCTTCGAAGTGAGGGGCGAGGGCGGCTTCGCGTTGCGCACGCACTTCGGGCCGCCGCCGATCCCGGACGCGCCCGTCACGTCGATCCGCGTCGACGCGGCGGCCTATCGCGACCTGCGCGCGGGAACGCTCGACCCGCAGACGGCGTTCATGAGCCAGCAGATCGCGATCGAAGGCGACATGCGCGTCGCCATGCAGCTGGCGCTCGCGGCGATCGCGCCGGACTAGCAAGCCCGGCGCTTCGCCGGGCGCGCAGCGAGCCGCAGGCGAGCGAAGTTCAGAGGAGTAGACCCGGTTCGCCGGGGCAACCCACTCCGCCGGCGCTTCGCCGGGCGCGCA
>Ga0335082_10001575_pt1 | contig 24328 bp, 18 predicted proteins | sample Lox_Sample_41_FD_206718 | JGI IMG/M metagenome (GOLD analysis project Ga0335082, IMG submission 206718) | Soil microbial communities from Loxahatchee National Wildlife Refuge, Florida, United States - Lox_Sample_4.1 | ecosystem: Environmental > Terrestrial > Soil > Wetlands | place: USA...
GCCAACGTGGACAAGGTCTCCGACGATCCGGACGAGGGCTACAAGGTGACGTCGGTGCAGGTCTTCGACGAGAAGCTCGGCGCCGACGACCAGGAGGTCAAGACCCTCCTCGGCAGCTCGAAGCTTTTCAGCGACCTGCAGAAGCGGATGCAGGCGGAGAAGCGCGACGTCATCGTGCTGATCCACGGCTTCGCCAATACCTTCATCAGCAGCCTGCAGCGGGCGGCGCAGATCAAGCAGACCTACCTCATCGAATCGCCGGCCGGCTCCATCCCGCACGAGCCCTATGTCGTCGTCTTCTCCTGGCCGTCGAACGGCCGCACCGAGCCGCCCTGGGAGTACCACAGCGACCGCGACGACGCGGCCGCCTCCGGCGTGGCGATGGCCCGCTTCATGATGCGGGTCGTGGACTTCCTCTCCGACTCCGAGGGCCGCTGCAACCAGGGCATTCACCTGGTCGCCCACAGCATGGGGAACTGGGCGCTGCGGCACGCCGTGCAGGGCCTGATCGGCCTGACCAACGCGGCGCAGCTGCCGACCATCTTCACCAACATCTTCCTGATGGCGGCCGACGAGGACGAGAACACCTTCGAGAAGGAGCAGAAGATGCAGCGCCTGCCGGAGCTCGGCCGCGCCATCCACGTCTATCACAGCCGGACCGACGGCGCGCTGCTGACCAGCGACACGACGAAGATGAACCCCGACCGCCTCGGCTCCGGCGGCCCGCGCACCTTCTCGGGCCTGAGCACAAGGATCGTCGCCATCGATTGCTCGGACGTCGACTTCACGCTCCCGCTGCACGCCAACCACCAGTACTACCGGCTGCGGCCGGAGGTGATCGCCGACGTGCGGGCGGTGCTGACCGGCCGCTTCCGCCCCGAGCAGGTGCCGCGCCGCCTGGTCGTCGAGTCCGGCCGGCGGTATCGAATACCGAAGCTGTAAACGGCGGCGGGCGCCCTACCCCTTCACCGCGCCTGCCGTCAGGCCCTGCACCAGGTAGCGCTGGATGAAGACGAAGAAGAGCACTGCCGGGATCAGCGCCAGCACGGAGGCGGCCATCATCTGGCCCCAATCCACGGAGAACTTGGTGACGAAGGTGAGGAGGCCGACGGCGAAGGTCTTCTGGCTGTCGCTGTTGATGAGCATGAGCGCGAACAGCAGCTCGCTCCAGGCGGCGGTGAAGACGAAGCCGAGGGTGGCGCCGAGGCCGGGCAGGGTGAGCGGCAGGATCACGCGGCGCAGCGCCATCAGCCGCGTGCAGCCGTCGATCATCGCGGCCTCCTCCAGGTCCTTGGGGATGCCGTCGAAGAAGGACTGCATGAGGAAGCTGGCGAAGGGCGTGTTGAAGGCGGTGTAGATCACGATCAGGCCGACGAGGTTGTCGGTGAGGCCGAGCGGCGCCATCAGCCGGTAGATCGGCGCGATCAGCATCACCAGCGGGAACATCTGCGTCAGCAGCAGCAGGAACATGAGGGCGTAGCGGCCGCGGAAGCGGAAGCGCGAGAAGGCGTAGCCGGCGCCGGCGGCGAGCACCGTCACGACCGCCGCCGTGCCGAGCGAGACGATGATGCTATTGCGGAAGAAGGTCGGGAAGGTGCTCTTCAGCAGCACGAAATCGAAGTTGGCGAGCGTCATGCGCGAGGGCCAGAGCGCCACGCCCTCGCTGTACAGCAGCCGCTCCGGCGTCAGCGAGATCTTCACCAGCCAGTAGAGCGGCAGCAGCGCGAACGCGAGGAAGCCGAGGATGAGCAGCCGGTGGCCGGCCGCGAGCAGCAGGCGCTTGCGCCGGGGGGTGCCGAGCGCGCTCATGCGGCCATCGGCGCGGCGAGCAGGCCGCGGCGCATGCGGATCAGGACGACGGCGTAGAGCAGCAGCAGGAGCAGCAGCACGGCCGCCACCGCCGAGGCATAGCCGAAGTCGAGCTTCGAATAGGCGGTGGCGAAGATGTAGGTGGCGAGCGTCTGCGTCGAATCGGCCGGGCCGCCCCCGTTGGTCATCACCCAGATCAGGTCGGCGAAGTTGGCGATCCAGATCGTGCGCAGCAGCACGGTGATGGCGATCGTCGGCGCCAGCAGCGGCAGCGTGACGCGCGTGAAGCGCTGCCAGGCGTCGGCGCCGTCGATCTCCGCCGCCTCGTAGAGCTCGCGCGGGATCGCCTGCAGCGCCGCCAGCAGAGTGATGGCGAAGAAGGGGATGCCGAACCAGACGTTGGCCACGATCGGCCCCCACATGGCGATCGCCGGGTCGGCCAGGATGTTGTAGGGCTGCGCGATGATGCCGAGGCCGGCCAGCCAATAGGGCAGCGGCCCGATCACCGGATTGAACAGCCAGGCCCAGGCCAGCCCCGAGAGGAAGGTCGGCACCGCCCAAGGAACGAACACAATGGCCTGCACCAGACGACGGCCGAAGAACGGCTTCGCCAGCGCCAGCGCCAGGATCAGTCCTAGCGAGAACTGGAAGACGAGCGAACCGCCGGTCCACCAGACCGTGTCGAACAGCGCATGCCAGAAGGCGTGGTCGTGGACCAGCTCGACGAAATGCGCGAAGCCGACCCAGCCGGTGGCGAAGGGATTGAACAGCTGGATGTTGCGGAACGCGTAGGACAGCCCGACCAGCAGCGGCACGACCATCACCACCGCCAGCAGCAGCAGCGCCGGGCTGAGATAGAGATAAGGCTCGAGACGCGCCGAGAGCCGCGCGCAGCGCCGGCCCCGGACGCGCCCCGGAGCCGTGCCGACGGCAGCGGTCATGCCGTATCCATCGCGGGCCGGACCCTCATCGTGCGTCCTTCGAGACGGCCGCTTCGCGGCCTCCTCAGGATGAGGACTGGTTTTCGTGCCACCAAAATCCCTCCTCATCCTCAGGAGCGCCCAAAGGGCGCGTCTCGAAGGACGCTGGATCCTCGTGCAGCTATGCCCGCATCACTGCTTGTTCTTCGCCAGCCACTCCTGCTGCGCGTCGGTGAGGTACTTGGCCCACTGGTCGGCCACGTCCTGCGCCGTCATCTGACCCAGCAGGGCCTTCTGCGAGGTCTCCACCGACATCACGTCGAAGAGGTAGCCGAGCTTCTCCAGATGCGAGGGATAGGCGGTGAGCTGGTACTTCGGATCGTTCAGCTCGGTGAACCAGCCGGCATAGTTCTCGCCGGTGAAGTGCGGATCCTGGTCGGCGCCCTTATGCGTGGGAATCACGCCCACGAACTTCGCCCATTCGAGATTCGACTTGGCGTTAGAGAGATGCGCGATCAGCTTCCAGGCGTCGTCCTTGTGCTGGCTGGCGGAGAACATCGCCCAGCCGGCGTAGCCGATGGTCGGGAACGACTTGCCGGAGGGACCGACAGGCATGGGCGCCACGGCGAAATCGTTCTTGTCCATCTTCTCCGCGATGGCGATCAGCGCATCGGGGTCCTGATCGAGCATGGCGCAGGTGCCGGAATAGAAGCCGGAGACGATTTCGTTGAAGCCCCAGTTCACGCTGTCCTTGGGCGCGTAGCCCTTCTGGTAGAGGTCGACCAGGAACTGGAAGCCCTTCACCGCGCCCGGCTCGTTGAAGGTGCTGGTGCCGTCCTTGTTGAACCAGTCGCCCTTGCCGTTCATCGTCGCCATGAACATGTACCAGCCGCTGAAGCCGCCCTTGCTGCCGCGCAGGCAGTAGCCGGACTTGCCGGGGATGGCGCTGATCTTCTGCGCGTCGGCCATGAAGTCGTCGAGCGTCTGCGGCGGGCCGGAGAGGCCGGCCTGCTCGAACAGCTTCTTGTTGTAGAACATCGCGCGGATATAGAAGCCGTAGGGAATCATGTAGGCGGTGTTCTTCACCACGCGGCCGAACTGCAGCGTGCGGTCGGTCAGCTGCGGCGTGTCCTCCCACTTGGCGAGCCAGGGCTCGAGGCTCTCGAGCTGGCCGTTGCTGGCGTAGAGCGAGAGCCAGCGCTCGGGCATCTCCACGACGTCGGGGATCTGGCCGCCCTGCACCATCGTCAGCAGCTTCTCGAAGGCCTGGCCCCAGGGCAGCGAGACGATGTCGACGGTGACGCCGGCATTGGCCTGCTCGAACGCGGTGACCTGCTGCTTCAACAGATCGGTGCGCTGGGGGCTGGTGATGACCTCGACCAGCTGCAGCTTGGTATCGGCCAGCGCCGGACCGGCCGCCAGGCCGGCCAGCAGGGCGACGGAACAGAACAGTTTCTTCACGGCTTACCTCCCTTTCTCCGTTGCTGATGCAGCGAGGGCCTGTTGCAGGTCGGCCCACAGGTCTTCAACCTCTTCCAATCCGATGTGCAGCCGTACCAGCCGCGCGGACACGCCGAAATCGCGCATCGAGTTGATGCCGCCGGCCTGCTGCAGTCCGACCTCGGCTGGAAACGCGAGGCTCTCATGCCCGCCCCAGCTGACGCCGAGCTTGAACATGCGCAGCGCGTTGCAGAAGGCGCGGATGTTGACGGACTCCGCCGGCTCGATCGCAAACAGGCCGGACCAGCCCCCGAGCGTCGCGCGCCCGGGCTCGTTGGAAAAGGCCGGATGCAGCACGCGCACGATCGCGGGATGCCCGGCGAGCCGGTCGGCGATGGCGAGTCCGCTCTCGTGATGCCGGCGCATGCGCAGCGGCAGCGTGCGCAATCCGCGCACCAGCAGCCAAGCGTCGAGCGGCGACAGCTTGGCGCCGAGATAGGGAAAGGCGGTCTCGTCGAGCGCGGTGATGAGCTCTCGCGAGCCCGCCACGACGCCGGCGACGACGTCGCTGTGCCCGCCGAGATATTTCGAGGCCGAGTGCAGCACGAGGTCGATGCCGTGCTCGAGCGGGCGCTGGAAGATCGGCGAGGCCCAGCTGTTGTCGATCACGGTGACGACGCCGTGCGAGCGTGCGAGCGCGGCGAGGCGCGGCAGCTCCTGCGTGCCGAAGACCCAGCTGCTGGGGCTCTCGAGATAGAGCAGCCGCGCGCCAGGCAGAGCCCGGGCGACGGCCACGGGATCGCCGCCCTCGACGAATTCGACGGCGATGCCGAAGCGCGGCAGCAGCCGCCGCATCAGCCGGTAGCTGTCCGGATAGACGTGGCGCACGCACACCACGCGGTCGCCGCTCTGGCAGAGCCCCAGGATGACGGTGCTGATGGCCCCCATGCCGCTGGCGAAGCCCCGGGCCGCCTCGGCGCCCTCCAGAGCCGCCAGCTTGCGCTCGAACTCAGCGGCGGTCGGGTTGTCGACGCGCGAGTAGATGGGATGCCGGCCCTCGCCGCGGAAGCGCGCCGCCAGTTCGTCATAGTCGGCGAAGGTAAAGAGCGAGGACTGGAAGATCGGCGGCACCACGGCGCCGAACGGGTAGGCGTCGTCGTGAGCGACGATCGTCGAAGCGCCCTTGCCGGCGACGTCAAGCTTGCCGGACACGGGCCGCCTCCCTCAGGTCTTCCTCGACGATGCGGATGATGTCGAGCGTCACGCGGCGGGCCTCCGCCGGATTGCGCGCGGCGATCGCCTCGTAGAGCTGCCGATGCATCGGGAAGGTGCGGCGGGCGAAATCGCTCTTGCCGAAGGGATGCTCCCAGAACCGGTGCAGGGCCGTGTGCAGCTGTCCGACGATCTGCGCGAACAGCGGGTTGCCGGCGGCGCGATAGACCGAAAGGTGGAACTCCCAGTCCTCCTCCGGCGCGTCGCCGTAGCGCAGATGCATCTGCTCCATATGTTCCAGCCGCCGCCGGATCTCGGCGATGGCCTCGTCGCCGGCGCGCAGCGCCGCCAGCTCGGCCGCCTCGGCCTCGAGCGCGCGCCGGAGCTCCAAGGTGCGCTGCAGATGTTCGTGCTCAAGCTGCACGGTGAGGGCGAAGTGCACGGCGCCGGGCGCCACAGGCACGCGCAGGTAGGTGCCGCTGCCGACGCGCATGTCCAGGATGCCGAGGGCGGCCCAGCGCTTCAGCGCCTCCCGCAGCGTCGGCCGGCTCACCTTCAGCCGCTCGCACAGCTCGCGTTCCGGCGGCAGGCGGTCGCCCGGCTGCAAGCCCCGCTCGAGGATGAACCCAGCGATGGCATCGAGAATAGCGGTGTCGCGCGCCGGCAGCTGCAGCGGCCGCAGCCCGCCGCTCGGCCGGCCTTGCGGGCGCGGCAGAGCCTCTTTCATGCGCCTTGACAATTGGTCTGACATCTAGGCCATTTCATGCCTAATACGCCGGCATGTCAATCATTCTCGGGGCTTGGCAGCGGCCATTGGCCGCGCCGGCTTACGCAACTGTAAGGTGACCACCCCTCGACAAATCCTTTCACATTCCTGAAATCCCTGGGGTATTCTCCCGGCCGGGCATCAGGGGATCGGATTCGGGTAGATGCCGGCGGGGGATTGCCGACCCGAACCATCACAATCGAAGGCATCGTCGCATGGAAATGCACAACCGGGACACGCTGTTGGATCGGGTTCAGGATCCTGCCGACATCCGCGGTTTTTCGATCGAAGAATTGAAGCAATTGGCCGATGAGTTGCGCCGCGATCTTGTCGAGATCGTATCGGTGACGGGCGGCCACCTGGGCGCCAGCCTGGGCGTGGTCGAATTGACCGTGGCCCTGCACCACCTGTTCGACACGCCGCGCGACCGCCTGATCTGGGATGTCAGTCACCAGGCCTACATCCACAAGATGCTCACCGGACGCCGCGAGCGCATGTTGTCCCTGCGCCAGGGCGGCGGCCTCTCCGGCTTCACCCGCCGGGTCGAAAGCGTCTACGATCCGTTCGGAGCGGCACACAGCTCCACCTCCATCTCGGCCGGGCTCGGCATGGCGGTGGCGCGCGATCTCTCCGGCGGCAAGAACCACGTCGTCGCCGTGATCGGCGACGGCGCCATGAGCGCCGGCATGGCCTACGAGGCCATGAACAATGCTGGCGCCATGAACTCGCGCCTGATCGTCATCCTCAACGACAACGACATGTCGATCGCGCCGCCGGTGGGCGCCATGAGCGCATACCTCTCGCGGCTGCTGTCGTCGCGCCAGTTCCGCAGCCTGCGCGAGCTGGCCCGCCAGACCTTCAGCAAGCTGCCGCGCGCCATCAGCCACACGGCCGAGCGGGCCGAGAGCATGGCCCGCACCATGGTCATGGGCGGTACCTTGTTCGAGGAGCTGGGCTTCTACTATGTCGGGCCGATCGACGGGCACAACCTCGACCACATCGTGCCGGTGCTGCGCAACGTGCGTGACTCCGACGACTACGGCCCCGTGCTCGTGCATGTGATCACCGAGAAGGGCCATGGCTACGGCCCGGCCGAGAAGGCGGCCGACAAGTACCACGGCGTCAACAAGTTCGACGTCGTCACGGGCACCCAGGTGAAGACGCCGGCCTCGGCGCCGACCTACACCAAGGTGTTCTCGGACGCGCTCATCAAGATGGCCGAGAAGGACGAGAAGATCGTCGCCATCAACGCCGCCATGCCGTCGGGCACCGGCCTCGACAAGTTCGCGGAGAAGTTCCCGAAGCGCTGCTTCGATGTCGGCATCGCCGAGCAGCATGCGGTGACCTTCGCGGCCGGCCTCGCCACCGAGGGCATGCGGCCCTTCGCCGCGATCTACTCCACGTTCCTGCAGCGTGCCTACGACCAGGTGGTGCATGACGTGGCGATCCAGCAGCTGCCGGTGCGCTTCGCCATCGACCGCGCCGGGCTGGTGGGCGCCGACGGCGCCACCCATGCCGGCTCCTACGACGTCGCCTATCTCGGCTGCCTCCCGGGCTTCGTCATCATGGCCGCGGCCGACGAGGCCGAGCTCGTGCACATGATGGCGACCGCGCAGCGGATCGACGACCGTCCCAGCGCCTTCCGCTATCCGCGCGGCGAGGGCATCGGCCTCAAGCTGCCCGCCGAGGGCGTGCCGCTCGAGATCGGCAAGGGTCGCGTGATGCGCGAGGGCACGGCGGTGGCGCTGCTGAGCTTCGGCACCCGCCTGGCCGAGTGCCTGAAGGCGGCCGACGTGCTGGGCGCGCGCGGCCTCTCGACCACCGTGGCCGACGCCCGCTTCGCCAAGCCGCTCGACACCGAGCTGGTGCGGCGCCTCGCGGCCGAGCATGAGGTGTTCATCACCATCGAGGAAGGCGCCATCGGCGGCTTCGGCTCGCACGTGCTGCAGTATCTGGCGACTGCCGGCTTGCTCGACCGCGGGCTGAAGGTGCGCTCGATGATCCTGCCGGATGTCTTCATCGACCACGACAAGCCGCAGAACCAGTACGACCAGGCCGGCCTCAACGCCAAGCACATCGTGGCGACCGCCTTGGCGGCGCTCGGCCAGGCCGACCAGGAATTCGCGGTCTCGCGCGCTTAGATTGCTCTGCATTGTCGTCGTGCGTCCTTCGACAAGCTCAGGATGAGGGGTAGTTTCGTGGCACAAAGAAAGCCCCTCATCCTGAGCTTGTCGAAGGACGCACGGTGGCGATCCCAGCTTGAGAGTAGCCAGCGATGAGTCAGGCGGCGCTCGAATCCGCGCAGGGGACGGCCGACCGGGACCTGGTCGAGGACGTCGTCGTCAAGGCGAAGACGTCCTTCTACTGGGCCATGCGGCTGCTGCCGGCGGAGAAGCGGCAGGCCATGTTCGCGGTCTACGCCTTCTGCCGCGTGGTCGACGACATCGCCGACGGCGACCTGCCGGAGGCCGCCAAGCTGCGGCAGCTGCAGGGCTGGCGCGAGGAGATCGACCGGCTCTATGCCGGCGACGCCCGCGATCCCATCGCCCGCGCGCTGATCGAGCCGATCCGCCGCTTCGCCCTGGCGCGCGAGGACTTCATCGCCATGATCGACGGCATGGAGACCGACGCCCGCGGCGGCCTGATCGCGCCGCCCATGGCCGAGCTCGAGCTCTATTGCAGCCGCGTGGCCGGCGCGGTCGGCCTGCTCTCGGTCCGTATCTTCGGTGCGCCGCAGCAGGGGCGACGCGAGCTGGCGCACGCGCTCGGCGAAGCGGTGCAGCTCACCAACGTGCTGCGCGACCTGGTCGAGGATGCCGACCTCGGCCGCCTCTACCTGCCGCGCGAGTTCCTGGAGAGGCACGGCGTACCCATCGATTCTCCGCAGGCGGCGCTGCGCCATCCGCAACTCGCCGCCGCCTGCGAGGATCTGGTCGCGGTGGCCGAGCGGCGCTTCGACGAGGCGACGGCGCTGCTCGCGGCCATGCCGCGCGGGCCGCTGCGCCCTGCACGCATCATCCTCGTCGTCTACCGGCGGCTGCTGCAGCGGCTGCGGCAGCGCGGCTTCGTCCGCATCGCGGAGCCGGTGAAGCTGTCGAAGGCAGAGAAGCTCTGGCTGATCCTGCGTCACGGGCTGTTCTAGGCGCATGCCCACCGTCCACGTGATCGGCGCCGGCTTAGCCGGCCTCAGCTGCGCATTGCAACTCGCGGAGAGCGGCGCGGCGGTGCGCCTCTACGAGGCAACAGGGCACGCCGGCGGGCGCTGCCGCTCCTATTACGACCAGCAGCTCGAGCGCTGGATCGACAACGGCAATCACCTGGTGTTCAGCGGCAACCACGCGGTCGCGGAGCATCTGCGCACGATCGGCGCAGCCGAGAGCATGATCGATCCCGGACGCGCGGCGTTTCCATTCCTCGATCTCGCCGACGGCCGCCGCTGGACCCTGCAGATGAATCCGGGACGCATGCCGTGGTGGGCGTTCGACGCGGCAAAGCGCATCCCGAACACGCGTCTGCGCGACTATCTGGCGCTGCTGCGCTTCGCGACGGCGAAGGCGAGCACCCGGGTCAGCGACATTGTCGATGCCTCGCATCCGTTGTTCCGCTCGCTCATCGAGCCGATCGCCGTGGCCGTGCTCAACGCCTCGGCGCAAGACGGCGCGGCCAAGCTGCTGTGGCCTGTCATCGTCGAGACCTTCGGCCGCGGCGGGCGCGCCTGCCATCCGCTGATCGCGCGCCAGGGCCTGTCCATGAGCCTGGTCGATCCGGCGGTGCGGCGGCTGGGCGAGTTCGGCGTCGAGATCCGCTTCACCCACCGCCTGCGCGAGCTGGAGTGCCGCGGCCACACCGTGGTCGGGCTCTCCTTCATCGGCCATGACGTGACGCTGGCCGAGGACGACACGGTCGTGCTGGCCGTGCCGCATCGCGTCGCCGGCCTGCTGCTGCCGGACGTCAGGGTGCCCGAGGGCAGCCGCTCCATCGTCAATGCGCACTACCGCTTGCCCGGCCCGGTGCCCTTGCGCGACGGCCTGCATTTCCTGGCGCTGCTCAACGGCACGGCGCACTGGCTGTTCTTCCGCGACGACATCGTGTCGGCCACCGTGAGCGCCGCCGAGGACCTGGTCGACCTGCCCGCCGAAGAGATTGCCGCTCGCATCTGGGCCGACGTCGCGCCCGCGGTGGAGGCGCCGGCCGATCCGCTGCCGCCCTACCGCATCGTGAAGGAGAAGACCGCCACCTTCGCCCAGACGCCGGCCGAGGTGGCGCGCCGCCCGGCCGCCAAGACCGCCTACTTCAACCTGTTCCTGGCGGGCGACTGGACCGCGACCGGCCTGCCCGCGACCATCGAGGGCGCCCTGCGCTCCGGGCGGACGGCCGCGCGCTTGGCCCTTGCCCTGGGGTCATCGGCTAGCTTACCTATGGCGGGAACCCGGCCGCAGCGGCAGCCGGCAATGAGTAGTTTCGTCTTGTAAGCATGCTCGACAGCAGCCCTGCACGGATTCTTCGGGAGATCCAGGCCTCGCCGTCTGTTGACGGACTCGACGAGATCGAGCGCGTCGTCGCCGAGACGGCCGCCGACCTCGAGTCGCTGCAGAACCGCGAAGGCGACTGGTGCTTCGAGCTTGAGGCCGATGTCACCATCCCCGCCGAATACATCCTCCTCGAGCACTTCCTCGGCACGATCGACGAGGAGATCGAGCGCAAGCTGGCGGTCTATCTGCGCGCCACCCAGGCCGATCACGGCGGCTGGCCGCTGTTCCACGGCGGCGAGTTCAACATCAGCGCCTCGGTCAAGGCCTACTACGCGCTGAAGCTGGCGGGCGACGCCCCCGGCGCCCCCCACATGACGCGCGCGCGCGAGGCCATCCTCGCCTATGGCGGCGCCGCCAAGGCCAACGTCTTCACGCGCTGCGCGCTCGCCCTCTTCCGGCAGGTGCCCTGGCGGGCCGTGCCGGTCATGCCGCTGGAGATTCTGCTGCTGCCGAAGTGGGCGCCCTTCCACCTGAGCAAGGTGTCCTACTGGTCGCGCACGGTGATCGTGCCGCTGCTGATCCTGATGGCGATGAAGCCGCGCGCCGCCAACCCGCGCCGCGTCGACATCCGCGAGCTCTTCACCACGCCGCCCGAGCAGGAGCGGCACTACATGGTGAACGCCACCGGCAGTGCCTGGGGCAGCGCCTTCCTTGCCATCGACAAGGCGCTGCGGCTGTGCGAGCCCTGGTTCCTCACCAACCCGCGCAAGCGCGCGCTGGAACGCGCCCTCGCCTTCATGGCCGAGCGGCTGAACGGCGAGGACGGCCTGGGCGGCATCTTCCCCGCCATGGCCAACGCGGTGATGGCCTATCACACCCTCGGCTATCCGGCCGACCATCCGCAGCGCGCGATCGCCATGAAGTCGGTGAAGAAGCTGCTGGTGCTGAAGGACGACTGGGGCTACTGCCAGCCCTGCCTGTCGCCGATCTGGGACACCGTGCTGGCGATGCACGGCCTCATGGAAGCCGGCGTCGAGGGCGATGCGCCGGCGATGCAGCGCGCCACCGAGTGGCTGCTCGACCGCCAGATCCTCGACGTCGTCGGCGACTGGGCCGCGGTGCGGCCGGGCCTGCGTCCCGGCGGCTGGGCCTTCCAATACTGGAACGACCACTACCCCGACGTCGACGACACTGCCGTCGCCGGCATGGCGCTGCTGCGCAGCGGCCGCGCCGCCTCCGACCCCAAGGTGCGCGAGGCGGTCGACCGCGCCATCGAGTGGGTCGTCGGCATGCAGAGCAGGAACGGCGGCTGGGGCGCCTTCGACGCCGACAATACCCACTACTACCTCAACCACATCCCCTTCGCCGATCACGGCGCCCTGCTCGATCCGCCGACCGTCGACGTCAGCGCGCGCTGCCTGAGCTTCCTTGCCCAGGCCGGCTTCGCGCGTGACCATCCGGTGATCGCACGCGGCCTCGACTACCTGCGCAAGGAGCAGGAGGCAGACGGCTCCTGGTTCGGCCGCTGGGGCACCAACTACGTCTACGGCACCTGGTCGGCGCTCTGCGCCTTCAACGCCTGCGGCGAAGATCCGCAGGAGCCGCATATCCGCAAGGCCGTGGAGTGGCTGAAGGGCTTCCAGCAGCCCGATGGCGGCTGGGGCGAAGGCGGCGAGACCTACTGGAAGGAGCGCAAGGACTTCGTGCGCGAGAGCACGCCCTCGCAGACCGCCTGGGCCGTGCTCGGCCTCATGAGCGTCGGCGAGGTCGAGAGCCCGGCCGTGAAACGCGGCATCGATTATCTGATGCGGGCGCCGCGCACCGGCACGAAGTGGCACGAGGAGTGGTACACGGCCGTCGGCTTCCCGCGCGTGTTCTACCTGCGCTACCACGGCTACAGCGCGTACTTCCCGGTCTTGGCGCTGGCCCGCTACCGCAACCTCCTGCGCGGCAACTCCCGCGAAGTGGCATGGGGGATGTAGGCCCGCCGCCCCGGCGCGTCGGCGTCATCGTCGGTCTGCCGCAGGAAGCGGCCATCCTCAAGCGAGTCCTCGGCAAGTCCAGCCCGCCGATCGTCTGCAGCGGCGCGCAACCGGCGGGCGCGGCGCGTGCCGCGGCCGAACTCTCCGCTTCCGGCGCCGATGCCCTGCTCAGCTTCGGGTTCGCCGGCGGCCTCGATCCGTCCCTGCGGCCGGGCGATCTCGTCATCGGCGCCGGGGTCATCGGCGCGGACGGTGCGATGCGTCCAACCGACGACGCACTCGCGCAGCGTCTCTGCGCCGCACTCGACGCGGCTTCGTGCCGCTGGTCGGCGGGCCTCGTCGCGCACGCCGATCAGGTGATCGCGACGCCCGCCGCCAAGCGGACGCTGCATGCCCGCACGCGCGCCGCCATCGTCGACATGGAGAGCCGCGCCGCTGCGGAAGCCGGCTTGCGCTTCGCGATCTTGCGCGCGGTGGTCGATCCGGCCGAACGCGCCCTGCCGTCGAGCGCGCTGGCGGCGCTCAAGTCGAGCGGACGCATCGATTCGCTTGCGCTGATCGGCGGGCTGCTGCGCCGCCCCCGCGAGATCGCCGCGTTGTTTGCGCTCGCGCGCGACAACGCGGCCGCGCAGGAAAGTCTAAGCCGCGCTGCTGCGGCCGTTGGACGCGCTCTTGGAGTCGTGTAGCAGCGCCACCTGCTCCTGCACCCGCTTCTCGAACACGTATTCGGCCGGACGGGCCTTGTCGAGCGCGATGTCCGGGGCCATCGGGCCGTCGGTCTTGATGCCGAAGAGCGCCACCTTCAGGGCCTTCCACGGGCGCGCGAAGGTGTCGTCGACGGCCGTGCCCTCATAGCCGCAATGCACCATGCAGTCGGCGCACTTCTCGTACTTGCCGGTGCCGTAGGAATCCCACTCCGTGGTCTCCATCAGCTCCTTGAAGCTGCGGACGTAGCCCTCGCCCAGCAGGTAGCAGGGCTTCTGCCAGCCGAAGATGTTGCGCGTCGGATTCGACCAGGGCGTGCAGTGATAGGTCTGGTTGCCGGCGAGGAAATCCAGGAACAGCGAGGACTGGCTGAAGCGCCACTTGCGCGCCTTGTCGCGGCGGAAGATGTCGCGGAACAATCTTCGCGTCTTCTCGCGGTTGAGGAAATGCTGCTGGTCGGGCGCGCGCTCATAGGCGTAGCCCGGCGAGATCGTCAGCATGTCGATGCCGATGTCGTCCATGCAGTCATCGAAGAACTTCGCCATCCGCTCGGGATCGGCATTGTCGAACAGCGTGGCGTTGGCGTTGACGCGGAAGCCCTTGGCCTTGGCGATGCGGATCGCCTCCACCGCCTTGTCGTAGACGCCGTCCTGGCAGACCGACTTGTCGTGATGCGCGCGGTCGCCGTCGAGATGGATCGAGAAGGTCAGATAGGGCGAGGGCGTGAAGAGATGCAGCTTCTTCTCGAGCAGCAGCGCGTTGGTGCAGAGGATCACGTACTTCTTGCGCGCGACGATGCCCTTGACGATCTCGCCGATCTCCTTGTGCAGCAGCGGCTCGCCGCCGGGGATCGCCACCATGGGCGCACCGCACTCGTCGACGGCCTCCAGGCATTCCTGCACCGACAGGCGCCGGTTCAGGATCGGGTCGGGATAGTCGATCTTGCCGCAGCCGGCGCAAGCCAGGTTGCAGCGGAACAACGGCTCCAGCATGAGCACCAGCGGATAGCGCTTGTTGCCCCTCAGGCGCTGCTTCATCAGATAGGCGCCGACATGGATTTTCTGCATCAGGGGGACAGACACTTCTCTGACCTCTCGATCGCTGCTGACTGATAGTTTGATCTACTGCGCCGCGCTGCTCTCGCGTCGGCTGTACTTGTGCGTCGTGCCGTAGGGCGATTCGGCCACGTCCCACAGCATCTCCGGCAGCTTGAAGCGCACGTTCTCTTCCACGCCCTCGAGGTTCTGCACCTCGATCGGCCCGAACTCGCCGAGCCGCGCGATGACCTGCTGCACCAGCTCCTCCGGCGCCGAGGCGCCGGCCGTCAGCCCCACCGCCTTCACGCCCTTGAGCCAGGCGGGATCGACGTCGTCGGCCTGGTCGATGAGATAGCTCGGCACGTTCATCTCGGCGCCGATCTCGCGCAGGCGGTTCGAGTTCGAGCTGTTGGACGAGCCGACCACCAGGATGACGTCGACATGCCGCCCCAGCAGCCGCACGGCCTGCTGGCGGTTCTGCGTGGCGTAGCAGATGTCGCGCACATCCGGGCCGTTCACGTTGGGGAAGCGCTCCTTCAGCCGGTCGATGATCACGCGGGTGTCGTCGACGCTGAGCGTGGTCTGCGTGATGTAGGCGACGCGGCGCGGATCGCGCACCTTGAGCTTGTCGACGTCGGCGATCGACTGCACGAGATGCACGCCGCCGGGAATGCGGCCGCGCGTGCCCTCCACCTCCGGATGGCCCTCATGACCGATCAGGATGACGTCGAAGCCCTTCTCGGCATAGCGCTGGCCCTCGCGATGCACCTTGGCGACCAGCGGACAGGTGGCGTCGATGACAGGCAGGTGCCGCAGCCCCGCCTCGTCCGCAACCTTCTGCGAGACGCCGTGCGCGCTGAACACGGTGATGGCGCCCTCGGGAATCTCGTTCAGCTCGTCGACGAAGCGCGCGCCGATGCTGCGCAGCTTCTCCACCACCCGCTTGTTGTGGACGATCTCATGACGGACATAAACGGGCGGGCCATACTTCTTGAGTGCGAGTTCGACGATCTCTACGGCGCGCTCGACGCCGGCGCAAAATCCTCTGGGTTGCGCGAGAATCACGAGCATGCAGCCCCAACCTTTCCCCTGACTGTTGCCAACTGCTCCCCACTGCAGCCTGCCTGCTGACGCCATGCGCGCGCAAGCGAACAGACCAGAAACGGGTCAATCCCAAGCCAGTACCATACATTGCAGCGGGCGGCAAACATAACCCACGTGTTCCGTGAGCCCGCTCACAAAGGGTGAACCGATTCCCACCGCCGAGCACGAATTTGCGGGCCGCGCAGCCGACATGTTAAAGGACAGCAAACGCCGCGCCAGAATGGGGGAGGGTCCGGCATGCATCGTTTGGCCGGCAGGCTTGTTCGGCTTGCAATTCTCGTGAGCGCCGCTCTGGCATTGCCGGGCGCTCCGGCGAGCGCCGGCCCAGCCAGCGATCTCATCGCCAAGCTGAACGCCGTGTTCCTCGGCGTCATGCAGAACGCCAAGACGCTCGGCTACGAGGGCCGCTACAAGACGCTCGAACCGGCCCTGGCGGACGCCTACGACTTCCCGGAGATGATGCGGGTGAGTACCGGCCGCCACTGGCGCGACCTGACGGACGACCAGAAGAAGCAGGCCATCGCGGCGTTCGAGGACTACTCCGTGGCCACCTACGCGGCCCGCTTCGACGGCTTCGGCGGCGAGCGCTTCGAGGTGCTCGGCGAGGAGACGGCACCCGGCGGTAACCTGCGCGTCAACAACCAGATCGTGCCGACCAGCGGCGCCCCGATTCGCATCGACTACCTCCTGCGGCAGGACGCCGGGCAGTGGCGCATCATCGACGTGTATCTCAAGTCGTCGGTAAGCGAGTTGGCCGTGCGCCGCGCCGAGTTCACCGACATCCTCTCCAAGAGCGGCTTCGACGGCCTGATGGCCGACCTCAAGACGAAGGTCGCGAAGTTGCGCACCGAGGGCGCCGCCGCCGCGAATTAGCGCACGCCCGTTCCGAAGAAGGACGCCCTCTGGAAGCTCGCATCGCTAACGTGCGTCCTTCGACAAGCTTGTCGAAGGACGCATGGTCCTGCACAGGGCCGGCCGTGACAATCCTGCGACATGCCGCCGCTTTGCGCGCCACGTGCGAGGCCATGCAAGACGAACTCTTGCCCCGCGCCGCTCTCTCCACAATATGGAGAGAGTTCCGCACAGCACCGAGAGGGACTCCATGCAATTCGGAATGGGTCAGGCGGTTGTCCGCAAGGAAGATCTGCGGCTGCTCACCGGCGGCGGCCGCTATCTCGATGACATCAACCTCCCGGAGCAGGCCCATGCGGCCATCCTGCGCTCGCCTCATGCGCATGCCCGCATCCGCTCCGTCGACACGGCGGCGGCGCGCAAGAACCCCGGCGTCATAGCGGTCTTCACCGGCGCGGATGTCGAGACCGATGGCGTCGCACCCATGCCCTGCCTCGCCCATGTCCCGAACAAGCCGGGCACGCCGGAGCAGGTCTTCCCGCGGCGCATGGTCCTCGTCGCCGATCGCGTGCGCTTTGTCGGCGACGCCGTCGCCATGGTCGTGGCCGAAAGCGCTGCCGCAGCCCGCGACGCACTCGCCGAAATCACGGTCGACTATGAGCCGCTGCCGGCCGTGATCGACGCAGTCGCAGCCGCGCAGCCGGGCGCGCCGCAGATCTGGCCGGAGGCGAAGGACAATCTCGATTTCATCTGGGCCGACGGCGATGCGAAGGCGGTCGACGCCGCCTTCAAGAAGGCCAAGCGCACCGTCGCCCTCGACCTCGTCAACAACCGCGTGGTCGTCAACTCGATGGAGCCGCGCGGCGCCATCGGCCAGTACGATGCGGCCGCCGACTCCTACACGCTCCACACCTCCTCGCAGGGCTCGCACCTGATCCGCGACGTGCTCTGCGGCCACATCTTCAAGGGCCTCGATCCCGCCAGGATGCGGGTGGTGACGCCCGATGTGGGCGGCGGCTTCGGCATGAAGGTGTTCGTCTATGCCGAGATGGTCCTGGTGCTGTGGGCGGCAAAAAAGCTGGGCCGCCCCGTGCGCTGGATTCCCGATCGCAGCGACGCCTTCATCTCGGATTCCCACGGCCGCGACAACGTCACCCGCGCCGAGTTCGCGCTCGACGGCGGCGGCCGCATCCTCGCCGTGCGCGTGCAAACCACCGCCAACCTCGGCGCCTATCTCTCCCAGTTCGGCCCGTACATCCCGACCATGGCGGCCAAGGGCATGCAGACCGGCGTCTACGACATTCCCGCCGCCTACAACGAGGTGAAGGGCGTGTTCACCAACACCGTGCCGGTCGACGCCTATCGCGGCGCCGGCCGGCCCGAGGCGGCCTACATCGTTGAACGGCTGATGGATGCCGCCGGCCGCGCCACCGGCCTCGGCCCGGTCGAGATTCGCCGCCGCAACATGATCCCCGCGAAGGCGATGCCCTACACCAACACGCTCGGAACGACCTTCGATGGCGGCGATTTCCCGCGCCTGCTGTCCGAGGCCGTCAAGGACGCCGATTGGGACGGCTTCGAGGCGCGCCGGCGAGAGGCCAAAGGGCGCGGCCGCCTGCGCGGCATCGGCCTCGCCTACTACATCGAGACCTGCGGCGGCGGACCATCGACACCGGCCATGATCCGGGTCGAGCCCGACCGCACCGTCACGGTCATCGTCGGCAACCAGTCGAACGGCCAGGGCCACGAGACCGCCTATGCGCAGATCGTCTCGGAGCAGCTCGGCATCGCCTTCGACGCCGTCCGGGTCCGCCAGGGCGACACCGCCCTCATGGCCAAGGGCAGCTTCACCGGCGGATCGCGCGCGCTGCCAACGGGCGGTCCGTCCGCCCGCTACGCCGCCGACGACGCGATCGCGAAAGGCAAGGAGGCCGCCTCCCATCTGCTGGAGACAAACGTCGCCGACATCGAATATGGCGCCGGCAGTTTCCGCGTCGTCGGCACCGACCGGACGATCGACCTCTTCGACGTCGCCGCGGCCGTGCGCGACGGCCGCGCCCGCCTCGCCTCCGGCGCCGCGGAACTCGCCGGCAGCGCCGAGTTCAAGCCCGAGGCCTCCACCTACCCCAACGGCTGCCACATCTGCGAGCTCGAGGTAGACCCCGAGACCGGCACGACGGAGATCGTCCGCTACACCGTGGTCGACGATTTCGGCCGTGTCGTGAATCCGCTGCTGCTCGCCGGCCAGGTGCATGGCGGCATCGGCCAGGGCGTCGGCCAGGCGCTGGTCGAGCGCACCGTCTACAACGACGACGGCCAGCTGCTGACCGCCTCCTTCATGGACTACGCCATGCCGCGCGCCGACAACCTGCCGAGTTACGCCTTCCGCTGGATCGAGATCCCCTGCAAGACCAACCCGCTGGGCATCAAGGGCTCGGGCGAGGCGGGCGCCATCGGCGCCCCGCCGGCGGTGATGAACGCCCTGCTCGATGCGCTGGGTCCGCTCGGCGTGACCCATCTCGACATGCCGGCAACGCCGGCGGCCGTATGGCAGGCGATCCAGGCGGCGGGCACACGCAAGGCGGCGGAGTAATGCCCGCTCTGGAGGAGGAGCGCTGCGGCCACTCGACCGATCAATCGCTTGCTTGAGACTGGGATCGCCAGCCTGCGTCCTTCGACAAGCTCAGGATGAGGTGGATTCTTTGTGCCAGCAAGATTTCCCTCATCCTGAGCTTGTCGAAGGACGCAGGGTGGTCCTGCAGAAGTGTGTGCGTCCCACAGCGTGAAACTGCGGGTCCAGGACAAGCGAACGTGCCATTGCTCTGGAGCCCCTTTCGCGGACATGACATGCAGAATTTTGCGATGAGGCTTGCCGAGCCGTAGCTCGGGTGCAACGGCCCGCCTTCGCCCTGCGGGCTTCGGCGCTGCGCGAGCGAAGGCGGGTTGTCGCCGGCCTGCCGAGCGGCCATAGTCTGGGACAAAGCATTCTCTCGGGCAAATTGACCCGAGGCCGGGAGAGTTGCCATGCCCGATGACGCCCTTGCCGCCGACGGCATCGCCGAGCCGGCGGACGTCCTCGATCCGCGCCACTTCGATCAGGTGCGGCGCCAGGGGCCGAGCCTCCGCGCGCTGCCGCTCTGGTGCTACAGCTCGCCGCGCTTCTTCGAGGCCGAGATGGAGCGGGTGTTCCGGCCCAGCTGGAACCTGCTGGAGCGCCTCGATCTCGTGCCCAATCCCGGCGACTTCCACGCGCTGAACTTCATGAACGTCCCGCTCCTCGTGGTGCGCGGTCGCGACGACAAGGTGCGGGTCTTCGCCAACACCTGCCGCCATCGCGGCGCGCTCGTGGCCAAGGGCGAAGGCAACTGCAAGGCGTTCACCTGCCCCTACCACTCCTGGAGCTACGCGCTCGAAGGAGATCTGCTGGGCGCGCCCAACTATCTCGATGGCGAGGGCGAGCCGCTGATCGACGCCGCCAACAAGCGCGAGTTCGGCCTGATCGAGATCCCCAGCGACAGCTGGGGCGGCTTCCTTTTCGTCCGGTTCAAGGACGGGCCGGAGACCCTGGCCGATCATCTCGGCGAGCTGCGCGACCGTCTGGCGTCCCACCGGCTCGAGGACATGGTGTGCGTCAAGCGCGTGGTCTACGAGATGGACAGCAACTGGAAGTGCTTCGTCGAGAACTACAGCGACGGCTATCACATCCCGACGGTCCATCGGAACTCGCTGGCGCGCTGGAAGGCGACCTATACCGACGAGCCCGAGCCCAAAGGCAATGGCACGGCCCACTTCGCGAACCACGAGGGCAGCCAGCTGCTGCTGCCGTTTCCCGGCTATGAAGGCTTCCCGCCGATGCCGCAGATCGACGAGCGCCGCAAGAAGGGCACCTTCTTCGTCACGCTCCGTCCGGGCATGATGATGACGCTCGGCAACGACGGCGCGCTCGCGTTCCGCTGCGAGTCGCTGGCGCCGACGAAGTCGCGGCTGATGATCAGCTCGCTGTTTCCCAAGTCGACCGTGGCGCGAAACGATTTCGAGGAGATCGCGCGCAACTACTACCGTCGCAACGACATCGTCGTCGGCGAGGACGTGGCGATCGCGCTGCGGCAGGCGGCCGGCATCCAATCGCCCTATGCCCGCATGGCGCGGCTCTGCGACAGCGAGACGAGCCTCAACCGGATCGCCAACTGGATCCTCGATCGCGTCATCGGCCCGCAGGCGTAAGCGGGAGCCATAAGACGGGCCCAATCGGGCGACGCCTCTTCACCTGACCCGGGTTGAAACACGCGATCGAAACGCGAGCGGTTCCGGTGGTGGCCGAAGATGTCAATGGTTTGGCCGCGCCGATCATCCAACGCCACTGTCATGGCTCCGCATCCAGCACTACATGACCGCAGTCCGGAGCTGTTTGCTCGGGAAGCGGACCGGCCGGACCTGATTCAGTTTCGCGGGTCAATCGGGCTCCGGCCGGTTCAGCTCAGGGACATGTGACGGCCGGCACAGGCCCGGCCGATCTCATCCATTTGCAACGACTCGAACGGGCATATCGCGCGCCGCGCCAGGAAGACCATGTCGGAGTATCATTGCTTCTTTCTAGACGCCGCGGACCAGGTCGCGGCGACTGTCACGATTCGCTGCAGGACCGAGGCTGAGGCACAGACGCACGCCGACAATATCCTCGCGGCCAGCAATCATGCCGGCGTCGAGATCTGGATCGGCGGCCGCAGTCTCTATCGTTCGCGAAAGCCCGTCTTCTATCCGGGCGCCCTCGGATAGCAGAGCGCGTCGCCGGAACGGCGACCAGGCATTGACCTTTGGTCCAATAGCGCCCCCTTGCAGACGGCACAGAATGGTGCCGAAAGAGCAGTGATTCGCTTTTTCCATCGCGCGCCCGCCCCGCTCACCCCATACCCAGGCGAGGCGAGGCGCGTCGGTGCCCTCCTTCGCCGAAGCTGCGGAGGGTATCCTGCGAAGCGCAACGCGCGAAGCCGGATGGTGGGCCCGGCAGGACTTGAACCTGCAACCACACCGTTATGAGCGGCGCGCTCTAACCAGTTGAGCTACGGGCCCGGAAGGAAGCTGTCAGCCGGCAGCTCTCAGCTATCAGCAAGAAGCCGGTGCGATCAAGCGTGGGGGAACCATCGGCCTTGTAGGGGCGCGCCCGCGTGCGCGCCCCGGGGCGGCCACATGGGGCCGCCCCTACAGCTGGCTGGTGGACTGCTTAGGTGTCGAGGAAGCTCCGCAGTTTCCTGCTCCGGCTCGGGTGCTTGAGCTTGCGCAGCGCCTTGGCTTCGATCTGGCGTATGCGTTCGCGCGTCACCGAGAACTGCTGGCCGACCTCTTCGAGCGTGTGGTCGGTGTTCATGCCGATGCCGAAGCGCATGCGCAGCACGCGTTCCTCGCGCGGCGTAAGGCTGGCCAGCACGCGCGTGGTGGTCTCCCGCAGATTGGCCTGGATGGCGGCGTCCACGGGCAGGACGGCATTCTTGTCCTCGATGAAGTCGCCGAGGTGCGAATCCTCCTCGTCGCCGATCGGCGTCTCCAGGCTGATCGGCTCCTTGGCGATCTTCAGCACCTTGCGCACCTTCTCGAGCGGCATGGCCAGCTTCTCGGCCAGCTCCTCCGGCGTCGGCTCGCGCCCGATCTCGTGCAGCATCTGGCGCGAGGTGCGCACCAGCTTGTTGATCGTCTCGATCATGTGCACGGGGATGCGGATGGTGCGGGCCTGGTCGGCGATCGAGCGGGTGATCGCCTGCCGGATCCACCAGGTGGCGTAGGTCGAGAACTTGTAGCCGCGGCGGTACTCGAATTTGTCGACCGCCTTCATCAGGCCGATATTCCCTTCCTGGATCAGGTCGAGGAACTGCAGCCCGCGGTTGGTGTACTTCTTCGCGATCGAGATCACCAGGCGCAGGTTGGCCTCGACCATCTCGGTCTTGGCGCGTCCGGCCTCGCGCTCGCCCTTCTTCACCGTGTTGACGATGCGGCGGAAGTCGCCGACCGCCAGGCCCGTCAGCTCGGAGATGCGCGAGATCTCCTCGCGGATGTCCTTCACCTCGTCCTTGTGCTTGGTGACGAACTTCTTCCAGCCCTTGGCCGTCAGCCGCGCGATGCGCGCCAGCCACTTCGGATCCAGCTCGGCGTTGTAGTAGCGGTTGAGGAACTCCTCGCGCGCCACGCCGCTGTTCTGCGCCAGCCGCAGCAGGCGCCCCTCGAGGCCCTGCAGCTTGCTGTGCAGCCCGTAGAGCTCGTCGACCAGCCCCTCGATGCGGCCGTTGTTGAGGCGCACGGCGCGCATCAGCTCCACCAGCTCAGCCTTCAGCTGGTCGTAGCGGCGGTCGCTCTGGGTCGAGACCGGCTCGCCGGCGCGGATCGCCAGCAGCCGCTTCTGCTGCAGCTTCTCGATCTTCTTGAACGAGGCGGAGACTTCCTCGAACTTGGCGAGCGCGCCCGGCAGCAGCTCCTGCTCCATGGCGGCCAACGAGATGCTGGCCTCGTCGCCCTCGCCTTCGGCCGGAGCACCCTCGCCGTTGGGTTTGCCCTCGACTTCCTCGGCCTCTTCCTCCTCGATCTCCTCTTCCTCTTCGCCCTCGGCGCGCGCCAGGTCGGCGGCAACCTTGGCGCCGTCGGGCCCGCCGCCATAGGTGGCGTCGAGGTCGATGATGTCGCGCAGCAGCATCTGGCCCGCGACCAGCTTGTCGCGCCAGGTGATGAGCGCGCGGTAGGTGGTGGGGCTCTCGCAGATGCCGCCGATCATCATGTCGCGGCCGGCCTCGATGCGCTTGGCGATGGCGATCTCGCCCTCGCGCGACAGCAGCTCCACGCTGCCCATCTCGCGCAGATACATGCGCACGGGATCGTCGGTGCGGCCGACATCGTCGTCGTCGATGTTGCCGGAGGACTGGGCCTCGTCCTCCTCCTCTTCCTCGTCGGCCTTCGGCTTCTTGGCCGCCGCGGCCGGCGCTTCCTCGGATTCCTCGCTCTCGACGACGTTGATGCCCATCTCGTTGAGCATCGCCAGCGTGTCCTCGATCTGCTCGGAGGACATCTGCTCCGGCGGCAGCACGGAATTCAGCTCGTCATAGGTGACGTAGCCGCGCTCCTTGCTGCGGGCCAGCATCTTCTTCACGGCCTGGGTCTGACTGTCCATCAGCGGACCGTCGCCCGTCTCCTCACGCGTCTCCGCGACTTCCGGTTTTGCCTGCGTCTTCGCCGCCATCAAGCACCTGCCAAGTTCCACCCGTTAACCATACGCCCGGTTCCCTAAGGAGCCGTTGCGTGTTCCCCCTACCCTATGTGGAGCGCACACGGGTCGCGCCGCCGTCGACCCCGTCGACGTCCGTGCGCCGGCTCTCCCCCTCCAGGGTGGCCTGCCGAACTGTTTCGAACCGCGCATAGGCCTCGTCCGACGGCTCCTCTCCCAACCGCCGAGCCGCAGTTTCCCGCTCCTGCCTTGCCGCCCGCTCGCGCAAAAGGCCAAGCTGCTCACGCAACCCCTCGGCCGCGCGCTCCGCGGGGGCCGTTGGCAGCGTAAACCGCTTGTCCTTGGTACGGTCCAAAAGGCCTTGTAAGGCCTGGGCAAAGCCCATCTTGTCCAAGTGGAGTTTGACAGTTTCGGAGTCAAGGTCCGGATGGCCGGCGGCGAGGTCTATTATGGCCCGTCTGAGCTTGTCAAGGCCGCCCGCCCGGAAGGTGGCATGGGCCAGTTCCTCCCCATGCTCCGCGGCCAGATGCGGATGATTGACGAGCAAGGCCAGAACCACCTCTTCGGGCTGTCTTTCCAGGCCCTTCGTGCCCTCCCGGACCGCCATGCCGCCGACCTCCACCGCCCCCGGCCTGCCCTTCTGCACGAACGGCCGCCCGCGGACGGCCGGCGGGCCACCGAAGGCGGCCGCCAGACGCCGCTCCACCTCATTGCGGTAATCTTCGTAAACGGTCCTCTCGGCGATCTGCCGGATGCGGTCGCGCAGCCGCTGGCGGAAGCCGGCTCGCCGCTCCGGCGTGTCGGTCGGCCCCTGCGTCAGCTCCT
>Ga0335082_10001576_pt1 | contig 24303 bp, 15 predicted proteins | sample Lox_Sample_41_FD_206718 | JGI IMG/M metagenome (GOLD analysis project Ga0335082, IMG submission 206718) | Soil microbial communities from Loxahatchee National Wildlife Refuge, Florida, United States - Lox_Sample_4.1 | ecosystem: Environmental > Terrestrial > Soil > Wetlands | place: USA...
GCTGACAAAATCGCTCAATGAGCAAATAGTGTCACAACATTCAGACTGCGTGAATTCCGAGCTCGGAAATTGCCATCTCGACTGACGGAGAGATCGGCAGAATGGCGTCAAGGTGTGTGAGTTTGATGACTTTGGCGACGTCTCCACCGACGCCCACAAGATGAAGCTCTCCGCCCGCCTTCTTCACCTTCGTAAGAACGCAGACCAGCGATCCGAGTCCACAACTGTTGATATATTTCACCCCGCCGAAATCGATCACGAGATGGATTTTGTCTCCCCCGACCAGTGTCTCCACTCGTTCGCGCAGTTCCAGCTGATCCACCTCACTGATGAAGTCGCCGCTAAGCGTTATGAACGCCGCCTCCGGCTCTCGCTTGACATGAATTTTCATAGGTTCTCCTGATGAATTTATTCCTTTATTCAGTCATACATTTTCTCACTGAACAGATGTACCAATGAGTTCACAACTTAATACACTCATCATCGGTTTGCGTCTTCATTTGAATAGATCTTCGATCACACCGAGCGTGGTCACCCATTCTGTCGTCTTATAAACCATCTCTTTGCCATCAGCAGTAGTCCTGATATAAAAATCAGTCGTATCGATATCATCGATATTCACGTTGAGCTTCTCCATCTTCCAGTCATTGAAGGAGATCCGGAATATTTCCAAACCCGATCGATGGTAAAGTCCATCGTAATTATTATTCACCGGACGCACTGGCAATCTGATCGCCTTCGACGAACCAGATCCATTCCATTCTTCTGCCCTGCAGATGCTCGTGGGGGCATGGGTGAGTATTGCGCCCAACCTCATAGAAGTGAATTCAACATAGTGACCATTGCAGATCGTTCGTGCAAACATCGAATCTGTCGTAAATGGCCTGGCAGGCCGTCCATCCAGGTATCCGACCCAGGTCCTGGATCCGTAATCCATTTGCAGAGTTACAGAATCGGCCCAAGATTCATTAGTTCCATAATAGACCAGTCGCGGGATATCCAGCTTGAACGGGTTGACGACGTAAACCTTAAACGAATCGGTCGGTTCATACCTGCCCCGTGAATAGTAGGAGATCAGTTGGCCGTCAGGAGACCACTTCGGCTTATAGCAGGCAACTTCCCCTTGTGTGATTTGCCTTATATTCGTGCCATCGCGGTTCATCACAAAAAGCTGCCGAGTCAGCGTGTTGGTAACATACATACCGACCGATATGTACTTCCCATCGGGAGAGATATCGGGAAATTGAAAATATTGCTCGTTCGAAAGAACTTCTTCCCGCCGTCGCGACCCGTCCAGGCTGGCCACCCAGAGATGCCCCGTATTCCTGGAATGGAGAAGGAGAAGTGTGTGGCCATCGTTGGATAAGACCGGAAAGTCGACCGAACGCAGGCCCTTCGTGATCTGAATGGCAGTCCCGCCTGTAGAGTGAACCATCCAGAGGTTCATTTCGTCCGCAGCCGCGCAGGAATAGATAATCTGCCCGTTCGGAGCCCACGAGAGATAGCCCTTGTGGCTCTTATCCGAGATGACAGGATGCTCGACATGCGCCTCGAGATCATGGATCACGATTTCGCATTCACGTGTTTTCAGTTTGCGGAGCCACGCGACAGACTTCCCATCGGGAGACCATGCAAAGGTCAGAATAGGCAAAATATCCTTTGTCACTATCGAATCCGTGAACTCCAGATGCTTATTGGTTCCATCAAAATTCATTGTCCAGAACTCACCATTGCCGCTGACACTCCGCTGAGTTGATCCCAGGGCGGGTTCGAGAACATATCCGATTCTTTTTCCATCGGGAGACCACTTCGGCCACACTCCCACACCTATTCTCTTGCTGGTTCCACCATTGATCGCCACGAGGCATATTTCAGCTTCCCTGCCCGACCATCGGTTATAGACGATTTGCTCGCCGTCAGGTGAAATGTTCGCGGCCCACACCCCTTCGCTTGAATCTTCGGTCAGTCGCCGCACCTCTCCGCCGGTCGACCGAATGAGATACAAATCTGATTTCTTTGCCTTATCTGCAGCACCGAAAACGACCCATTTCCCGTCGGGAGAAATACCAGGAACACCGAGATCGGTGAACGGAATCTCAAGCCAGCGCAATCTGTACGCCGGGTTGATTTCCGCCCCCCTCCCCTGAAAATAAAGGTATCCCGCAAGACATGAAAGAACGATGACAGCCGCTGGGAGAATTACTCTGGCACTGAGAAGGGAAAATTTCCTCTTACCCGTCGGGACAGGAGAGAATCCAACCCTCGAAGTATCCTTCTTCAGGCGCCTCAAATCGATCAGCATGTCTTCGGCCGACTGGTACCTATCGGCCGAATCCTTCTCCAGCGCGCGACGAATAATATGGATCAATTCAGGTGATGCATCGGTCACCAACGCTTGAATCGGCTGTGGTTCTTCGTTTACCACGGAGTAGAGGATAGCTGCCTCATGCGCTCCGTGGAAGGGAAGTTTTCCGGTCACCATTTCATACAGGACGACTCCCAGCGACCAGAGGTCACTGCGGTGGTCGAGGTTATCCCCCTGTGCCTGCTCCGGCGACATATAGGCCGCGGTTCCCACCGTAGATCCGCTCTTTGTAAGTTTCGAGAGTCCGCTCTTGTGTGCCAGACCGAAGTCAAGAATCTTTACTTGTCCTTTATCCGTGAGAATGATATTGCTGCTCTTTATGTCTCGGTGAACAATCCCCTTCTCATGAGCCGCCTTAAGGCCTTCGGCAATCTGGATGGCGATCAGAACGGCTTCTTCCACATCCAACCGTCCACGCTCGATCTTTCTGCCAAGGGATATTCCCTCATAATATCCCATCGCGATGAAGAGCTGACCTTCTGGAGTTTCGTCGATCTCGTGGATCGTGCAAATGTTGGGGTGGTCAAGCGCAGAAGCCGCTTTGGCTTCATGGATAAAGCGTGAGCGCTCTTCTTCGGACGGGGAGAGATCGCGCGGCAGGAACTTCAACGCCACGGTCCGGTCGAGCCGGGTATCATGGGCCTTATACACAACGCCCATGCCTCCCTCACCGACCTTCTCGAGAATCTTATAATGAGATATAACCTGGCCGATCATAAGTTGTTCTTCTTCAATACCCTCTCCCTGTCCCTACGGGACATCCTTCTCCTCTACGAGATCGTAGACCCGCTTGCGGGAGAGGGATCAAGGGTAAGGGTCATTTCGTCTGCTTCAATTCTCTTATTCTCTTCAATACTCGTTCAAGGTTCGCTAAGACCTTCTCGTTTGGCATTTTCAAATAACTGCATGATCACTGTATCTTTCCGATTTCATCCAGTATAACCTGTTCAGTCCTCGACGTAGGCACCATGGTAATTGTATCACTGGAAGAGGATAATCCGTCAGCAACGATCCGGGTATCCGAGCCACCGGTGTCAAAGTTCCATGTGTAGGTACCGATTTCAGGAAAGGTTGCCGTGAAATTGTAGGTCGCCTTGACGGTCACCCGCGTCTTATCGGCTCCGGCGTTCACCACAATAATGTTCACCGAGCCCTGCAGATAGCCGTCGGCTTCCCCCACCAGGTAGTCGACGTAGTCCCCGGAGAACGCGTGCTTTCCCTTCGATTCCAGATGCCCGCCGGATATCAACTCAGAAGGATTTGTCGAGGTAAACGAGAGCGTGATCAGACCCGATGCCTTTTCAAAATGGTCGATATGAAACGGAGACGTACCAACATACTGGATGACGGACGACCACGTTGAATCGAAGGGATGATCGAATATCTTTGAAACGGAAGAGCGGACGTTGTGAATATTCGCCGGCGGAGTATATTTCGCCGAACCGCATCCACAAAACACGAGGAGTGGAAGGATCAGAACGACAGTAATGATGAAGTTAACTTTCATTGGATGTCTCCAATGTACAACGGATGAATTCACCCGGTTGTCGGGCTTACCTGATCATTCGATCATTTTCCAAGGTGTTCGAAATGGAATTGGGAATGAGAGAGCCGCCGACAACGACATCGCCGGTCCCCTCCCCGAGCTTTTCGGGAATCTCGTAATGAGAAATAATCTGGCGGCCATAATTTGCTCTTCTTCAATACCCTCTCCCTGTCCTTACGGGACATCCCTCTCCCGCAAGCGGGAGAGGGATCAAGGGTAAGGGTCATTTTGTCTGCTTCAATTCTGTTATTTTCTGCAGGACCCGTTCAATATTCGTTAAGACTTCCCCGTTTGGAATTCTCATCACTCTCAATCCGCGACTTTCAAGTTCATTATTTCGTACCTGGTCGTATTCTTTTCGATCTGGTTGCTGGTGTATCTCTCCTTCAAGCTCGACAACGAGTCGAAGTTTAGCACAATAGAAATCAGCTATATATCGACCGAACGGATGCTGCCGATTGAATTTCAGTCCGTCAAGTTTCCTGTTTCGCAATCGTTCCCACATGAGTTTCTCTGCCTCAGTCGATCGTTGTCTGAGAATTCGAGCAACATCGATTATGTAATGTGGATATGCTGTCATTATGTTACTCTCTTACGCTCTCTCGGTCACTTGCTATAGGGTGAGTTGGCAGCCCGATAGGGTCTGACCAATCATCAGTCACCCCTCCGCCGGGAAGATGGCGGATTCTGAAAATCGCGACTACTGGTTGGGAAATATTCGTGGGAGATTTTCGGACTTTGCATACCACTACTTCCCCCCTCCCCGAGCTTTTCGGGAATCTCGTAGTGTGCAATGATCCTGCCGATCATTTTTTTCACTCCCATGACAGCCATGAGAACGAGGTGCCGACGCACTTCTGCACTACGCGGATTATTCTCGGAGACGGGACCGTTTTGTGAAGGGCCTCCGATGCAAGCACCAGTCTGAGCCGGTGAAACGCCTCCTCTGCCAAAAAAAAGAATCCCTATCCATGACGCTTCTGCAGTGTGAGAAGAACACGAAATAGGGTGATTGCGGTATCACTGACACCGCACCGGTACGATACTGAAATGAATGGAGAATAGCAAAACCGCCCGAAACTTGTTTGGTACCACAATTTGCGTTATATTTATTCATTAAATTGAGCAGGGATCGAGGAATTAGCCTTCGGAACCCGACTTTTCTTTCAAAATTCATAATCCTCGCGCGTTAAGAACCAGATGTTGAATCAACCAGGGACACTCACATCCGAAAAAGTGTGCATAACCCGGAATTTTGTCACGGTGAAGGTGTAAGATGCGGGCGATAATTCCCGTCGCGGGATTCGGCAGCCGGCTCCGTCCCCACACGTTCACGGTCCCGAAGGTGCTCCTCAACGTTGCAGGAAAACCGATCATCGGGCACATCCTCGACAAAATCATCGAGGACGGGTTCACTGAAGCCACGATCATCGTCGGCTACCTGGGCGAGAAAGTTCGCGAATATGTCCAGTCCCATTATACCATCCATGTCGATTTTGTGGAACAGGCGGAAGCAAAAGGTCTCGCACATGCCATCTACCTCGCGAAGGATACGATCGATCACGAACCGATTCTGATTATTCTCGGCGATACCATTTTTGATGTAAATCTGAAGCCGGTGTTGAAGGAAAAGCACACAGCGATCGGCGTAAAGGAAGTTCCCGATCCGAGAAGATTCGGAGTGGTGGAGTTGAAAGACGGATTCGCAAAGCATCTCATCGAGAAGCCCGAGCAGCCGACGAGTAATCTTGCCATTGTCGGATTATACTGGATCCGGAATCCGAAACTGCTCATCGAATCAATCGATCAACTCTTCAAAAAGAACCAGTTGACGAAGGGAGAGTTCCAGCTTACCGATGCACTTGAGCTGATGTTGAAGCAGGGCGAGAAGATCAAGACATTTGCCGTCGACGGGTGGTACGATTGCGGAAAGCCGGAAACGCTCCTGGCGACAAACCGTCATCTCCTCGAAAAAATGGAACGCTCGGTCCACATTAAAGATGTGGTGGTCATCCCGCCGGTTTATGTTGCGAAGACCGCAACGATTCTCCATTCGGTGATCGGCCCGTTTGCAACGATTGCCGATCGGGCAACCGTCACCGATTCAATCATCCGCAATTCCATCGTCAGTGAAGACGCACAGGTCCATAAGGCCGTCCTCGAAGATTCTCTGGTCGGCGTGAACGCGCTGGTCGAGGGGACGTTCAATCGCATTAACATCGGCGATTCTTCCGAAATCGAATTTCATTAAACCTTGAAGGAATACACGTATGCCGTATTTGTTCACTTCCGAATCGGTCTCCGAAGGGCACCCCGATAAAGTCTGCGACCAGATTTCCGACGCTGTGCTCGACGCGCTGTTTGAGCAGGACAAGAGTTCCCGCGTCGCATGCGAGTGTTTCGTCACTACAGGACTCGCCCTTGTCGGAGGCGAGGTAACTACCCGTGGATATGTCGATGTGCAGAAGATTGTCCGGAATGTCATCAAGGAAATCGGGTACACGGAAGCCGGAATCGGCTTTGATGCGGATTCCTGTTCGGTGCTTTCGGCGATTCACTCACAGTCCCCGAACATCGCACAGGGTGTCGACGTCGGCGGCGCGGGCGATCAGGGGATGATGTTCGGCTATGCAAGCACGGAAACCCCCGAGCTCATGCCGATGCCGATCATGTATGCACACCAGCTCGTCAAACGCCTCGCCGATATACGCAAGAAGAACCACGATCTCATGCCCTATCTCCGTCCCGATGCGAAATCCCAGGTCACGATTGAATATGAAGGAAAGAAACCGGTTCGTGTCAGAACTATTGTCGTTTCAACGCAGCACGCTCCCAAGGTCTCGCAGAAGAAGATTAAGGAAGACGTCATCGAGCATGTGGTAAAGAACGTCATCCCGGAAAGAATGCTCGACAAGAAGACAGAGTATTTTGTAAATCCGACGGGGCTGTTCGAAATCGGAGGACCGCACGGCGACACCGGTCTCACCGGAAGAAAGATCATCGTGGATACCTACGGCGGTCGCGCACCGCACGGCGGCGGTGCATTTTCCGGGAAAGACCCGACAAAAGTCGACCGCAGCGCTGCATATGCAACCCGGCACATGGCCAAGAATGTCGTCGCCGCAGGTCTGGCGAGTGAATGTCTCATCCAGGTGGCGTACGCGATCGGTATGGTAGAGCCGGTTTCGATACATGCACAGACATTCGGAACGGGTGTCGTGCCCGATGCGAAACTCGAGCAGGTATTGAAATCGCTTTCGGTTGCAGATGCTCCGTTCGATCTCACCCCGCGCGGGATCATCAAGCGCCTCGATCTCCGGAGACCGATGTATCGCAAGACCGCCGCCTACGGTCATTTTGGAAGAGAAGAACGAGAGTTCACCTGGGAACGAACCGACGAGGTGAAGGCGCTCAAGAAAGAAGTCCGATAATACATTCAACTACCCCACAGATTAAATTCTCATGGATTACAAAAAAGGAAAATATAAAGTCGCAGATATTGGTCTGGCAGCTGAAGGAAAAAAACTCATCGCCTGGGCCGAATCACGCATGCCCGTTCTGACGGCACTCCGAGATGAGTACAGGAGATCAAAGCCGCTCAAGGGATTTCGCATTGCGGGATGTCTGCACGTCACGAAGGAGACTGCAGTTCTCGTGAAAACACTGGCGGAGGCCGGGGCCAACGTCAGCTGGAGCGGATGCAATCCCCTCTCGACAAACGATGCCGTTGCGGCAGCATTGGCCGCCGATGGGATCTCCATCTTTGCCTGGCACGGCATGAGCGTCAAGGAATTTTATTGGTGTATCGAAGAAACGCTCAAGTTCAAACCCAACTTGACACTGGATGACGGTGCCGACCTCATTTTCACAATTCATAACAAGCACCGGGAACTGATTCCCGGAATGATCGGCGGGACCGAGGAAACGACAACCGGCGTTCACCGGTTGCGGGCAATGGCAAACGATGGTGCTCTCCTCTACCCCGTTGTTGCGGTCAACGATGCCGAGACCAAATGGGATTTCGACAATGTCTATGGAACGGGCCAGTCGACGCTTGACGGCATACTCCGCGCGACCAGCGTTCTTCTGGCAGGAAAGAATTTCGTCGTTGCGGGCTACGGCCACTGTGGGAAGGGAGTCGCATCACGCGCCAAAGGCCTTGGTGCAAACGTTATCGTGACCGAGGTGAAGCCGACTGCAGCCCTGAAAGCAACGCTCGACGGGATGCGGGTGATGGAAATGGACGATGCGGCCAAAATCGGTGACATTTTCGTTACAGCCACCGGCGTCAAGGACATTATAGTTGACCGGCATTTCAAATCCATGAAGGATGGCGCGATCATCTGCAATACGGGACACTACGATTGCGAGATCAATCTCGTTCAGCTTGGCAAGCTTGCCTCGTCGGTGAAGGAGATCCGGACGAACAATGAGGAATACCGGATGAAGAACGGCAGAAAAATCTATGTGCTGGCAAAGGGGCGGCTGGTGAATCTCGCCGCGGCAGAAGGACATCCGTCAGAAGTGATGGACATGTCGTTCGCCAATCAGTTCATGTCGCAGCTGCGTCTTGCCGGATTGCACAAGAGGGGAAAGAAGCTCGAGAACAGAGTGTACGACATCCCCGTCGAGCAGGATCAGGAAATCGCGGGAGTTAAGCTGTCAACCATGAACCTCGCCATTGACAGGTTAACGGCGGAACAGAAAAAGTACCAGGATGATTACAGCGCGGGTACCTAACAGCATTCCAAAGTAAAAACAAAAGGTGGCCGCCTGGCCACCTTTTTTATTTCTCCCTGCGTAACTTACCTCACGTAAACCTGTCTTTCGGATTCTTCGTCAGGAGCTTTTCATGGATTTCATCGTGCCCTTCGTAGGGTTCCAGGTGGCTGATGATCTCAACGGGTCCCGGGAACAATCGGTGGAGCTCGTCTTCAATGATCGTGGCGCGCTCGTGCGCGGTGTGTAATGAAACATCGTCACGGAAGAGTACATGAAACTCAATAAGGAGCCGGTTCCCGGCGTTCCTGTGCCGGAGACCGTGGTAGCTGATATTGAACTTCTGTGAAAACCCATCGAGCGACCCGCGCAGCTTCGCATCTGTTTCCGGATCAGATTCGTCCATAAGACCGCCGATCGACTGCCGGAGCAGTCTTCCCCCCGTCCAGAGTATATTGAGTGCCACAAGAATTGCGAGGATCGGATCGAACGGCAGCCAGCCGGTCATCATCGTCAGGATCAGACCGATAATAACACCGAGACTCGTCCAGCTGTCGGTGAGAACGTGTTTACCGTTCGCAACGAGAACGAGAGAATGATATTCTTTTCCCTTCCGAACGAGATACCAGCCCAAACCGCCGTTAATGATCGTGGAAAAGGCCGTGAAGAATACTCCGATTCCCAAATTCTCAAGATGCAGTCCCCCCAACCACCGGTAAATCGCCTCGTAGATGATGAAGAGGGCCGCTGTAATGATCATCGCGCCTTCAAATCCCGCCGAGAAAAAGCTAATCCGGTCATGACCGTACATGTGCTTGCTGTCCGGCGGTTTCACGCTCAGTTTCAGACTGTAGGCCGCAAAGACGACCGCAAGAATGTGCACAACGGATTCGATCGCATCCGACAAAATTGCGGACGATCCCGTGAGAAAGTAAGCGGTCATCTTCATGAAGAGCATGAAGAATCCGATTCCGACGGAGACTTGCATGGCGAGCCGCATCTCGCTGATCTGCCCAGTGGAGTATCCTGATGCTTCTATCTTGGATTGATCATCCATACTGATATTATGCCGGCTGTTCAGCGAGAAGTTTCTTCAGGACTTCGGGATCATTTGTCGGAAGGTTGCAGGTAAAATTCTGACACACGTATGCCGTTGCCTGACGATCGATCATCTTCATTTCGCGGATGAATTCTGTCGCCGCGAACGGGGGTGCCGCTCCGGAAAGTTCGAGAAGAATCAACACCTTATGCGGGATGAAGTGTTCATGGACGATCTGGATGAGCCGTTGTGTGCCGGTGTCCAGGCGCATGCCGACAAGTATAATCTCTTTCGGGGAAGAATGCAACCATTCGATGTTGCAGAGCATTTGTGCCAGAACATCGGGCATCGATTGAAGTCGTGCAGAAAATGAACGAATGGCCTGTTCTCCCCTCACCTGCCATTCCCGGTTTCCCGTCATTTGAGAGAGACGAAAGAGGTTCATGATGGCTACAGAATTTCCGGTCGGTTCTGCGCCGTCGTAATCATCGCGCGTTCGAAAGAGCAGCGATCCATCCGATACCGGCGAGTCGAAGAATCCGCCGCGTTCACCATCTTCGAAAAGCGTGATCTGCGTACGTGTGAGTTCGATAGCCCGTTCCAGCCACACACCATCGAAGGATGACTCATAGAGATCGAGTAATCCGGAGACAAAGAAGGCATAATCCTGCAGTCCGCCATCGAACCGGGCGTCTCCGCCGCGATACCTGCGCAACAGCCGGCCCGAACCGGCGTCGAAAAGATGTTCCATTACAAAATTCGCAGTATTGCTGGCAGCGACGAGATATTCTTCATTTCTCAGGACCTGATACGCTTTTGCAAACGCGGAAATCATCAGTCCGTTCCAGGCGGTGATAATCTTGTCATCAAGATGCGGCCTCGGGCGTTTCCGACGCGCTTCGAAAAGCTTCGAGCGCGCAGATTCGATTGCTGCTTCGCCGGACAATCTATCAGACTGTCCGACTGAGTCATCGAGTGACTGAGAAACATAGAGAATGTTCTTTCCCGTGAAGACGCTCATCGGATCGCGGAGGGCATTGCCGTTCGTCTCAACGCCGAACCGGGATTTAAATATGTTCCCCGCCTCGGGCCCCAGCACTGCGTCGATTTCCTGAGCTGTCCACAAATAAAAGGCACCCTCCTCCTTCTGATCCGGATGTTGAGGATCTGTGGAACTCTCTGCATCTTCTGCCGAATAGAAACCTCCATCCGGATTGGTCAGGTCTTTCAAAACGTATGCGAGAATCCCACGCGCTGTTGCGGCATAGGAGTCCTCGCGGGTGATCTGATACGCCTCGAGGTATGAAACGGCGAGTTGTGCCTGATCGTAGAGCATCTTTTCGAAATGGGGAACTCTCCACTGCTCGTCGACAGAGTAGCGGTGAAACCCGCCGCCGAGATGATCGTTGATTCCGCCATTTGCCATCGCCCGCAATGTCGACAAAGTCATCTCAAGTGCGGTTTGATTGCGTGTCCTGTAGTAATAACGAAGGAGGAAATTGAGTGCCGACGGCCTGGGGAATTTTGTCCCCTGTCCAAATCCGCCGAATTGAACATCGAAAGATTGCTGAAATCTCCGGAACGCAAGATCCAGAATTGATGAGTCCAGTTGGAAGTCCTTCCCTCCCATTCGTGGTTCCGACTGAAGAAATTGCGTGAGCTGATTCCCGGTATCGAGCAATTTCTGGCGATCATTTTGCCAGAGATCTGAAATCCTGTCGACAATCTCGGGAAATCCGGGACGGCCGAACTTCGAAGCCGGCGGGATATACGTTGCACCGAAAAATGGCTTTCGATCCGGCGTGAGAAAGAGGGACATCGGCCAGCCGCCGTTGCCGTTGATCGCCTGGACTGCAGCCATGTAGATCCGGTCGACATCGGGACGTTCTTCGCGGTCGACCTTTACGCTGACGAGCTTTTCGTTCATCAGCCGGGCGATCTCATCATTTTCGAACACTTCCCGTTCCATCACATGGCACCAGTAGCAGGTCGAATAGCCGATGGAGAGAAAGACCGGTTTGTTTTCGGTTTGTGCTATTTGGAATGCCTCATCCCCCCAGGGGAACCAGTCGACGGGGTTATAGGCGTGTTGGAGGAGATACGGGCTCTTCTCGTGTATGAGGCGATTTGGTTTCTTCTCCGCGGTCATGCGAATTTCGGCAGACAGTCTCTATGAAGGGCAGGGCGGAATCTGGAACGAAGCAAGAACGGACGAATGCGGTAATTAAGTGGAGCTGATCGGGATCGAACCGACGACCTCCTCGTTGCGAACGAGGCGCTCTCCCAGCTGAGCTACAGCCCCAATGCCATCTGGGAATTGCCAATTGCTAAATTGTAAATTGGAAATTCGAATTTCGAAATTGAAAATTCGAAATGACATCGTAAAAGATAGTGAAAAACGGAGGAAAATGCAACGCGGGACAAGCGAATGCAATTGTGCATTCGGAAGATAGATTCAGAAAAATGCACAGCGTCGGAGCACAAAAAACCCCAACCATTTCTGGCTGGGGTCTTGTCGCCAAGCTTCCCTCAAGATTCTCACTTCATCAAAATCATCTTCTTCGTCTGGACAAAACTTCCTGCATTCAATCGGCAGAAGTACACACCACTTGGAACTTTTTCCGCATTCCACGTAACGGTATGCTCCCCTGGTTCGTTCTTCCCGTTCACAAGTGTGGCAATTTCTCGACCAAGAATATCGTAAACAGTTAAAGAAACATTGCTTGCCTTCTCAAGTGTGTATGTAATCTGGGTCGAGGGATTGAATGGATTGGGATAGTTCTGGTGAAGCAAGCACTCTTGCGGCAATTTAGTCACTCCTGGATTGACAGACACAACAAGCTCTGACACTGGACGTCGCCAGATACCTTTGTTCGTTCCCGCATACGCATTCCCACTACTATCCAATGCAACTACATGAACGTGAAGGTCTGACAGTCCCTCATTGAGCGTCTTGATACTGTCACCGTTGTCGCTGAACAAGTAGATACCCGTTGTGTCTGTGCCAACAATCACCCCCCCATTGGGGAGGGCAAGGAGGGCTGATGGGGAAATATCGCTTACTTGCGTTGAAGAAGCACACGTATCGGCGCTCAGAAAGAGTCCTCTCCGCAACCAGTTCAAGTCAGCACCCAGAATATTCCCGTTCGAACACCAAGTGAAAGGGGGTTGAGGCAGGCAATTCCTCAGACCGTTGCTCCATGTTAGCCCATCATCAAAGGAAAACAAAAGCCAACGCTCGCCAAAATCTCCGCCCGCATCCCCCCCACCCGTTATCACACTATGCTCTCTGAAGATATATGCCTCACCCCCGTAGAGCCCTCCCGATGTCCAAGTCGTTCCATTGTCGGTTGAGATGGCGCTAACCGTCTCACTACCTTTATTGTCACCGCTGAATGGCCGCCGGTAGCCTGAGAAGACACTACCGTAAGGCCCGACGGCAACACAGAAGATATTCATCACGTAGCCACCGAGTTGCTCACGCATGCGCAGATTGTTCCACGAGGCCCCTCCGTCCGTTGAGCGATATACACTGTCCGCCATAACCAAGAATGTGGCTCCATTCGGACAAACGGCAATGTGCGTGCCTCTCGATTGTACAATCTGCGACCAGTTCGCGCCTCCGTCAGTCGAGCGGTAAACAGTTCCGCTGTCGGTGGTAATTCCAAAAAGTCCAGAACTGCCGACAGCAATCTCTCCTATATCTCTGTTCGGCAGTCCCAGTTGCACCCATTGTGCGCTTGCCGGTGAGAGCGATAGAAAGACAAGTGCGAAAAGAATAGAAACAATCTGTTTATGCGTATTCATAATTGCCTCCTATCATGAATGGCCGGCAAATGAATCCATGACCGACACGATCGCGGGCATGCATCAATTCATCGGAAGGTGTCCCTAATTTTAATGGAGAAGAAGAGTGATGAAAGAACCGTTGGAGCGGTCCCCTAAGGAAGGCATGTACCGGATTTAGGGGGAGAGTATGATGCGCGCAATCTACTACTTAAACCATCGAAAATCAATACGATCGCAAAGAAAGTGAGGAACAATGAGCACATGGGCTCTTTTCACAGAATTTTCCGGCTCGAACATAGCCTGGCTTTGATATTGGCGCGTCTCTTTTCACCCAAGCTTCCCACCATTCAACCGCCGAATTCAGTGGAATCATATTCTATTCACCGGCAAATGCGATCCCTTCTGCTGCAAACAAAAAGCCCCAGCCATCTCCTGCCGGGGCTTGATTGACAAAATGAACGAAGTTCCTACTTCATCAACACAAGTTTTTTCGTCTCCGAAAAATTGCCAGCAGCCAGACGATAGAAATATATGCCGCTCGGGAATTTCGATGCGTCCCACCGCACACTGTATTCCCCCGGCATCTTCGTCTCATTTACCAGCGTTGAGATCTCCTGCCCGAGGACATCATACACTTTCAAACTCACGACACCCTGATGCGGTACATCAAACCGGATCACCGTGGAAGGATTGAACGGATTGGGGTAATTCTGCTCCAGATTAAACCGGCGCCCAACGAGCGGATTATTCTCCTCAACGCCAAGAACTGTCTCAAATGTGTACACATCCCGTGAGGAATTCAGCCAGTTGTTATTTTTCCAGATCTGGTAATCAAATTCTATCCGATTGCCGTTACCATCGTAGATGTACATGAATTTACTGGAATTCACCCACCCGCTGTTATAAAGCTGGGAGACGGCGCTCGTGATCCTCATATTAATATCATAGGTATACTGGGTATTGCTGGAATTGAACCATGCGGTGCCGCCCCAGCTCTGGAGGAGATCCTGCAGCTTATTTCCCGATCCGTCGTAGCTATAACTGTAGAGAAGCAGGTTTTGCCAGTCAGTGATGTAAAACTGGTAGAGCGACTGGGAGAGGAGCCCGTTCCCCTTATAGGTATACATGTACTTTGAGGAATTCTTCCAGGCGGTGTCCGCCCACGACTGGTACACATGCAGGATGATACTGTCTTTGACGTCGTACGCCTGACTGTCTCTTTGGGTATTGACCCAGGCGTTACTCATCCAAGATTGCGAGATCGCCGAATTGATTGTCTGATTCAAGTTGAAGTACCAGGTCCGGTTGGTGCTATTCACCCACCCCGTGTCAGCCCAATTCTGACGGAGCGAGTGGCCAAGATTTCCGTAAGAAGTGTAAATATACTGGAACCTGTAGCTATCCACCCAGGCGGACCCATTCCACGATTCATACCCGTACTCAATTTCCTGGCCGGAGGGATTGTACTCGTAATAGTACCTTGTCGTATCGTGCCAGGTCCCTCCTGTCCACAGCTCATTGAGCGTCTCGGTTTCTTTTCCGTTTGCACCATAGGTGTAGACATCCCTCGACGAATAGACCCAGCCGAGCGAATCACTCCAGACCTCGGTGACAAATTGGCTGGTCTTCCCTGTAGAATCATACTCAAGCAAATACTTTCTGGAATACTTCCATGTTGAGCTCACGGTGTCCCAGACCTCGTAATCGTATTCGGTCACCCTGTAACCATCGGGTGTTCTTGTCTGAACAGGATTTTGCTCGATGACCCGGTGCTTTCCCGAAGCATCATTAAACTCGCCAACCTGCGGTAATACAGGGCCGGGTGTTTTCGGCAACATCGCCTCATCGGTTTGCGATACGCGGGGAAAGAGTAAGGCCGGCATCTCAGCCGCCTTGATGAACTGAGGGAAAGTCGATTGCGCATGGGAGGCATCCGCCAGCGCAAAGAAGACAAGAACAACAATAAAACCGGTCGAGAATGGTTTCATACTGCACCTCTCAAGGGGTGAAGAACAATGGTGAGTGATTCGAAAAGGTAGCGATACTTTTTCTTCAAGTCAAGCGGCGCACCGATCGAGAGATACCTTCAGCTCCGGGTGGGGTGTCGGATCCACTCTCCTGTACACATAAATCTCTGTATTTTTGAAACATCAGGGCCCCGGATCTGCTCCACCCGGGGCCCGAATGAGAAAATGACAAAGTGTACGGATGTGTAGATTGAATCGCTTGCTACCTGATAACCATCATTCTCTTTGTTTGAACAAAATCTCCGGCGATGATCCGGTAGAAGTAGACCCCGCTCGGCATGTTGCCTGCATTCCACGTTACCATATGCCGCCCCGGCCCGGTTCTCCCGCTGACGAGTGTCGCGACTTCCCTTCCAAGAACATCGTAGACGTTCAATCGAACAATGCCTACCTTTGGAAGGGTGAATACGATGCTGGTGGCGGGATTGAACGGATTCGGGTAATTATCTGATAGTCCGTATTGCACCGGAATTCCCGGCCGGTCGTACGCGGCCGTCAACGGCTGATACGCATACAGGTATCGCTCCACGTTCACCCAGTCAGTATCTCCCCAGGAGCGATCGAGTTCCTCTGTCAGGTTGCCCTGGAGGTCAAAAGTGAAATCCTGTCGTGAATTATTCTGCCATGCGATGCCATCCCAGAACAGAGCGGTGTAGCTGGTTTGATGCCCTTGAGCATCATAGGTCCACATCTGTTGATCCCCGTTCAGCCACGCACTCCCGGTCCAGGTCTGCCGTATCTGTCCCGTTCGCCATCCATGGGATTCATTTGTATAAAGTTCCTGACGTACGTTTACCCACTGGCTATCGCTGTATGTCTGAAGCAGGTAGCTCGTTGTGCTGCCTGTTGCATCGTAGGTGTCCGTCTCAAGGCTCTCGCCGATCCATGTGCTGTCGGTCCAGTTCTTCCACAGGTCGCTTGTTTTATGTCCCTGTGCATCGTAAGTGTAATCTTCACCGTAATTATTATCCCACACGCTGTCGTGCCACGTCTGGTTGATATATCCGGTTTCCCTTCCACCGGCATCATAGGAATAAAGAAATTGCGACGAGTTAACCCATACAGTGTCGTTCCACAATTGTTCCACGCGGTGGCTCGGAAGTCCTCCCGCATCGTATTGAAAGAGGACCTGGGACCCGTTTACCCAATCGCTTCCATTCCACGGTTGGTAGAGGAAGCTCGTCGCGCGTCCAAGGGAATCAAACGTATAGAGATAGTGATATGTGATCAGCCACTCCACACCATCCCATGTCTGATTGAGGAAACTTGTTTGTTCCCCTCGGGCGTTATACGTAGCAAGATACTCGAATGAATTCACCCACGCATCGCCACCCCAATACTGGTAGAGATAGCTTGTCTGATTACCGCCGGCATCATAGGTGCTCAGGTACTGAACATAATTCTGCCATGTGCTATCCAGCCATTGCTCCGATGTATAGCTCAGTTCATTTTCATTAGCATCCAAAATCACACTATCCTTCATGCTATTCACCCATCCGGTGTCGATCCACTGCTGAATGAGTTCGATGACGAGTTGACCGTCTGAGGAGTTTGTTGTTTTGGAATGAATCTGCCGGAAACGATGCCGGAGATCCGACTCGATCGGCATTTGTCCCGGAATCATTGCTCCGTGTCGCACCAGGTTTTCAGGCGTCTGTACATTACTCAGCTGGCCTGAACCGGGAGCTTCTCCTCCTTTCTTTGGGAGGAATTTTTGGAATTGAACACCCCCGAACGAAGTCGCAACAGCGAGAATCAATCCTGCAAGTAGTAATATTTTTTTCATGTCGTGCCTCGACGTAATGAACGTGTGAGTATTGAAGCCATTTTGACATTTAGTGATTCAGACATTCACTCATTTAATGGCCGAATGGCATAATGGATAAATGTGAAAATCTCTCGATCACTTCATTTGACCAACACCATCTTTTTCACATCGCTGAAGGTGCCTGCTGTTATCCTGTAAGTATAGAGTCCAGTTGGCAGGTTGTTCATGTTCACCGGTACTGACTTGTATCCCGCATCCTGGTCTTCATCCACCACCTTCATCACTTCCTGACCGAGTGTGTTGTAGATCGACAGCTTCACATGACTGTTAGATGGAAGTGAGTACTTTATTACTGTCGATGGGTTGAACGGGTTCGGATAGTTCTGTTCCAGTTGGTAGACTGCCGGCAATCCTCCATTCCCATACGCTTCATCGCCGTTCGGTGGTGCAGGCGGCATTCCATCCTGCAGCTCTATTCTCACCCTTAGAGACGCTGGCGTATTTCCAGAACTTGAGAGCACCAGCTTCCCGCTTTGATTCACCTTCACCCAATATCCCTGTCCCGGCTCTATTTTCGTAGCAACATGATATGAACCGTTATATCCGAAGAAGTTGGATGTGATCATCCCTCCCGGTATCGATCCCACATTTGCCACAGGTATCGAACCGCTTAACGATCCGATCATATTCCAACCGGCTGATACGCCTATCGTGTCTTGAGTGAGAAGATAACCGGCCATCATAACACTCTGGTCACCATTGAACTTCAACCAGTACCCGACTCCCTTTTGGAGTGTCCCGTAAATCTGATATGAGCCCTGATACCCGAATGCAGGTGAGAGCGCCGTTGGAAAGAGAGCGGACTTCGAATAATCACTCACGGCCATCGGCACAGAGATCATATTCCATCGGTCATCGACAGACAATGATGTGGAGGTCGTAATCCCGGCGCCCACTTGAGTGGAGGGAACACTTGGATTACCGTGAACATCAACAGCAATAATGCGGTAATACGCCTGACTACCGTTCAGCGGACTCTCGTCTGTATAACCGATTGTGGAAGAGCTACCGATCTTGAATCCGGGTGCAGGTGTGAAGCCGCTCGTTGTGGATCGATAGACATCATAATGGCCGACGTCCGGATCCGATGGAGAGTTCCAGGAGAGATACACCTGATGCCCACCTTCAACGACAGCTGCGAGACCCGCAGGGGGAACCGGCGGGATATTATCGACCGAGTAGCCGCTGTCGACATTCGAAACGTAGAAGATATTCGGATCTTCTGTCTGCGCAACAACGACAAAATATTCTCTACCAAAGCTTATTGGTGAGACCGAATCAGAGAGTGTCGCAGCTGCATACGCATACTGTGGCCACATCAGCGGAGGCTGGTTAGCAATCCACTCCCAATAATAGTTCATGCCTCTTACGGAGAATTCACGGTATGATGTCTGTCCCTTCCGTTTGTCCCCTGGAGCAACCGAAGGCGGAATCTGTCCGGCGGGGAGTGCGCGCCAAATGGAATATACTGTGATATGTTCCACAAATTTGTCACTGGCTGCCGCATTCCATTGCAGCAGGAGGCGCCCTCCCTGGTCGTTCGGGACGTCCTTTACATTGACGAGCGCCGGAGGATCGCCGTCGAGCTTTGCGATGAATATGTCAGTACTTCCCGCATTCGTCAACCGAGTTGAATCAAACAGCGCGGTTGGACTTTGAAATCCACCTGTAATCGAACTGTTTCCCCATGGATCGACGGCAATAGTATAGGCCTGGTCTGGATTTGGACCACCGGCGCTTTTTGCCCATACGACGTTTCCGTTGGGATCGTACTCCACAACAAAAATATCAGGCCCGCCCACTTTGATGAGCGTGGTCGAGCCAAACGTGACGGAGGGACTCGAAAAATATCCGGTCACGTGACAGTTCTTTGATGCATCCACACCAACCGAAAAACCCACTTCGTAGCTCGAGCCGCCTACACCTCGCGCCCACAAGACATTTCCGTCCGCATCGTATTTCGCGAGGAACATATCAGAGAAACCCGCGTTAGCATTTGTCAGTGTTGTTGGACCGAACGTCATGGTTGGACTGTTGAATGATCCCGTCACAATGCTGTTTCCGGATGCATCAACAGCAACTCCATACCCCGCATCGTAATTTGATCCACCGGAGCTTTTCGCCCAGACGACGTTTCCATTCGGGTCATATTTTGCAACAAACATGTCCGTAAATCCCGCGTTCGCATTCGTCAATATGGTTGACCCAAATGTGATTGAGGAGCTGTAGAACGACCCTGTCACATAGCTGTTTCCTGATTGATCGACGGCAATGGAATTGGCCAAGTCGCTATTTGTCCCGCCTGCGCTTTTTGCCCATATCACGTTTCCGCTTGCACCATATTTTACAATGAAGACATCATTGCTCCCCGCGCTTGCATTCGTCAGCGTGGTGGAACCAAAGGTTATGGTGGGGCCGGAAAAATATCCTGTCACGTAACTGTTCCCCCAGACATCCACGGCAATGGCAAAGGGAAGATCATCACCGGTACCTCCTGCACTCTTTGCCCAAAGAACGTTTCCATTCGCATCGAATTTGGTAAGATAAAGATCGGCGTATCCTGTACTCGAATTGGTCAGTGTCGTGGAACTAAACGTCATGGTGGAGCCGTAGAAGTATCCTGTAACATAGGTGCCACCCGAGTTATCTGTCGCGATACCCCTGCCGCTTTCGTCATCTGTTCCCCCGAAGCATCGTGCCCAGGCCACACCGCCGCTCGCATCATATTTCGCAACGAACATGTCATAGTGTCCCGAGCTTGCATTCGTCAATATTATGGGGCCAAAATTCGCAGTTGAACTTCCCATATCGCCCGTCACGTAGGTGTTACCGGACGTATCGACCGCGATACCGTTGCCCACATCATAAGCCGATCCCCCTGCATCCCTGGCCCATCGAAACGCGGGTACTTGCCCATTGAGAATTGGTGCAAAGCAGAGAATGAGAAAGCTCGCTACTAATATCCGTTTCATGACATGCCTCCTTGTTTGAGCTCAATTCAATCGAATTCCCGCGATCAACGGTGAGCATTGTTCACGGCGTCAAGAGGAATTAGATTTTCGGTATGCAACCCGGCGGTATGAACAAAAGGTGTGTGTTACGCTGAAGCGCTGAGGAGTGATACTGCAATGCTAACGAGAATAGTCGAGAAAATCAACAGCCACCGGCGCGAAAAGCCGGGAAAACGTCCGAACGGCATGCCTGATGGCATCGGCCATTTAATGATTTAATCATTGATGCATTCAGTCATTTAATGACATAATGTCTAAATGCCTGAATGACAAAATGCTAGCGCGGTCTGGTTCGCTTTGAATGAGAATATTCGCTATCATAAAAGACTATGAATCCGATCGTTTCGGTCCATAACCTCGTGAAGAAATTCGGAGACCTCGCAGCCGTGAACGGCATATCCCTTGAAGTGAACGAGGGGGAACTCTTTGCCTTCCTGGGGCCGAACGGTGCCGGCAAGACAACCACAATCAAAATGCTCATTACGCTCCTCGCTCCGACGAGCGGAAGCGCGGCGGTTTGCGGGCTGGATGTCCGGAAGCAGGCATCGGAAGTCCGTCATGTGATCGGTTATGTGCCGCAACTCATTTCTGTGGACGGAACACTCACTGCACACGAAAACCTGATGCTTATGGCGCGCCTCTATGGGGTTCCCCGGGCAGAACGGAAAAAACGGGTCATCGACATACTCTCTTTCCTCCAGCTGGCGGATCACTCGCAGGCGCTTGTCCGGACATTTTCCGGAGGCATGATCCGGAAACTTGAAGTCGGTCAGGCAATTGTCCACCATCCGCGTGTTCTCTTCCTGGATGAACCGACCACGGGCCTCGATCCCATTGCGAAGCAGAGCGTCTGGGAGCATCTTCTCGAGCTCCGGAAGCAATTTGGCACCACCATTTTTTTTACGACGCACAACATGGACGAGGCGGCAGAGACTGCCGATCGTGTCGCCATCATGGACGCGGGAAAAATATCAACGATCGGTACGGTTTCCGAATTGACCTCAAAGGTCGGGAAGGAAGATGCAACACTCGAAGATGCGTTTATCCTTTTCACTGGAAATTCGCTCGCAGAGCGCTCCAACTTCCGGGATGTCAAGCGCGGCCGGCAGACTGAACGGCGCCTGGGATAACAGACTATGTGGGAAATTCTGAAAAAATCATGGGTGATGGCAGAGATGGAGATCCGCAAACTGATGCACGACCCGACGGAGCTCATCTCCCGCGGAATTCAGCCGATTCTCTGGCTCGGCATCTTCGGTGAAGCGCTTTCGAAGGTCCGGGCTATTCCCACCGGTGATTACACCTACCTTCAATTTATCACCCCTGGAATTCTGACACAGTCGGCAGTGTTCGTCGCGATCTTTTACGGACTGAACATCATCTGGGAAAGGGACCTCGGCCTTCTGCAGAAATTTCTCGTCACGCCGACACCGCGGATTGCTCTCGTATGGGGGAAAATGATTTCTGCGGGCGTCCGCGGACTGGTGCAGGCCGTGATCGTTTTTGCTTTTGCGCTCATCCTGGGAGTCCATCTGAATCTCTCCTTCGGCGGACTTCCGCTGGTGGCACTTATCGTCGTCCTCGGCGGGAGTTTCTTTACCGGTCTTTCGATGATCATCGCATCGATCGTGAAGACCCGCGAGCGGTTCATGGGAATCGGGCAGGTCATCACGCTGCCGCTCTTTTTTGCCTCCAATGCAATCTACCCAATCGACATCATGCCGGGATGGCTGCAGTTTGTTGCCAGCATCAACCCACTGAGTTACATGGTGAGCGGGCTGCGCGCACTCATGATCACCGGCAATCTTTCCGGCCTCCCCCTTGATCTCGCTGTTCTTTTCTTAACGGCGTTCGGGATATCGGTCGTCAGCGCGTATTTCTATCCGAAGGTGGTGCTGTAAGCGGTTTGTGCCAACCTGAAACGCCAATCGTCACAACCATCCCGAAAAATCCGATTTCCCTCTCTCACTTAATCACAACCATCTTCCTGACGCTGCCATATTCTCCCGCGGTGAACTTGTAAAAGTACACTCCACTCGGAGTTTGCGATGCATCCCACTGCGCTGTATAAATTCCCGGTTGTAGTTTGTCGGAAACGAGCGTTGCAACCTCGCGACCCAGGACGTCGAACACCTTCAGCGAGACGTGACTCTCCTTCGGCAACTCAAACCTGACCGTCGTTGTTGGGTTAAACGGATTGGGATAGTTCTGGTCGAGTTGATAGACTAATGGCGTCCGGCCGTTCCCAGATGTCTCATTACCGTTCGGGGGAAGGGGCGGGATTTCTCCATTGAGTTCCATACGCAACCGCGCTGTCCGCGGAATTCCTCCCACGGCCGAGAGTATCAGCTTTCCCGGCTGATCCACCTTTATCCAGTAGCCCTTACCCGGTTCTATTGCCGATGTGATGTGATATGCTCCATTAAACTCAAAGACCTTCGACGTGGTCATCCCTGTGGGGAGTGAACCAATATTTCCGACGGGAATTGAGGTACTCAGGGAGCCGATCATGTTCCAGCCAGGTAAAACACTTATCGTATCATGCATGAGAAATGGCGCAAGAAGCCTTATACTCTGTACCCCGTTAAACTTCAGCCAGTATCCCACTCCCGGCTGAAGCTTTGTGGCAATAACATACGAACCCTGATAACCGAACGCGGGGGAGACAGCTGTCGGAAAGAATGTCGATGTCGAGGAATCCTTTATCGCCGACGGAACTGAAACCATGTTCCATTTATCCAGCACCGAAAATGATGAAGAGACGGAAGAATTTTGGAAGTCCAGGCCCGTCACGACTTCTGATGATTCGATTACAACAGTGTAAGACTTAAATGAATCAGGATACGTTTGACGCCAACAGATGCCATTAGGAGGACAACCACGCGTATCCTCCCACACATCATAGTTGCCAGGGAAGAGTCCATCGAAAAAATAGTGTCCGGATGAATCTGTCAAGGTGCGGTCAGTACCGTTATCGTGATTCAGCAGCACATTGAAGCCGGCATATCCATCAGTTGAGCTCGCTGTGACTCTCCCTTCTATTCTGCCCGCACGACGCGGGTCGATCGTGGCAATGCAGATGTCCTGATTTCCTGCTCGGGTATCCACCCACACTGGAACGATCATGCCCGCCCGTGCATCGATACCGATGTACTCGCCAAGACGCACATCGGTGTTGGGATAGATTCTTGGATCAAAATTCTGGGGAGTAATCCGGAAGTTCTTAAAAGTCTGCCCTCCATTACGTGATTGAGCAAAGTACGCGTCGCAAAGGATACCATTCGGATCGCTGCGACTATCCAAATGGATAACATCAACGAATCCACTATCATCGACACTCATCCAATAATGAAAGGTCCGACCTCCGTCGGTTACCCCTGTCTGACCCATCCATGTTCTCCCACCATCATCAGATCGGTTGCACGACAAACCTGAATACTCATCGATCCAAACAACATACAGAGAACCTCTTCGCGCGCCAAAGCTCTTATCAACCGTGACAACGGGTTCATTCATTGATGATATCGTCCCGTCAATGCCGATGTAAACAAATGCCGGTGAATTGGAAAATGGAGCAGTCCGGGCAAAAGTTTCACCGCCGTCGAGTGATTTGCGTATCACCAGACTGTCTTCGTATCCGGCAATATAGATTTCTCCGTGAATGCCGGTGGTTGGTGTTGGCGCATAGATGCTCAATGTATCTCGCGGATACGAGAAACTCAATCCCCCGTCAGTTGATCGTGAGAATCCGAATACGCCGTGATATGCGAGATAAACATTGCCTGCCAAAGGACTTGAGGAGCAATCATCGACAAATATCATGTCCTTATCGTATGCAAAAGTATCTGCGATCGCGGGTAGCCAGGTCATTCCCTTGTCGGTGGATTTGCGAATGCTGGCGTCATAGTGTGAAGCGCCGTTCGAATCCCTCCAATCAAGTGTTGCCACATAAAAATTCCCCGCTGTATCCACCCCAACC
>Ga0335082_10001577_pt1 | contig 24297 bp, 13 predicted proteins | sample Lox_Sample_41_FD_206718 | JGI IMG/M metagenome (GOLD analysis project Ga0335082, IMG submission 206718) | Soil microbial communities from Loxahatchee National Wildlife Refuge, Florida, United States - Lox_Sample_4.1 | ecosystem: Environmental > Terrestrial > Soil > Wetlands | place: USA...
TGCGGAATCTGCGGAAGTGCCGGTTCCGATATAGGAGGTTCAGCCGGCTATGACCAGAATCTGCAACCGCCACTTCGATTTCGAAAAACGCTGCCGCCTTTGCTCGGATCACTTCACCGGACTCGTAAGTGTTTTACCCCATCTTCCCTTAGTATCAGCGCGCATCCTTTGTATCTGGGCCGATCTTTGGGTATATTTCGTGAGGTTTCGAAGGCGCCTTACCGATTTCCATGCGTGTACAATTCCACTATTCAAAAGATCTCAAAGAGAATCTTCTTGCCGTTGTCAATGGGACCGGCACCCACCGGCAGCTCAATCATGTTGTCGCCGTTTCCCATGCACTCGCAGAAGCATTCCTGACGAGCAAGCGCTCCATCGGAACGCTCGGCAATATGCACGGCCTGAACGTTTCAGATCTGGCGTATGACAGCATCGCCGATCTTTTCCAACGTGACGAGCGCGGTTCATTCCGCCAGCTGAATTCCTATTTCCTTGGGTTACCGCTGGAAAGTGCGGATAATGAAGAAGCGCTGGTCTATCTGCGGCGGCTCGTCTTTTCCAAAGTGAATCACGGAGTCTTCCGTCTTCTCAGCGAGGCGGATCCGTCTCTTGCAAAGATTCTCCGCAATGTCAAGCAATCGATGCAAGCGCTCAGGATCTTCGAAGAGACGGAGAGATTTGGCGAGCTCTGCATTGTCCCTTCGCTGTGCGATCCTCTTGAGCACCTTCCGGCGTATGAACGGTCCGAACTTGAGGCGGATCTGCTTGCCGTAACAACCGGTGATGAACTGATTCCGGAGATGCTGGGGAAAATTTCCCGTGTTATGAGGGAAGAGTGCGCTCATTCCCGCATTGTTCCGCTTGTGACGGTCGGATTGGTGATCCGCGACGTGTACGAACGCAAGCTTACCCGTGATAGTTCTGATCACTATTCGGATAATCCGATGCATCGCCAAGACATCACGACTCTCGTTGCATTCTGTTGTGATGAAGTGAAGAAATCTGTTTGCGAAAAGTATGTGGGGAAAGGAAAAATATCCGGCGAGATGTTCGATACTTATTTCGATGTGATAGGTGAGGAACTCCGGAACCGATATCTCGGACTGGATGGAGAGGATTCATCACTTTTCGAGCTGTTCAGGAGTCGCTGTCCGGAGTTAACGAGAGAAGGGTACCTGGAGTGTCACCGCAATCAGCTTGAATATTTTCTGAAGCTTGTAAACCGAAAAGCGCTCGATCAATTGAAAAAAGGATGAGAGTCGCATGAAACAGATTTCCGTAAATGTGGTTTTCTGCAATTAGTGTAGTGATGAGATGAAGCATTTCGACGAACATACGCTTGAATTGTACGTCCTCGGGTCGGATGTGGTAAAGAATCAGGTTGAGGAGATTGAAGCCCACATTTCCGAATGTTACGGGTGTCGTACGCTTGTGGAGCAGATCCGCGGCTTTTACAATCAAGCGGACGAACAATTCCGTTTGAAGCCCGAGGTAACGGGAGATCCGAAAGGATCGCTCATTCGGCGGCAGCAGGGAGTTGAGCCGTGGTTCGAGCCGTATATATCGGAAGTGCCCTTCCGGCCGCCTTCAACCTTCGGGAAAATCATTCTGTTTACTCGCCGGCATCCTGTTGTCACCAGTACGGTAGGCTTAGGTCTGGCAGCTGCGCTTGTAGCGTTGGGAATGTTCATATCGAATCCGTTCAGGAAACCGGTGGATAATGTCCCCGAAGATAAGAATCCGTCATTTGTGGATTATAACCAGACGACAGACATGCTGGAGATTCTCAATGCGGAACACCAGTTGCTCTGGCAGCGCAAGAGCCCGGAGATCAGCGCGGCGCGCCATTTCGAGAATACGGATCGCGTTCATCAGACCGTAGTTGCCGATATCGATGGGGATGGTACCAACGAAGTTATTACTTGTCTCGAAATATCCGGATATAATACCTCGCTCAATGACCGGCATCTATTGGTATTCGACAGTCGAGGCGGCTTAATGTGGGAAAGGCAATTCAGCGAGCCGGTGCATTATCTTGCCCGGGCGTACAGTCCCAAATTTAATGCGCATGCCGTATTGGTCATGGGAGATGGTGCGTATGGGAAGAAAAATATCCTCATCATCGCTGATCACGAAAGCCGATCACCTTCGGTTATATATCGTCTGGATGCAAGAGGAGAAGTGATCGGATCGTATTGGCATTTTGGAACCATCGAGACCTTCTATCTGATCGACCTTAACGAAGGTGGGAAGCAGGAGCTCATTCTTTGCGGAAAGAACGACGTCAACGATACTACTCATAGTGAGTTCCCTGCAGTCGCCGTGCTGGACCCATTGAAGATTGTCGGAGATCGGTGCTCGTCTGCCTGTCCTGGGTTTAATCTCCCCGTTTCCGATGCCGAACTCTATTATCTCAGCTTTCCACGGTCGGACATTGATACTGCAGACCACTCAACGTCGGGCATGCGCAGGTTGGAAGTGAACGATTCTACATACCTCAAATTTGTGGTCAGCCATTTTGACTTATGGAATTTTGATTTTTATCTGGACCACTCGATGCGAGTGCTCCAAGTGAAGTCGTATGACCTTACGTATGCGGTTCACAAGAAGCTCGAGCAGGAGGGAAAGCTTTCGGGTACCATCGACGAAGCCTATTTGGAACGCATGAGAGAAGCTGTCCGGTACTGGGATGGGAGGAAGTGGCAAAGGACGATCAGCAAGGTCGAAGTGCAGTCGCCAGCGGCAGCTCCGTGATTTACTCGTGGCTGGGCAAACTACCCCGATCAGATTCGGAGTCTGATTGGGGTTTTCTATTTTTCACTCCGTCCGGGACTACCATCTCCGCAATCTGCGGAAGCGGCGATGAAATCGGGGATGATGATGCCTGAAGTGATGTCGCTGGTAATGCCGGTGATGTCGATAATAAAGGTAAGAGCTCTTCTGCATCCGGAATGATTCCGGTTTGGGCTGAGCAACGCTGTACCCTCTTGCCAGCAGCGATGCTGCCGCGATGAGTACGATGAATATCCTCCTCACAAATGTCTTACTGATCATATCCCAACCATTCCAAAATGTAGAGTCATCTGGTCTTATAAGTATGACACTAAACTTGGGCCAGGGTTTAAATAACCGGGATGCCATGTAATGGCTCAACCCCTTTGCCCGCATCCGTGCTTCATCTTGAAGGGGGTCCGTGAGGGTTCAGCCGGCTATGACCAGAATCTGCAACCGCCTCAACGACTTCGAGATACACCGCTCCCTTCGCAGCAATTTGATACTCTCTACTGATTTTCGTATCCTGTTCCATTCCCTTTCCCCACATCGTGGAGTGCTGCCCGGAAGCTGGATGCCTATGAGGTTTATCTTCTTCGTCGGATCATTGACCCTTCTCCTTGCTCTCTATCTTCACGCGCAGCAACCGATCCGGATTTCCTACGACCTCAAAGATTATCCGTATGAGTTTACTTCCCATAAGGTGGAGCCGCAGAAATCAATTTTTGTCGACCTTAATAGTGATGGAATCGACGAGCAGCTGAACATCCAGGAATCCTCCCAAACCGTTCCTCCCCTGATTGTTGGTGAGAAATACGGCGGAATCGTTATCGACCAGCTTAATTTCCCGAGGGCGGAGAAGATCTCCTATGGATTTGCCTACGATCTCGACCATCAGGGGACCAAACAGATCTTTGTTGTCGAATACGATCCCGATACGATATTCGTTGATATTGCAGACATACTGCAGCCGAAGCTGGTGCGAAAAATTCCTGTCTATTGTTACCCGAATCCCGGCCCACATAGTGTCGACAGTTGCGGTGTCGATCTTGTTGGCATCCTGCACTCCACAAAATCCAATGCGGATCAATTGGTGATTCTCTTCAAAGCGGCGTACTCCAATCAGCGCCGCGGGATAGCCGGCATCGATCTGAAGTCAGGCAGGATGTTATGGGAACATCCGATGGGGACCTATCCATGGAAGGGAATTACGGAGAACATCGCAGGGTCTGATGGTTCGGAGATCTTCGTGACATCCATGGCAACGAATAATGGCGCTTCCCGGAATGGAACGTCGGATTCCAGCTCGTACATTTTTGGATTCTCACCGACCGGATCGCTTCTCTGGGAGCCCAAACGCTGCGGCGGCCTGTTTACCAGCACGTCGGCAGGAGTTCTCGACTGGAACAACGACGGCCATTCGGAGCTCATTACGTATCTTCGGAGCGGAACCCATTACGCCGACGAGAGCTACATCGCACGATTCGATCCTGCAAGCGGGAAAAGCCTCGGTCCCGTACGAAAAGTTGCGGATAACATGTCTGATTTCTCCGGCGATCTCCCGGTTCTCGAGAAGGCGGGTCAAAAGATCCTGGTCGCGTGGCTCCTGAGCGGCACTGTGCTCCTCCTTGATCATAGTCTTCAGCTCATCAGCCAGAAATCGTTCGATTTTCAAAGTGAGATCGAGGACTTTACTCTGATCGATTCACCTACCGGTGATCACAAATTCATGCTTGTCAGGACGGCGACCGGGCGAACCGTCTTCTTTGACGAGGATCTGAATCCGATGGCACTGACGGAAGGGACATACTCGGGCACGCGTCGTGATCCTGACAACGTGGTACAGCTCGTTTTCCAGAATCACGGCCAGACGGTCATCGGAGTTCTGAGCCAACGTCCCCAATCGTACAGCTTCTGGATCGGTCTCTTCATCGTCGCGATCGGATTCGTCGTTGTCGGCTACACGATCTACGGTTTTGTATTCTATGTTCGGCTCTATAGGACTGTTACACGAGGGAATGATTCCATCGGCGTCTTGGTACTGAATGCCCGGGGAAAAATTCTCCACGGAAACGAAGCATTCGGAAGACTTCTCGCCGTATCGCTGAAGAAATACACCCACAGGCACTTCAGGGAAGTTTTCAAGGATGATTCCCTCAAGCCGCTGGTGGTATTTGTTTCCGGTGCGTTGAAGAAAAGAGACGACTCTGAGGACCGCATCGATCTTCTGTCGGGCCGGGGCACTCACGCCGCCATCGTCCGGGGGTTCCCGATTCGATTTCTGGGAGTCCGAATGGGAATGCTCGTTGTTCTCACCGATATTTCCACAGCTCTTCAAACAGACCGGATGATTAACTGGGCGCTCGTAGCGCACAACCTCGCACATGAGATGAAAACGCCCCTTTCAACGATATGGTTTACGCTGGAGCGGCTCAAACAGACCGCCGCGGAAAAGGGGGGACCGCTTGATCAGAGGTATGTCGAATCGATCAGCGAGGAATTGCGCCGGCTCGACGGGTACGTAAAGGGATTCATGAAACTTGCCGATCTCAACGCTCCGAATCTGCAGGAAAGTGACCTCAACAAAACGATCGAGGAGTTGTTGGATGAATATACGCGGAAGCTGCCGGAATCGATACATCTTCAGGTCGAGCTTTCTGATGACCTGCCGGATGTGAAGCTCGATGTGAATCTTTTCACGGTAGCGGTCACGAACCTTCTTGATAACGCTGTACGGGCCATGGAGGGCAAAGGCACATTGAAGCTTTCCTCATATCTGGTACAGGATTTGCAAACTGCGCACGTATGTCTCACGATATCGGATACCGGTTCCGGCGTTGCGGCAGAAGACGCACCGAAGATATTCAATCCATACTTCTCAAAAAGCCACGGCGGAACGGGGCTTGGACTTGTGATCACGAAGAAGATCGTTGAAGACCACGGTGGAAATATTCAGTTCACATCGAAGCAGGGTCTGGGAACCGAGTTCGTTATTGAGCTTCCCGTCACCGGCACTAACAGCGGAAATCACCATGCCTGAGACGATCCTCCTTGTCGACGACGACATCAAGATGAAGAACATCGTGGCGGAAGTTCTTCAGCACGAAGGATACTCGATCATCACGGCGGCGAATGGTGCGGATGCCATGCATGCTCTCGCGGAGAATAGTACGGATCTCATTCTCTGCGACATCAAGCTGCCCGATACCGATGGGGTGGAGCTGTTGAAGAAATTCATTGTGATGAAACCCGATATTCCGGTCGTCATGATCTCCGGTTTTGCGACGGTCGATCTTGCCGTGAGCGCAACGAAGCTTGGAGCGTATGATTTTCTGGAGAAACCACTGGAGCCGAGACGTGTGCTGGTGACGATCAAGAACGCACTCGAGCAATCCCGTGCCCGGGAAAGCGAACGGGCGCTGGTCGAGGATATGATGAATCGATATGGGGTCGTGGGTGCGAGTGAATCGCTCAAGAAGCTTTGTGCGACGGCAGTCCGGATTGCGAGGCACACGACACCCGTTCTCGTAACCGGCGAAAATGGGGCGGGGAAGGAAAAGATCGCCGAAGTTATTCACAGGTTTTCCGGAAGGGAGCCGTGGGTGCCTGTAAATTGTGCCTCAATTCCTCATGAATTGATTGAAAGTGAGCTTTTCGGGCATAAGAAGGGGGCGTTTACCGGCGCCCTGAGCGATAAGGTCGGCAAATTCCAGGCCGCTGATCACGGGACGCTCTTCCTTGATGAGATCGGAGACATGGATCATGACATGCAGGCAAAGATATTGCGCGCGATCGAGACGAAGGAAGTCTGCATGGTCGGTGGAAACACCGTGACTGCCGTTGATGTCCGCTTCATTGCCGCTACGAACAAGAACCTGCCGGAAGAAATCGAAGCGGGGAGGTTTCGGGAAGATCTCTACTATCGGCTGCGGGGGATGATTCTGCATGTCCCGCCGTTGCGCGAACGGCGTGAGGATATCGCTCCTCTGGCGAGGCATTTTCTTACGGGGTACTCAAAAGAGCAGCGCTGTGAGAAGCACCTTGACGAACGGGCTGTCGGGGTATTGAGTGAGCAGGAATGGCGAGGTAATGTGCGTGAGCTGAAAAATGTCGTGGAGTCGCTTGCGATCTTTTCGGATGATGACACGATTGATCATCTCCAGGTTCGCACAATGCTTCAATCTCTCTCGCAGTCGCCCGATCACGGATCGATGACCCGGCCGGAAAAGCCCGGCAATTCTCTCAAGAGCACAACAGCGTCGTACGAAGCAGATCTCATTCTTGCTGCGTTGAAGGAGGCGAACGGGAACATCACGCACGCAGCGGAGAAGCTGAACATCGATAGGGCGACGTTATCCAAGAAGATCAAGCGTTACGGACTGAAACCGTAGTTGATCGCCATCTCCCAACCCTCCATTCTCTTAATCGTTTTCACTTATCACTCTGCGCTCCCGGCCGTTTATTGTCTGTAATGGCGTGAATTATTTCACGGAAACCGTGAAAGAATCGATCACCTGTGGCCCGGACAATTCCTGATTGATGCCGGCGCGCACCCTCTTTCCGTGGCATGCATCTTGAATACAAACGCCTGCAAATATCGACGTGGTGTTTACGTCATCAGATATATCCTTTCCATTGTTCTTCTCATCTTCAATACTCTAAGCCATTTCTCAATCCTCAATTTTTAATGAGGTTGTGGGTGGGCGAAGGACCCCGGTCAGACGTGGCCGGGGTTTTTGTTTTGGCTATGCCGTGAGGACTCTTTCCAAAGAACTCAATCCGATTGGAGATGAAGAGATAACCTGATTATTCCTGCTGGAGAGGGCCATCGGACCCCTATATCAAGACGCAGGGAGCTTGAACTGGTACTGTTCCGGGCGCCGAACCCAGTTGTTACCTCTTCCTCCACTCCTTATCCCACCCGCTGATCAGCGTCAGCGGCAGCGAACCTTGAATTCTCGATCAGGCGCCTTTACTGATCAATGTACTCGTCCGTTCCAGCGCCTCAGAGAGATTTCCACAGATATTGTCCTCGCCCAGCCGGTCGAGCAGTCCCGATTGCTGTATTGCAAATAATGGTTGCTTGTGGATTCCCGAAACGAGAAAGTATGTCCCTTGATGCGAGAGCTGACGGGCAAGATCCTCTAGTGCCCGAAGTCCGCTCGCATCGATAGCAAGCAGATTCCGTGTTTCCAATATCAGCGCTTTCGGTTTCTTCTCTATAATTCTCATCGATTCGGTGAATTGCTCCACGGCTCCGAAGAAAAGAGTTCCGTAGACTTCAAAGACTTCTACCTCCTCGGGAATCGCCGGGCCGCCTGCCCCTGCCTTTTCCTCCTCCTGCTCATCCTGTAAGTCCTTTGTGAGAGCATTGACCTGGCTGACTTCCGCCATTCTTCTCATGAACAGGAGCGCCGCCAGAACGATACCGACCTCGATCGCAACGGTGAGATCAACAAAAATCGTGAGGATGAACGTCGTGAGCATCACTGCGATATCGCTCTTCGGGCTCTTGAGTACCTTGAGGAATGAATGCCATTCGCTCATGTTGTAAGCCACAACCACGAGGATCGCCGCCAGAGTCGGCATCGGGATAAGTGCTGCCCAGTGGCCGAAGAATAACATGATCAGCAGGAGCGTCACAGAGTGGATGATACCGGCTACCGGCGTGCGCCCGCCGTTCTTGATGTTTGTGGCTGTCCGGGCAATTGCGCCGGTCGCGGGAATTCCCAGAAACAGGGGAGAAACAATGTTTGCCGCACCCTGGGCAATGAGCTCCATGTTTGGCCGGTGACGCGTTCGAATCATGCCGTCTGCAACCACCGCCGACAAAAGCGATTCGATCCCTCCGAGTAACGCAATCGTGACTGCGGGGGAGAAGAGAACCGTCATCGTCTTCCAGCTGAACTCGGGGATGTGTAGCGATGGGAGACCGGTTGGAACGCTTCCAAATCTCGACCCGATGGTTTCGACGGGAATACTGAAGATGTTTACGGCAGCTGTAACGAGCAGGATGGCAACGAGCGAGCCGGGAATACGGTGTGTGACGCGCGGCCAGAAGCTCAGGATGAGCAGGGATGCAATTCCTACTCCAAGAGCATTGTAGTCGATCGCATTGAACTGATGAGCCAGGACAGACCATTTGCCGATGAGGTCTGCAGGCGCATTTTCAATGTGGATCCCGAAGAAATCGCTCACTTGCGACGAAAAGATGATTACGGCGATTCCGCTTGTGAATCCCACGGTTAGCGGATAAGGCACAAACCTCAACAGGGTTCCTAGCCGTGCCAGGCCCATGATGACTAACAGAACACCGGCGATGACAGTCGCAATAACGAGGCCGTCGTAACCATATTTCTGAACAATCCCGTATATGATAACGATGAAGGCCCCGGTCGGGCCGGCGATTTGAACGCGGCTTCCTCCCAATACCGAGACGATGATTCCGGCAATGATCGCTGTGTAAAGCCCCTGCTCGGGTTTCACGCCTGATGCGATTGCAAAAGCGATGGCAAGGGGGAGAGCCACGACGCCGACAATGACACCCGCAATAACGTCGGCGAGAAGTTGCTCCTTTGAGTATCCCGATCTTAGGATTGTGATGAGTTTGGGCTGGAGCCGCTTAGGCATTGTATAGTGTCCTGGATATATTCAGCGAAGTGTACAATAGTTTGGGATTGATTCCGTAGAAACTACAAATACTTAGTGAACGTTATGACCTGATGAGATGAACGGAGGGTGGCACTCGCTCTGCTGGCAAAAAAATGGCCTCCTGAGAATCTCCGGAGGCCTTTCACCGCAATGTTTAAAGCTCGCCCGTTACTTCTTCCTCAGCTCCTTATCCCACCCGCTGATCAGCGTCAGAGGCAGTGAACCCTGATTTCCAACGCTGAGAGCTATCAGGAATTTCTGCGCGTCGGAGGTGAAATCACCAAATGAGACGGAACCAGCCGATTTCACATCGAACAGCGGACGTACGTTCCCCACCTCCAGGTTTGACGCGGTCGATTTGACGTCCACGACCATCATTCTATTTTCCGCCGACAAGTAGTACAAGTTCAATCCGTCTCGGCTCCACCACCGGTTGCTGGAAATTGTGGAGATGCCGTTCGTGGAGATCTGCCACTTGCGCGACTGATCCCGCGCGATCGCTCCGTCGGGTCCGAGGAACGGTCTCACGTACAACTCCCATCCACCCGATTCATTCGAACGATATGCAATCCAATGCATGTCGGGGGAAAATTGTGCGAGGTCTTCATCAAAATCTGACTCGACAAAAGGCATCGGCTTCTTGTCGCCGGTCAATGGCAATATCCATAAGTCGCTCTTGGTCTTTGCAGCCGTAAGTGAATAGAGCAGGTATTTCCCGTCGGATGACCAGTCGAGCGGGAATTTCGCCTCCGGTGACTCGAGAAGAATCTCTTCACCGCCTGCGCCGCTTGTGGTCTTTTCGTACAGGTCATAGTGTCCGCGCCGGTCCGAGTGGAAGATAATGCGGCTACCATCAGGCGACCAGACCGGCACCTCATCAACTGCCGGATCGAACGTGAACCGTGACTTGATATTCCTTGTCAGATCGTAGATCCAGATATCCCGGTTCCGCGATTGCGGATCGTACACATCATACGCTATTTTCGTGTTGTCCGGCGAAATGTATGCATTTCCATATTGCGCCGGCTCGCCAACTTTGCCAACGATCTGCCCGCTTCGGCTGAACCAGTTCACATCCCATCCGTTTTGCGTGTTACTCGCCTGATACACAAGGAGCCCGTTTTTCGACGAAGTAAAAACTCCTCTATTATAGTTGAGATCGTACTCTATGGGTTCGGCGACGGGAATCGGATCCCCGGTGACTTCGAGTTTCTTGTCGTCGAAGGGCTGTGCCATCAGAGTGTTTTCGCGGAGATAGAGGAGATAGCCGTTGGCAAACTCGACATTCCCCTTGGCTGGGATTAAACGCTTCTCTGTCTTCCCGTCGAGCGAACCGACTGCGAGCTCATCCTCCTCACGTTCTACTCCGCCGAAGCTTGCGCGGGCAAAATAGAGGAAGTGATTTCCATCGGGGAGAAAGTACGGCCACCGGTGCGACCGTTCCTGATGAGCGGTATCGAACTTTGTCAGTGCTGACGGCTGTCCACCCGCAGAGGAGACCCGGTAGAGAGGGTCTCCCGCCGAAGGAGAGAAGATAATCGTTCCGTCCACTCCCCAGGTACCGCCGCGTGCATCTGCCGCATCGCAAATAGTTACCGGCGGCCCGCCGGCCGCTTCGATTTTCTTCAGCTTCCCGGTTTCAAAGAATCCGATGAAGCGATTATCCGGGGACCAGAAAGGATAGAACGCCCCCTCTGTTTCCGGGAGCTCTTTTGCGACAAGATTGTCGAGCTGACGAAGCATCAGTCGGGTTTTGCCGGAAGAATCCGATGCAACAAAGGCGAGCATCGTTCCGTCGGGCGAGAGAGCAATATGGCCCTCGCCCGCCGTTCCGGATTGCGATGCAAAGATCATCTTGTCCGGAGCGAGTAGGTACGATCGCACAGGGATACTCTCCGGCGGTTTCTGGTTGAACAACATGATTCCTAGAACAACAGCGACTGCGAGAAATAAGATGGAAAGTCCGGCGAGTACGAACAGGGGAGTTTTCCTCGGCTGCGGCACCGGTTCGGCCTGTCCCGAAGCCGGTGTGACTGTTGATTTGTACGCGGGTCTTGCAGAGGTAATACGGCTCACTCGCTGCCTGCTCGATTCGCGGCGATACCGCTTGAGATCGATCGATACCTGCTTGATCGACTGCGTCCGCTCGTTCGGATCTTTTTCCAGACACTCCAGCACGACAGCATCCAGCGACGGATCGATTTCCGGTTTGATCGAGGACATCGGCGGGGGATCGACGTTCACAATCTCATACGCCAATGCCGTCTCGTGAACACCTTTGAACGGAAGCTCACCGGTGATCAATTCAAAAAGCAGAACACCGTATGAGAAGATGTCCGAGCGGTGATCGGCATCGAAACCTTGGACCTGCTCGGGCGACATGTACCCGGCGGTTCCGACCGTGCTTCCCGCCTTCGTGAGACGCGTGATCTTGCTGTTGCTCTCGCGCAGCTTTGCCAGCCCGAAATCCATCACCTGTGCGATGCCGTCCTTTCGGATCATGATGTTTTCCGGTTTGATGTCGCGATGCACAATCCCCTTATCATGCGCCGCGGCGAGCCCGTCGGCAATCTGTATTCCGATGTCGATCGCCTGCTTAAACGAAATCGAGCCCTTCTTCTCGCTAAGCGTCTGCCCATCCACGAACTCCATCGCGATAAACATTTGTCCTTCATGCTCATCAATACCGTAGATCGTGCAGATGTTTGGATGATTAAGTGCGGCAGCGGCCTGCGCTTCCTGCATGAACCGGGCCTTATCCGCATCGGATGCGGAGAGGTGCGGAGGCAGGAATTTTAGCGCGACAAATCTGTTGAGCTTGGTGTCCTGGGCTTTGTAGACGACGCCCATGCCGCCATGACCAACTTCCTCCAGAACCTTGTAGTGTGATATAGTTTGTCCAATCATGGTACTTTTTTACTTTTTCCTTTTTAATTTTTACTTATTACGTGCCCGCTGAATCCAACCATCAATGCCCTTCTCCCTTAACCTTTGCTTTCACTTCATCGAACCAGTCAGTAACCACTTCCAGGCGCAATAACGTGATCTGCTCTGACTGTGCCACACGAACCAGAAATTTCTTACCATCCTGCGCGATGTCCCACACGAGGGTGTACGGCGGAATGGCGCAGAGTTTTCTCGGAACAGTATAATCAAACCCCGATCCCGCCGAAACGTTCACCGCCATTAGTGACGATCCGTTACTATAAAATAGTTCCTTTCCATCGCGTGACCATATCGGTTCGGTGCCGCCGCCGTTCGAAACCTGCCAGTTACCCTCGCGTTTCGGGAATGACGTCACGTAGACCTCGAATTTTCCCGATTCGTTCGACACATAGGCCATCCATTTTCCATCCGGAGAAAAGATCCCGCTCACCTCGTCCGCCTGGGTATGAATAAATGGATACGCCTTCCGATCTCCTTCCAGCGGGAGGATCCAGATGTCACTGGTTTCATCGAAAGCTAACAATTTGCCGTCCGGGGAAAAAGATTCCGGCCTTTGCGCACTGTTCTTAGTGGTCAGGCGTTCTTCCGCGCCGCTTCCATCCCACGGTTTTCTAAAAAGGTTCGGCGGACCGTTTCTCTCTGCGCTATAGATGACGCTGTTCCCGCCCGGCGCCCAGATCGGATAATTATTATTCCCGCCTGCGAATGTCAGTCGCGTGAGCGTCCCGCGTGAAATCTGGTAAAGCCAGATATCGTCGTTTGCCGCATTGATATCCGCCGCGATCTTCTGGCCGTCGGGAGAGATTCTTGCGGAGAAATAGGGGCGGAGCGTGTCCAGCAGCGTGGAGAGATGTCCCTGTCGATCCATCCAGTTGAGAGAATATCTTCCGAATGAAAGCGGTCCCGAAGGAGCAAAGACCAGGAGGCCGTCCTTTGAAAAGCTGAGGTTTGCCTGGCCCGATCCCGGATTGACCCAGCCCCCTTCCTCGACCGGAACCGGTGGACCCGTTACTTCCAGCCGGTCCGCATCGAACGGCACAGCGAAAATCGTATTTCCGCGGAGATAGGTCAGGTGACCGTTGGGCAGATATCGCGCGTATGTCCCGCCCCTGATGAGAACCTTCCGCTCTCCGGTGCCGATCCGTTCGGCGGCAATGATCGCATCATCGTATGAGGTGATGTTGTTGCTCTTGATCGTAAAGACAAGAGTCTTCGCTCCGGGGAGAAGCTCGGGAAACCGATGACTGATCTCGCCTGCTGATGAGTCGAGCTTCGTTACAGGTTCCGGGGTTCCGCCATTTTCCGAAACGCGATAGATGCTCCCGCTGATGTTGCCATAATAGATGTTGTGATCTTCCGCCCACCATACGCCGCGCGTTTGACTTGTCGTAGGACAAATCGTCTCCGGTGCCCCGCCAAAAATGGACGTCTTGACGAGCTTGTCTCTTGCACTATTATAGACGACCCATTGGCCGTCGGGAGAAAATGCCGGGTCGACACTGTTCTCCGTGCCGAGAATGGGTTCGGAGCTCAACTGATCCATCTTGTGGAGGAAAAGCTGACTCGTGTTGGTGATCTGTGCGGTGTACACGAATGACTTGCCGTCCGGAGAAACGGAAAGTCCGCTTTGTGCCTGGGACCAGTAGAGAGGGTTCGAGCTCGAGAGATCGATCGAGAACCGCATGGGAGAGGATGCTGCCTGATGTTCCCCTCTGCCATTCTTCCAGAGGAGGAAAATCACCACGAGCGCCAGAATTCCGGCGAGAACATATCCAAGATATTTTTGGATTAAGCTTCCGGAGATGCTTTCGGGTTGCGATGTGCCTTCTGCCTTGATCGCAGGTCGCGCGGCCGTAATCCGGCTGACACGCTGCCGGCTTGATTCTCTCCGGTAGCGTTTCAAATCGATCGAGATCTGAGCGATCGATTGCGTCCGTTCGCGCGGATCCTTCTCCAGGCATTCGAGCACGATCGCATCGAGATTCGGGTCGATTTCCGGTTTGATGGATGACATCGGGGGAGGATCGACATTCACGATCTCGTACGCCAGAGCGGTCTCGTGAACACCTTTGAACGGAAGTTGCCCGGTGAGCAGTTCGAACAACACCACTCCGTACGAAAATATATCGGACCGGTGATCGGTTTCCTGTCCCTGCACCTGTTCGGGCGACATGTAACCGGCCGTGCCGATGGTACTTCCTTCCTTGGTGAGCCGGGTAATTTTACTTCCGCTTGCCCGCAGCTTTGCCAGACCGAAATCCATGATCTGTGCGATGCCGTCCTTCCGGATCATGATGTTTTCCGGTTTGATGTCGCGGTGCACGATTCCTTTTTCGTGTGCTGCCGCGAGACCGTCGGCAATCTGTATGCCGATATCGATCGCCTGCTTGAACGACAGCGACCTCTTTTTCTCGTTCAGTGTCTGTCCATCCACGAACTCCATCGCAATGAACATCTGCCCCTCGTACTCGTCGATGCCATAAATGGTGCAGATGTTGGGATGGTTGAGTGCGGCAGCGGCCTGCGCTTCCTGCATGAACCGGGCCTTATCGGCATCGGAGGCGGAGAGGTGTGGAGGCAGAAATTTCAGCGCGACAAATCTGTTGAGCTTGGTGTCCTGGGCTTTGTAGACAATGCCCATCCCGCCTTCGCCGAGCTTTTCAAGGACTTTATACTGAGAGATTACTTGACCAATCATGATGTTATATACTCATTTAGACATTCAGGTACTTGTTCATTGCTCAGATGTGGCATTATTAATTCATTCAGACATTCGGTCATTACGTCCTAATGGCGTGCGATGACTTAATCGTTCATTTACCTATTTCTTCAGTGTGTCGCCTGCATAGTGACTTCCCAAAGGTTCGCTTCCTTTGTCCCCACTTCGTAATAGAATGCCCGATCGTCACTTGAGATTTGGAAGAGTCCGGGAATCACACCTGCGGGGAAATTTGCCAGTGCGTGCTTCTTCTTTGTCTGTATGTCCACAATGAACATCTTTCCATCATGTGAGTAAAGCAAACGTCGGTTGTCGGAAAGCCAGACTGGTGCGGATCCCGAATCGACAACGGCTTCGAAGGCCCCGGTCCGGAAAGTGTAGAGAATGATGCCCGGGAGAGAATCCGAAGAGGTGACTCCGGCCATCATTTCTTCGTTGGGAGAAACGCTTCCCCAAAGGAATCGTCCGCTGTCGACTGCAACGGCAGGAAACCGCTCCATGCTCTTATCGCCGGGCGATTTTGTCAAGTCGCAGATCTCTGCTCCTGAATCACTGCTGCAGATCATTTTCTTCCCGTCGCGAAACCAGAAGATTGGCATGATATAAGACAGGGAAGAGGTTTTCGTGAGCTGTTCCAGATTGCTCCCATCCGCATTGATGGTCCACAGTTCATACTTACCTCCCCGGTCGGACATAAATGCAAGCTTCTTTCCGTCTGAAGACCAAATGACACTCCGATCTTTTGCGAGGTCATTCGTCAATTGCCGGAGTCCGCTCCCGTCTTTCTTCATCACAAAAACATCTTCCTGGCCTCCGAATGAAGTGTACGCGATCCAGTTGTCGTCGCGGGAAACTGTGAATCCAGCTATGACCTTTGAGCCATGGGTCAGTGCGATTTCAGATCCGGTGAATGCTTCTGTGACCGGATTGAACCCAATAGAGTGGAGGTTCTCCCGCTCATCAACGGCGGAATAGATGAGATGAAGTCCATCGTGAGATATACACACGAAGCCGCTGTAAGCGGAGGGTGTTGTGACCGGCTGCGGGTCACCGAGAGTTTTTCCGGTCTGTTCGTCGATCGGAACACGCCACAGATTCATGCTGCCGCTCCGATCACTGCAAAAATAGAGATACTTGCCGTCCGGGGACCAGACCGGCTTCCAATCGACATACGCATCATCCGTAACGGCGACGGAATCTCCCCCGCCTGAGGGAATCGTCCAGAGATCCCGCTGTCCTCCAGCGTGCCAGTTCCAGTAGGCGATGCGATATCCATGAGGCGACCACTGAGGCTGTACGGCATCGCCATTCATGATTTTCTGTTTTTCACCCGTACCAACGTCGATGGTCCAGAGCTCGCTGGTCGTGTTCCGTGAATTCGGATCATTGATGCCTTCCGTTGCGACAGTGATCTTCTTTCCATCCGGCGACCAGCTGGGATTGAAACCGATGTCGCTGAGGCGTCGCACATTTTCGCCGGTTGCACCCATCAGATATGTTCCGCCGTGATCGCGGCTCGAGCGGAACGCGATGAGCTGGCCGTCCGGTGAATACGCGGGTTCCCCATTATATTCTTTCGAATCAGGGGTGAGGTTGATCAGATTTCCACCGCCGATCCGTTCAAGATATATGCTGCTCGTGTTTGAGGTATCAGCTCCTTCTTCATACACGATGAAGTCGCCGTTCGGAGAAATGTCCGGGTTGATCGCGATTCCGGGCTGATCGGTAAGCTGCTTGAATGAGAGCTGTAAAGGGCCGGACAGAGCCGGTTTGTGAAGATACGCCACAATGAGGTAGATGAGGATACCGAGAAGTGCGATGCCGATTCCGGCTGCAGCGATTTTTTTTGTCGGTCGGCCGCTTACCGCGGCTGACGGCGCGACGGCTGGCTGCGGTAATTCGTGAGACTGAGATGCAGAAGTGACGGCGTGGACCTGCGACCGCACGACTTTGGTCGTCTGCTTCTGCAAGCGGCGCAGCTCTATAATCATATCGCTTACCGACTGGTAACGGTCACCGGGCTCCTTTTCGAGTGCGCGCTGAACCAGGTTGGCAAGGACCGGAGAGACCTCGGAGCGGAGCATGTTGACCGGCTCGGGTTCCTCGTTTACGATCGAGTACATGACGGCAGCTTCGTGCTCACCATGGAATGGAGTCCGGCCGCAGAGCAATTCATAGAGGACCACGCCGAACGAGAAGATATCCGAGCGCGCATCAACTTCGCCTCCCTGGATCTGCTCGGGTGCCATATACGACAGCGTTCCCACCGTGCTCGATGTGCGCGTCAGCTTCATCGAGCCCTTCAATTTTGCCAATCCAAAATCCATGACCTTGATCTGGTTTCTGGAATTGACCATGATGTTATCGGGCTTGATGTCGCGGTGGACGATTCCCTTCGAGTGCGCTTCCTGAAGAGCATCGCCGATTTGAATGGCGTAGGTGAGAATCGTTTCGAGCTTCAGCGACTCGAGTTGGAGGGACCGGAGCGTCTTCCCGTCCACAAATTCCATCACAATGAACTGTTGACCGGCCTCTTCCCCGATGTCGTAAATGGTGCAGACGTTGGGGTGATTGAGTGTCGCCGCCGCACGTGCCTCCTGGAGGAACCTTGCTCTTTCGGTATCGTTGGCGGTCAGATCGTGGGGAAGGAACTTTAGCGCGACGAAGCGGTCGAGTTTGGTGTCGTGGGCTTTGTAGACGACTCCCATTCCGCCCTCTCCGAGCTTCTCGAGGACCTTGTACTGGGAGATGGTGTGTCCAACCATGGCGTTATTTACTCATTCTCATATTTTGCCATTCAGTCATTGCGCTGGACTGGCGTTATTCACTCATTTGTTCATTTAGCCAATCCCCACTGAGGGAGTGACAAAATACATCAAGGACTTGCGGGCTGTGATTTGGCAATCGAAAAGGTAGGGACTTTTCGGCCGATTACCAAATTGATGGAAATGAAAAGCCCGGGCGTTCAATCGTCGCCCGGGCTTTCAAGAACTGAACCTCCTTGTCCTTACTTTGCGAGACCGATCTGTTTCACGAAGGCCTGATTGTCCCAGTAGAGCGACACCTCGATCATCTTCCCGTTTTTCCAGTGACCGACCGTGCACATCGGGAGCTTGAACGACTTGCCCGTCGGAGGGGTCGTCTTCCCGTTGCCGATCGGCATCGGTTTCGTGAATGTTCCGAGGATATATCCTGTGACGCATGTATAGTCATCTGATCCGAACCTGACCGGATGCTCGACGATACGCGTATCGGGTGCGAAAACGAACATCGGCTTCAATTCGTCGATGTGCGTCTTGATGTCTGTGGTTTGATGACCATCGGGATAGTTCACCACGATATTCTCATCATGACTCACATTCAGCATGTCCCACTTCGCATGGCTGTAGACATCGAAATCGAGAGAATCGAATCGCACGAGATGCTGTTCAACGAGTGCTTTCTCATTGGTAAACTGCTTCAGTTGCGTTTCGAGTGAATCGATGTGGGCTTTCAATGCCGCCGTATTGCCACCCGAGCAGCTCGTCAATGCAACTACCAATCCGATCGTCAGAAGCATCATCAGTGCGCGGGTTAAGCCGAATACTCTCTATTTCATTTCATACCTCTCTTATCATGAGTAATGAGTTGACAAATCATTCGTGATAAATCGGTACTCAGGCCGCTTTTGCAGCGCCCTGTGCCTTATTGAATTCTGCCAGAACTTCGATCTGCACTTCATTGCTTACCACGATTCCGCCCGTTTCGGTGAGTGCATTCCACTGCAGCCCGAAATCGAACCGGTTGAGCTTTGTTCGAATTTCGAACCCTGCCACCTGGCTTCCGCCAAATCCGGCCACCGTTCCGTTGTAAATGACATCGAGAGTGATCTGCCTTGTCACGCCCCGCATCGTGAGGTCGCCCACAACCTGGAACTCGTAATCGGACACTTTCTTCACGAGCGTTGAGACGAACGACATCTTCGGATACTTTGCGGCGTCGAAGAAATCCACAGATTTCAGGTGACCGTCGCGCTGCTCGTTCTTGGTGTTGATGCTGTTGATCTCCGCTTCAAACGAGATCTGTGCGTCATTGAAATCCTGTTTATCGGATTGAATCGTTGCTTCGAATTTGTCGAAATGACCGGTAACGGTCGAAACGACGAGGTGCTTCACTTTGAAGTTGACCTGTGAATGAACGGGATCGATTTTCCAGAGTGCCATATTCTGTTTCCTTTCGTGTGATAATGTTGGTTGTTTTCTGATCATTAACACCATCAATATATCCGAACGGCACGGTTCTTCCATTCACCGAGGGTAAAAAATGCCATGAACCTATGGTAACGGTTTTTCTACCGCTTTTGCGAAAGCTCTTTTCGAATGCGGCTCAGGGATTGCGGCGTGATGCCGAGATACGATGCGATGTGGTTCTGTGGAATCTGCTCGACGAGAGCAGGATAGGTCTTGAGGAACGTCAGATACCGCTGTTCTGCGGAGGCGCTCAGGGAATCATTGATCCGTCGGTGCGTGGCAACGTAGTTGCTCTCGAGAAGCAACCGGAAAAAGCGTTCCATGTCGGGAACGGCCATGAGCATTTTTTCTCTTGCTTCTCTTTCAAGCATCAGGACTTCTGAATCCTGAATCGCTTCGATTGCATGCGTCGAGGCCGATCCGGTGAGAAAACTGCCGAGATCGGAGATCCACCAGTCGGGGATGGCGAACTGGATGATATGTTCTTCTCCCTTGTGGTCGACGGTAAAGTCGCGCAGACATCCGCTTGTGACAAACGTCAGATGCCGGCAGACGTCCCCCTCCTGAAGAACGAACTGACGCTTCTTGAATGTCCGGGGCGAGAAGAACGTGCAGGAGAGTTCGAATTCCTTTTTTGTGAGCTCGACTCTTTTCCGAATATGCTTGCCCAGTATGTCAAACGATGGCATGGTAACGGGTAGTTGATCAAACATTCCCCGAAAGGTAACGAAGGAGAAGACGAGTGTCAAGACACGGGACGGGCATAAACATTTTCCATCTTGTGGTTCAGGCATTTGCACATTGGGTTATTCCTTGAATGTGCAGATGGTACAATCACCCGACGAAAAGATTTTCCCGCAGTTTGTACCAATTCATTCCACGACAAACGGCCGCGGCTCCGATTGCTCCGCTTGAAGAGTCAACAACCTCCGCTTTAATCCATCCGAAGTTGCTTGCAGGGTGATCGATCCCGCGCTGCGCGACGCCTGAATGATAATCTGACACTTGCCGTTGAATAACTTTCTTTGCCAGCCGCCGCCGGGATACTTGTCCGGCTCGTGACTGCTCGGGTTTCCGTTTCCCACACCAAGGATATGCCCATTCTCATTTATTTCAAAATGGATGAGATTGTCCGCAGTCGGTACTTCCCGGCCTTTCTCATCGAGCACAGAAACATTCACCACGCAGACATCTTCTCCGTCTGCATGAACCGTGGTGCGGTCGGATGAAAGCTGGATGCTGACCGGCTCTCCGGTCGTCTCGACACTTGTTGTGATCAACCTGCCTCTTCTCCATCCTCTGGCTTCAAGAGTTCCGGGTTCGAACATCACGTTCCATTCAAGATGCGAATTTACCGGCATGGTCTTTCTTCCCAGACTCTTCTTGTTGAGGAAGAGTTCGACGCTGTCGCAGTTGCTCTGGCACCAGACGTTCACCGATTGGTCCTTTTGCCAGTTCCAGTGCGGCGCAAGATGCAGGACGTCGTTATCCGTCCACCACGACTGATAATAATAATAATTGTTCTTAGGGAAGCCGCACACATCCATGATGCCGAAATGAGAATTGATGCAGGGCCAGTCGTACGGCGACGGTTCACCACGGTAATCGAAGCCGGTCCAAACGAAGGCGCCGCACATCCATGGCCGCGCGCTGTACCACTTCCACCATTCCTCAGCAAGTGCGCCATAGCCGGGTTTGTTCACATCGTAATCGCTCACAAACCCCCTGACCGTATCATTTGCATAATTACCGCGAGTACAGAATGTGCTTGCCTCCTCGCTTCCCCATATCGGTTGTTCGGGGTGATCGAGATGATACTTGTCGATATTTCCAATGCCGATGTAATTCACGCCGCGCACGTCGACCACGCTGTTAATCCCGTCGTACCTGTTCCCGTTATTGGCAGCATACGTGCAGAGACGCGTCGGATCGAGCAGTTTCTGTGTGCATTTCAACGATTGTGCAATGCTCTTTCCAATATCCTTGTTCTGAATTTCCCACTCCTCGTTGCCCAGCGACCAGATGATCACCGAAGGATGATTTCTATCCCGGAGAATAAGCTTTTCAAATTGTCTCCGGAATTCGGGCGTATCTCCCATATACCGGTTTTCATCCATGACGAGCATGCCGAGACGGTCACATGCATCGAGTAATTCGGGGGTCGGTGGATTGTGGCTCGTCCGGTATGCATTCACACCCATTTCCTTCAGCTTCTCGATCCTGTAATATTGTAATCTGTCGGGGAGAGCCGAACCGACGCCGGCGTGATCCTGATGGCAGCAGACGCCCTTGATTTCCACTCTCTTCCCGTTCAGAAAAAAGCCGCTGTCACGATCGAACCTGATGAAACGGATGCCGAACGGTGTCTCAACTCGGTCGAGCGTTTCATCGCCGCTGGTGAGGGTTGAAACCAGCGTGTAGAGATACGGCGATTCTACATCCCAGAGGTTTGGATTTGAAATTTCCATGACATCGCCGAGGGTATCCTTACCGTGGGGAGAAAGCGTCTTGAGATTTGAGACGGCGGTTGCAACCGATTTCCCGTCATGATCGACGATTGTGGAACGCAGTGTACAGGCAGATTGCGCCTCTTGATCATTTAGTATGCTTGTCGTTACATGTACTCTTGCCAGAGAACCTGATCCGGTTGTCGAGACGAAAACGCCGTAGAGGGGAATGTGCAGGGGATGATACTTCAGCAGCCACACGTGGCGGTAGATACCGGCACCTTCATAGAACCACCCCTCGTACTGACTTGCATCCGCGCGGACCACGAGAACATTTTTTCCTCCATAGTTGAGATAATCCGTTATGTCAAAATCGAACTCGCTGTACCCGCTCAGGTTCGTTCCGAGAAGATGCCCGTTCAACCAGACCATGCAGTCGCGGAACACGCCGTCGAATTTGACTGCAAGCCGTTTCCCTCTGTCGGATGCGGGAACGGAAAAGGAGCGCCGGTACCAGCCGATGGATGATTTCGGGAAGAGCCGGCCGACCGGTTTGTATCCGTGATCCCGTACCGCATCGTTCTTAACGTTCACGAACTCGAGTTCTGCCGCCCAATCGTGGGGAAGATTCACAGTCTGCCAGGTGCTGTCATTAAAATCTGGCACGGCTGGGCCCCCTGCCTCACCCGCTTTCGCAAACGATTCGTCTGCGCCGAAACTGAAATCACCCTCTGCCGAGCCGGCATCGCCGAGATGAAATCTCCATCCGAAATCGAGAAGGAGTTTCTCTCTCTCCGGGCGGGTTTCATGAGTCTGCGCGTTTGCCTGACGGGGGAGAGCGATAATGAGGATGAGAAGAAAGAGGGAAAGCTGCCTTGCAAAGGAGGGTTTCATTCGAGGATTCCTGAGATGTCGGGAAAATGTATCAAGAATCCGGAACAGTGTCAACCGGAACGCAGAAAGCCGTTTGAAATTCGGGTTCCGGTGAGGTATATTTGTACGCGGCGACTGAATATGTCGCCGCAAGAACAAGAGGTCGAATAGCTCGTCTGCGAAAACGTATCACGTGGAAACAACCCGAAGCCGATATCCATTCAGTCCTGTCCGTGTCAGGAGCGAAGTGTAATACATGCATAAGAATATCGTTCGCCTCATACTTGCGGCTGTTGCCGGGCTCTTCATCCTCAATCTGGCCGTATCACTTCAGTGGCGCATACAGCATGACACGTCGATCCTCCTCTATATTACATGGTTGATGGACCGATTCGGATCGGTGCCCTACCGCGATATCTTCGATATCAACATGCCCGGGACGTATCTGTTCTATTATCTCATCGGAAAACTATCGGGGTATACGGACCTGGGAGTCCGGTGCGTCGACCTGGCGATGCTTGCAGGCATACTCTTCATGAGCTGGCAATGGATGAAAAAATTTGGGCGCCATGTTGCGCTTTGCGGTTCCATTCTGTGGGGCCTCTGTTACCTCTCGCTTGGGCCCAACTCATCGCTCCAGAGAGAGTACCTCATACTTCTTCCCGTCCTCGGTGCCGTGCTGATTGCCGATCGAAATCCGGAACAGAAAACCGGATTAAAGTCGTCTGCAGTCGGGTTTCTCTTTGGAATAGCCGCACTGCTGAAGCCGCCGGCCGCTATTGCGTTCGCGTTCCTTGTTTTCTATCAGTTCTGGGAGGCGGGGAAGGGGAGACTCATCCGGCAGGTTGTTCTGCCCGCAGTCCTGGGATTCATCGTTCCGGTTGGCTGCATGATGCTCTATTTATATTCAAGGGGTGCGCTTGCGGCATTTATCGATATGGCATGGAACTACCTGCCGCTGTATGTCCATCTTACCGGTAATCACGAAGCCCTCTCCGGAATCGAATGGATGAAATATCTCTCATGGGAAACACTCATCCTGGGTGGATTCACCGTGTGGCTCATTCCGTCCGCGATCGGTGTCTATGTTTTGTATCGCCGGGCGATCGTTACGGACCGGCAGAAACGGCAGCTGAAGCTCCTCATCATCCTTGCGGTCTGTTACGCATTCTACCCGACGATCTCCGGGCAATTTTGGGATTATCATTATCTGCTGTTCTTCTATTTCGCTGCGCAGCTCTCTTCACTCTGCATCATGGAACTTGCACCCCGGTCAGAGAGGGGAGAGAATCTCCGGCCGTCTGTAGTCTTTCTGATATTCATACTGTTCTGGTTCCGGCCGGGGGAGTATGTGCTCGGTGCAGCCATGGGGCGGGGCGTTCCGCCGGTAAGAAACGGCCGTGTCGATGCCATTGCGGCGTTTCTTTCACATCATCTTCAGCCGGGTGATTCGGTGCAGCCGCTCGACTGGACAGGCGGTGCGGTCAATGCAATGTTCATTGCAAAGGCACGGCTTGCCACACCATTTGTATACGATTTTTATTTCTATCACGACACCTCGAACGCGTACATCCACGGATTGCGGAGGGAGTTTATCGAGGATCTCCATCAATCGCGTCCGCGGTTCATTGTTGAGGTGACCGGGCGGGACAAGCCATGG
>Ga0335082_10001578_pt1 | contig 24297 bp, 19 predicted proteins | sample Lox_Sample_41_FD_206718 | JGI IMG/M metagenome (GOLD analysis project Ga0335082, IMG submission 206718) | Soil microbial communities from Loxahatchee National Wildlife Refuge, Florida, United States - Lox_Sample_4.1 | ecosystem: Environmental > Terrestrial > Soil > Wetlands | place: USA...
AGGTGGAAAGTGGCTGCTCGCCCACCGCACGTGGGGAGGGTGGTAGCGTTGGCTTGGTCCAAATCAAACCCTCGACCGCACGGGCGGTGGCCAGGGAGGCGGGCCTACCGTGGCACGGGCCGGAAGTGCTCATGCGGCCGGCAGAGAACGTGCAACTGGCGCTGCTCTACCTGGCGCAACTCGAGGAGCAGTTTGGCGATCCGTACCTGGCGATGGTTGCATTCAATAGGGGGCCCGCACGCGTCGGGCGCATGTCACCGCAGCGCGCACGTGGCGCGCGTTATGTGAAGCGCGTGCTGGAGCGCTACGACGACCTCACTGACGAGGCCGCGGCAGCCGTTGACGACGGCGAACTCTGACGGGCAGAAGGGCCAACCCGCGTCCGCGACGTGCGGTCACACCTTCTCGAGTGCCTGCGTGAGGTCGGCGATGAGGTCGTCGGCATCCTCGACGCCGACCGAGTAGCGGACCAGCGTGTCCTTGATGCCGACCTGCAGACGCTCCTCGGTGGTGAGTTCATAAAAGCTCATCAACGCGGGTTGCTCGATCAGGCTCTCGACACCGCCGAGCGACGGTGCAATGCGCGGGATCGTGCACGCATCGACCAGACGCGATGCCGCGGTGAGGTCGCCACGCACCTCGAATGACACGACGCCGCCGAAGCCTTGCATCTGGCGGACGGCAATGGCGTGCTCCGGATGGCTCGGGAGGCCGGGGTAGTGCACGCGCTCGACCTTCGGGTGTCCTTCCAGAAACGCGGCAATCCGTTGCGCGTTCTCGTTCTGACGCGCCACGCGCAGCGCCAGCGTCTTGATACCTCTGATGAGCAGGTAGGCGGCGAACGGGTCGGCAACCGCACCCGTGACGCCTTGCAAGTCACGAATCGCGCCGACGAGCTCCGCCGTTCCCAGCACCGCGCCGGCAAGCAGATCGTTGTGGCCGCCCAGATACTTCGTGCCGGAATGGATGACGAGATCGATGCCGAACTCGATGGGTCGCTGATTGATCGGCGTGGAAAAGGTCGCGTCAATGATTGTCTTGACACGATGCCGACGGCCAATGGCGGCGACCCGCTCGAGGTCGAGAACGCGGTTGTAGGGATTTGTCGGCGACTCGCTGAAGATCAGCCGCGTCGTCTGACGGACGGCTTCCTCCATGCGGACATAGTCGCCAGCCGGCACAGTCGACACCTCGACGCCGTAGCGGCGCAGGATCTGTTGCAAGAACTGCCGCGTGCGTCGGTAGGCGTCGTCGGTCACCACCACATGAGCGCCCTTCGACAGCATCGCAAACAGCGTCGTAGTGATCGCGGCCATGCCGCTGGCGAACAGCAGGCCGTCCTCCGCGCCTTCGAGCGCTGCGAGCTTGCGCTCCGCAACGCGTTGCGTCGGATTGCCGTAGCGGCCGTATTCTTCACGTTCGATGCGGCCTTCGAAGTGGTCGGCGATCTCCTGGGTGTTGGCGAAGGTGTACGTCGCGCTTTGGATGATGGGCGTCGCGATGGCGTTGGCCTCTTTGGTCCGGGGCTCCCCGCCGTGCACGGCTTGGGTGCTGGCGCCGCCGCGGATCGGTCGTTGCGTTGTCACCCTATGCCTCCAGGATCTTGATCTTTTCCGCGTAGCGCTTGATGGTGTCGTTCACCACGCGCAAGTCGGCCGCAATCTCGACGGGGCGGTTGGCGTAGGTCGAGCGCAGACCCTCGATCTGTCCGAGGTGATAGGCCGTCTTCTGGTCGGCGAATTTCAGACCGTGCGCCGTGGAGATCAGCACGACGCGCTGGTTGGAGCGGATCACTTTGCGTTCGACGAGCTTGCGCAGGACGGCGAGGGCCACGCCCGTGTGCGGGCAGTTGAACATGCCGGTGCGGTCGGCGCGCGCCGCTTCGTCGGCCAACTCGGCTTCGCTGGCTTGCTCGACGACGCCGTCAAACGCCTGCAGGACCTTCACGGCGCGCTTGTAGCTCACCGGGTTGCCGATCTGAATCGCGCTGGCCAACGTCTTTTTTGCCTGCACGGGTACGAAAGACTCGAAGTTCTTGAGATAGGCGAGATAGAGCGGGTTGGCATTTTCGGCCTGCGCGACGGCGATGCGCGGCAGCTTCTGCGTGAGGCCCAGGTCGCGCATCATCAAAAAGCCCTTGCCCAGGGCACTGACGTTGCCCAGATTGCCGCCGGGAATGACCACCCAGTCGGGGACCTCCCAATCGAACTGTTGGACCAACTCGATGGCCACAGTTTTCTGGCCCTCCAGCCGCAAACTGTTCATCGAGTTGGCGAGGTAGACGGTGCGCTGCTTGGTAATCTCCTGCACCAACGCCATGCAGCCGTCAAAGTCCGTGTCGAGACTCAGCACGAGCGCGCCGTTGGCAAGCGGTTGCACGAGTTGCGCCGGCGAGACCTTGTGACGTGGCAGCAGCACGACCGCCGGGATGCCAGCCGCCGCACAGTAGTTCGCCAAGGCGGCGGACGTGTCACCCGTGGACGCGCAAGCGATCGCGGCGATGCTCTGTCCCTCGGCAATCATCTGCTTGACGACCGACACGAGGACCGTCATGCCGAGATCCTTGAATGAGCCGGTGTGTGAGTTGCCGCACTGCTTCACCCAGAGATCTTCGACGCCCAGGAGCTTACCGTAGCGATCCGCCCAGAGCAGGTTGGTGCTGCCCTCGTAGGTCGATACGATGTTCTCGTTGTCGATGAACGGCACCACCCATTCCTTCTTGCCCCAGACCCCGGAGCCGTACGGAAAGGTATTGCGGCGATAACGGTCGTCGAAGAGTTGCATCCACGCGGCCGGCGAGCGTCGCCTGAGGGCATCGAGGTCGTGGGCGACATCCAAGAGGTCGCCGCACGTCGGGCATCGATAGATTACCTCAAACAAACTGAAATGTGTGGGGCAGCCGTTGATGCACTCAAACCATGCGCCATACTCGCTCATTTCGCGTACTCCTCGGGCACAGTGACGCCGACGGTCACGGGCGATGCCACAGCTTCCTGTGACCCAGGCGACAGCGGAAGTCAACGACGCGGGCGTGTTGCTCCTCGACGAATGTCGGAACGGCAACGACCGGTGTTCGACATTGCGGTGCGAAGCGGTCTATATGAGCGGGCCATTCTTGCATGGGTGCGTTGGCGGCGCTGCGGAAACATCGGACGTGTGGCACGATTTCTTATTGACTAACGGGCGTGAAGGGACGAAACCTTTTCTAAGCACTGCGAGCGTATCGTGACTCGACCAACAGATCGGCGCACGGGTTTCGTCCTACTCGTCGTGCTCAGCGCCCTTTGGCTGCCGCGGGTTGTTCATGCCCAGGCCACGGGGGAGTTTCTCTGTAGCAGAGGGACGCGTGATGGCCTGCCATGTGAGACGGACGACGACTGTGTGCCAAACGGCGTGTGTGTCGTCGCCTTGGGGGTGTGCAATGGCGGAACGGACGATGGCGCATCGTGCGACTGCCCCGCCGGTTCCTGCTCGGCGCAGCCCGTGTGCTCAGCCGATAACACGTTCGGCACGTGCTCGGGGGGCACCTCAGCCGGCGAGTGTTGTGATGTAGCCTTCAACTGCAGCGACTCGCCGTGTAAAGGCTCTGCGAAACTGTGCCTCAGCGGCGACGCCAAGGGGGCAGCCTGTCTCAACAGCAGTCAATGTGGCACTGGGCTCTGTGCCTCAACAGGCAAGCTTTGCGCCGGCGTGTGCCAGGGAGGCACAAACGCGAATCAACTGTGCTTCGCGGACGAGGATTGTCCCGGCTCGACATGCACCTCGGACTTCCAGAGTTTTCCGTGCGTCGACGATGCAGACTGTTGCATCACCCAACCGTGCCACAGCGGCATCTGTCAGGGCGTGGCAACGTCGGCGACAGCCACACCTACGCCATCACGCGGAACGGCAACCCCGACGCGTACTCGCAGCGTGTCGCCGACGCGGACACCCACGGGCAATACACCGACGCCGACGCCGTCGGGTGCGGCGACGGTGACGCCGTCGGGTGCGGCGACGGTGACGCCTACACCCGTGCCGACAACCACCCCCTCTTCCATGCCGACCGCGCGCCTTGTCTCCAGTGTCAGTGCGACGGATTCAACGCTCTCGGTGGACAACGCGAATGCCTTTCCGGGATCTGGCACCCTCATCGTCGACACCGAGCAGATGGGTTACACGGGCAAGCTTGGCAACACCTTCACCGGCGTCCTGCGTGGTGTGAACGGGACCGCGGCGACCGCCCACCCGAGCGGTTCGGCAGTGCGACTGCTCTCGTCTACTGTCCCCACCCCGCCACGGCCTACGCCGACATTGGTCCCACGCGACATCATCTACCGGACGATCGGCGATGGCAGCGGCTGCATGCTGCAGACAGGCCAAGGCGCAAACGCGCAACTCGTATTCCTCACGGCGATCGCCCTGGCGGTCTGGAACAGAGGGCGCCGGGGCAAACGCTAGGACCTGCGGTCGGCGTCATTTCTATGGCCCGCTCCCCGCCCGCACTCCGGACCCGTCCTCCGGAGCCCTGCGGAGGGTGGAGGCCTCCGCCTGCGGCTCCGCACTCCGGAGCCCTGCGGCGGACGTGCCGAAGCCTTCGGCGGACGGGTCCGGCGGACGTGATGGGTCCCTGCAGACTTCCAAGTCCGACAGGCTGCTAGAACAGTCACGGCTCGACACTACCGCCAACGACGCGTTCCAACTCGATCAGTGCCTCGTTGTACGCCTGGACGGCGTCCAGGTACTCGCGCCGCGCGGCGAGGAGTTCCAACTGTGTCCCCAGCAACTCCGAATAGGTCGCTTCGCCGCGTTCGTAGAGGCGGCGTTGGAGCTGAAGATTCTCCTCGTTCTTGGGCACCGCGACGTCTCTGAGCGCCTGCAGGTCGGTGGCTGCGACGTCGCAGGCACGTCGCGCTTCGAGCGTTTCTTGCGTGATGGTGCGCTGCAGGCTGTCCACCCCGAGGCGCTCGCGATCACGTTCACCGACTGCCTCGTTGAGGTCTGCAGTCTTGCGCTGGAAGACAGGAATGTGCAGGGCAACATCACCGCCGCTGAGCGTTGCACCCTCGAAGCGCGAGAGGTTGCCCGAAAGGGTGATGTTCGGAACGGCTTCGCGTTCGAGGAGTGCGATCTGGGCGTCGGATCTGTCCAGCGCATGGCGCTGTGCGGCCAGGTCAGGACGTTGCCGGAGCGCCCGCTCCACCAGGTCACCCTCGCCAGCAAGCGTGCGCACCGCGAGCGCAGGACTCCCGACGAGTTCGAGGTCTTGTTCCGCAGAGACACCGATCAGACGGCGGACGGTACTCAAGGCGTTGTCGCATGCCTGCTGCGTTGCCGCGATGTCACGCCGCGCCCGGCTTTCCTGGATCTGCGCGTTGTTGAGATCAATGCGCTCCGCAACGGTGAGATTCTTGCTCCGGCTCAGGTGCTTCGTTAGATCTGCTGTCGTGTCGAGTCCCTGGCGCGCCAGACCAACACGGTCTGTACTCACCAGGGCCTGCACAAAGGCGGTCTTGACCGCCGCCACGAGCGTTTGCTGCGCACCGCTCAGTTCGGCCGTGGCCTTTGCAATGTCTTGGTTTGCAACAGCGACTCGTTTGCTCCGTTGACCGGCGATTTCGAACTCCTGGGAGAGATACATCCCGTAGTTGCTGCCGACACCGGTCTGCGTGGTGGTGCCGGCACCGGCGGACAAGTAGGGATTGGCTGGCAGCCATGCCTTGCTGCGCTGCAGCCCAGCTTCGGCGATGGCAACCGCCGCGCGCGCGGAGGCAACATCGGGGTGTGCCTGGGTAGCGCGCGTGACGGCCTCGTCCATCGTAAGGCGCAGCGCCGCTGCCGGTGCGTGCCGACCAGCGAGCAGCAACGCGACGACAACTGCGGCAGCAAGTGTTAAGCGCTTCATCGTCGGCCTCCGCAATACCAAGGGTCACGCAGCAGAGCCAGACAACCGGCGCTCAAATGATCAAGGCGGCGGACCGCACGCAGTGCATCGTGGGTGAACGCGTTTGTGCCAAGTGGGCGCAATGAGCAAAAAAGAAAAGGGCGAACACCCGTTAGGAGTGTTCGCCCTTAGACTCTACCGGTGCGCTAGGGGACTGGCCCACCGGGTGCGCTATTCCAACGTTGCCCTACTTCTGTGGCTTCTGCGGCTTGTGCGGCTTGTGCGCCGGCGGCGGTGCAGGTGGGAGCGGCGTCACCTCCACGATCTTCTGCGGCTTGTGCGGCTTGTGCGCCTTCGGCGCTGCTGGGGGGAGCGGCGTCACCTCCACGATCTTCTGCGGCTTGTGCGGCTTGTGCGCCTTCGGAGTCTTGATGATCGAGATGACATTCACTTCCTTCTGGGGCTTGTGCGGCTTGTGTGTCTTGGGCGCCTTCACCACCGGCACCACAGAGACCTCTTTGGCCGGCTTGTGGGGTTTGTGTGGCGGGAGTTGCTTTACGACAGGTACGACAGTCACCTGCTTCTGCGGCTTGTGTGGCTTATGCACTTGCTGTGCGAGGGCAGGGAGGGCAAGGAACGCAGCTCCTGCGATGCTGCCCAACATCCAGCCGACTGGCCTCAGCCAACTTCTCATCTCAAGCATGTCTCCCCTCCTTAGACTTTGTTCGAGCGTACGCGACGTTCTTCCGAAACCCGGCTCCACCCTCGGTAAGAGTTTGTTACCTCAGGTGCGTTCCCTTTGTCAAGTAGATTTTGCGTGATCCCCCAAATTTTCTTCTTCCGGAGCGCTTGTGCCGGAACTTCCCTGGAAACGCCCCACTTCCGCCTGCGAACTGCGGTCGATTCTTTCAAGAACTGGATGTCTGTTACCTCAGAGGCGAGTGCATTGTCAAGCAGGAATCTTCTCCTGGCGATCCGGCGTGCGATCGGTCATCTGGAGGCCGGCTCAGCCGCATCGGCAGTTGGCGGCGCTGCGTCTTCTTCGACCCACACGAAATGCGCGCCGCAATGCAAGCACAGCGCATCGAGATACATGATGCCACGCACACTGCCCAGCGGCAGCCGCTGCTGATGGCGGTGGCCGGCCACATCCTGACAGCGATGCGGGAGCAGGCGGCCCCGGCCACGCACGGGCGTGCGCAATGGCGGCTGCAACGGCGTGAACGTAATGATTGTCGCCACGGCTTCAGCCACGTAGTCGTTCGAAGATACCGCGCGTCGCGGTGGACTGGTTCAGTGTGTAGAAGTGAATGCCAGGCGCACCCCGGGCGAGCAGTTCGCGACACTGCATGGTGGCGTGCTCGATGCCGACGGTGCGTACGGCTTCGTCGTCGTCCCGGACCCGCTCGAGCCGCGACCGCAGAGCATCCGGAATGCGCGCGCCACACATCGCAGTGAAGCGTTCGATCTGCGCGAGGTTGGTGACCGGCATGATTCCCGGAATGATCGGCACGCGCACGCCGCCCGCGTGTGCGCGCTCAACGAACGCGAAGTAGTCGGCATTGTCGAAGAAGAGTTGTGTGATGACGAAATCGAGCCCGCAGTCGACCTTGCGCTTGAGGTGGATCAGGTCTTGATCGAGGTCGCGACATTCGACGTGGCCCTCCGGATAGCAGGCCCCGCCCAGGCAGAAGTCAAAGCCGCCCTCCCTGATGAACTGCACGAGCTCCGACGCAAAGCCGAAGCCGTTCACCGTTGGGATGAAGGCGTCTTGGTCACGCGGCGGGTCGCCACGCAGTGCCAGGACGTTTTCGATCCCCGCGCCAGCGAGATGCTCCAGCACGCCATGAATCTCGTGTCGATCCGCCCCAACGCAGGTCAGATGCGCCATCGCCTCGATGCCGATCCCGTGTTTGATGCGTCGGACCAGTTCCACGGTCTTGTCCCGCGTGCTGCCGCCGGCGCCGTAGGTCACGGACACGAATGTCGGCTGCAGTGGTCGCAGCCGCTCGATGGTCTGGTAGAGGGTTTGTTCCCCCGCCGGCGTTTTGGGGGGAAAGAACTCGAACGAGAACACCGGGCCGTTGCTGCCGAGCAGATCACGAATACGCATGTTGGGTCTCACCGTACAGGAAAGCGGGGCACGCGAGCAAACCCCCGCCGTCCGCTCGCGACGGGACGGGCGGGACGGCTTGCGTCGAGAGGGCAGGTTCACGCATAGTGCTGGGTCGGAGCGCTTCATGTCCATGGTACGCACGGTCGGCTGGATCTTGGTCGCGTTGCTCGGAGCGGCGGCGCTGGGCGTCGTGGCGCTGTCGCGTGGCGAGCCGGTCAGCGTCGTGTGGTTCCTGGTCGCCGCCGTGGCGACCTACGCGGTGGCCTTTCGCTTCTACAGCAAGTTTCTGGCGGCGCGCGTGCTCATGCTCGACGATCTGCGCCGCACGCCCGCCGAGCGCATCAACGACGGCCACGACTTCGTTCCGACCAACCGCTGGGTCGTCTTCGGGCACCACTTCGCCGCCATCGCCGGCCCCGGTCCGCTGATCGGACCAACGCTGTGCGCGCAGTTCGGCTACCTCCCCGGGACGCTGTGGATCATCATCGGTGTCGTCTTGGGCGGCGCCGTGCAGGACTTTCTCATCCTCGCCGGTTCGCTGCGGCGCGACGGCAAGTCGCTCGGACAGATGGCGCGTGAGGAGATCGGCGTCCTTGGCGGGTTCGCGGCGTTGAGCGGCGTGCTGCTGATCATGGTCATCCTCATGGCCGTGTTGGGATTGGTCATCGTCAACGCGCTCAAAGGAAGTCCCTGGGGCACCTTCACGGTGGGCGCGACCATTCCGATCGCCTTGCTCATGGGTTGGTACATGCGCTTCGTCCGCCCCGCCAAAGTCGTTGAAGCCACGCTGTGGGGGCTCGGCTTGGTGCTGGCTGCTGTGGTCGGAGGGCGCTGGGTGGGAGAGAGCGCGGCGCTGGCGCCACTCTTCACGTTCAGCGCGAAGACGCTGGCATTGATGATCATCGCCTATGGTTTCGCCGCATCAGTTCTGCCGGTCTGGTTGCTGTTGGCCCCACGCGACTACCTGAGCGCGTTCATCAAAATCGGCACGATCCTGGCCTTGGCTGTGGGCATCCTGGTGTTCCTGCCGCCGGTTGTGATGCCCCCGCTGACGCGCTTCGTCGATGGCAGCGGGCCGATCTTCGCGGGCACGATCTTCCCCTTCGCGTTCATCACCATCGCCTGTGGCGCCATCTCCGGCTTTCACGCGCTGGTGGCGTCGGGCACGACTCCCAAGCTGCTGCGGCGCGAATCCGACGCGCGCATGATCGGCTACGGCGCCATGTTGATGGAGTCGTTCGTCGCAGTGATGGCCATGATCGCCGCCAGCGTGCTCCAGCCCGGCGTCTACTTTGCCATCAACAGTCCTGCCGGAGTTGTCGGCGCCACGCCCGCACAGGCCAGCGCCACCATTTCGAACTGGGGATTCCCGGTGACGCCGGGCGAGATGCAAACCCTCGCGGATGACGTCGGCGAGCACAGCTTGCTGGCGCGGACGGGCGGCGCACCGTCGCTTGCGGTCGGGATGGCCCACATCTTTGCGAACACACTGGGCGGCAAGACGGTCATGGGCCTGTGGTATCACTTCGCCATCATGTTCGAGGCGCTGTTCATCCTGACGACGATGGATGCCGGAACACGGGTCGGGCGTTTCATGCTGCAGGACTTCCTGGGACACCTCTGGGAGCCGCTTGGCCGCACGAGCTGGTATCCCAGTGTACTCGCAACCAGCGCCGGCATGGTCGGTGCGTGGGGGTACTTTCTCTACCAGGGTGTGGTCGATCCCCTGGGCGGCATCAACAGCTTGTGGCCGCTCTTCGGGATCTCCAATCAACTCCTGGCGGCGATCGCGTTATCGGTGGCAACGACGCTGATCATCAAGTCGGAACGCGCTCGCTACGCATGGACGACGCTGTTGCCGCTCACCTGGTTGCTGGCGGTGACGCTCACCGCCGGATACCAGAAGATCTTCGACCCGGATCTCCGCATCGGATTCCTGGCGCACGCCAGTGCGTTGCAGGGGCGCATCGCTGCCGGCGAGATCCCAGCTGCGAAACTCGCCGAGACGCAGGCCGTGATCTTCAACGATCGGCTCGACGCCGCGGTCACGAGCGTGTTCATGCTGCTTGTGCTGGTGATCGTGGCGGATTCGTTGCGCGAGTGGTACCGAGTGTTGAGCGCCGGGCGCCGAGGCGTCGTGGCGGAGAGGATGACGGCGACTGCATGACTGCTGCGATTCGCGAATATCTGTCGTGTGCCGCCGCGCATGTGCGTACGGCCCTGCGATTTTGGTCGGGAGAAGATGGTTACGAACGCTACCTGCGCCGCTGCGCCGAGAGCCAGCAGCCGCCGCTCGATCGCGGGCGCTATTTCGCGCAGCGGTGCGACGAACGCTACCGCGCGGCGTCACGCTGCTGCTGACACGAGCGTCGCTCGCACGAGCACAATTTTGATTGCCAGTTGCGCGTATTGCTTTCCCGCCGTATGACAGGGGTTCGAAGAAGCCGGGGCACACCGGCCAGGGGAGTTATCGGGGGAGGGGACCGAAGGGATTTTCATGCCAAAGACAATGCTCATCAACGTCACCCACGCGGAGGAGAGCCGCGTCGGGATCGTCGCCGACGGGGTGCTCGCCTCGTTCGAGATCGAAACGTTCAGCCGGCAACACCTGAAGGGGAACATCTACAAGGGCGTCGTCCACCGTATTCATCCGGCGCTTGAAGCGGCCTTCGTCGACATCGGCGCCGAGCGCGATGCCTTTCTACCGCTCGACGAGGTCTGCTTCCGCAATCTGCCGACACCGCCGCCGCGCGACACCAGCAATGGCGCCGACGGACGCCGCCGTCCGCGCATCAAGGAAGTGCTCAAGCCGGGCGAAGAAGTTCTCGTCCAGATCGTCAAGGAAGAGTTCGCCAGCAAACCGCCCACGCTGAGTACCTTCTACTCCCTCCCCGGCCGCTACCTGGTGCTCCTGCCCGGTTCGGATGAAGCCGGCATATCGCGGCGTATCGAAGGGACGGAGCGGGCGCGTATCCGTGAACTCATCGAGAAGCTCCAGCCGCCGCAGGGATTCGGTATCATCGTGCGCACCGCTGCCGGCTTCGATGAGGGCTCGCGCGAGCTGCATCGCGACCTGTCGTACCTGCTGCGCTTGTGGGAGACCATCAAGCAGGCGGCCGCATCGAAACGCGCACCGGCCCTGGTCTATCGCGAGCACGACTTGGTGCTGCGCAACATTCGCGACTATTTCACGCCGGACATCGACGAGATCTACATCGACAACGAAGAGGTGTGCCAGCGCGCGCGGGAATTCCTGCGCGACGTCATGCCCGGCAAGGAACACGTGCTGCACCTCTATCAAGGCGACCAGCCGATTTTCTCGCACTTCAATGTCGAAACGCAGATCGAATCGATCTACAAACGCCGCGTGCCGCTGCCTTCGGGCGGCAGCATCGTCATCGACGGCACCGAAGCGTTGACGGCGATCGACGTGAACTCGGGCCGCTCCATCCGCGGCGCCAACCAAGAGGAAACGGCCTTCCGCACCAACGTCGAAGCCGCCACCGAGATCGCCCGGCAGCTACGGCTTCGCGACCTTGGCGGACTGATCGTCATCGACTTCATCGACATGCGCAACCAGCAGCACGCCGCCGAAGTGGAACGAACGCTGCGCGAGGCCATGCGGCAAGACAAGGCGCGCCACGACATCGGACGTATCTCGCACTTCGGCCTGCTCGAGGTGTCGCGCCAGCGCTTACGCCCGGCGGCGGCCGCCACTTCCTACACCGCCTGCCCGATGTGTGAAGGGCACGGCCTGGTGCGCACCACCGAATCGGCGGCGCTGGTGGCCTTGCGCAAGGTGCACAACCGTATTGCACAAGGTGATGTGACAACGCTTCGGGTGTCTCTACCACCGGAGGTTGCGGTCTATTTGCTGAACCAGAAACGTGACGATCTGGCACAACTGGAGCGCCGCTATGCCACTCGTATCCAGGTGGTGCTGAACGCAGCGCTCATGCCGCATCAGTCCGAGTTCGAGGCCCGCGCCCGAGTTGAGGTGCAATCCGAAGGACCGCAAACGCGCTTAGGCGGAGTGACCCCGGCCGAACCAGCGGCGCAACCGGTCGCGACCGGCAATGGCGAGGCACCACGCGCCGACGCCGCGCCGACGGAACGGGTCGCCGCCAACTCCGAAGGACCCGCGACGGCCAAGCGCCGGCGCCGCCGACGCGGACGACGACGGGGACGCGGACGCCAGGCGGCCGCAGCCATCGGGGAGGCGCTGGCGGCGCTCGCGGCGGGTACTTCTTTGGCTGAGAACCGCGCGGCGACGCACGCGACCGACAAGTTTGAAGTGGCGCCGGCGCAGACCCAAGAGAGCGCTCTTACACCGCAAAGCAGCACCACAACCGCCGAGGGCGGGTCGGCCGAAAGCGCCGAGGCGCCGAACATGGCCGCAGCGAGCGAGACACCGGCAGTAGACACAAGCCGCCGCAAGCGGCCGGGCGGGCGACGAACACGCGGAGTCCGCGCCGTGGCTGGCGGCAGGCCGCGCGGCCGAAAAAAGGCAGCGAGCCAAGTGGCTGCGCCGGCGGCAGCGCCCGCTGAGGGTACCAAGCCGAAGCGCCGTGCTGCGCCGCGCACCCAGAAGGCACGCCGACCACGAGCGAAGGTCACACAGGCCGCGGGCGAGGCGGATAACCTCAGTCGCGAAGGGGACGCGGGGTAGCTGCCCACATTCGCTCCGCCGCCACATTTCTGAATTGACGAAAGTCCGTGGCTCATGTTAGAAGCGTCAGTATCGGGGCGACTTCATAAGTGAGTGTGCGTGGCGCCTTTTCGCTGGTGGGGGCCGGATGGAAGGGAGGAGCGCGTGCAATGAGGAGAGGGCATGGTGCGAGTAGTATCCGCGGTATTTGCAATCGTTGCTGTCCTGGCTGGAGCCGGCCTGGCGCAACAGAGCCTGCCACCCCATCCGACACTCCCCGCTTGCGACCGCAACGATGCCACCCTCAAGCTGCCTGATCTGGTCCCTGAGGTCCCCTCCGATGTGCGCGTCCTCTCGCGGGGCACGTACCGCGAGATGCAATTCACGACTGCAATCGGGAACATCGGTCAGGGGCCACTGATTCTGGAAGGCATCACCGTCTCCAATTCCGACGGCGTGTTTACGGCAGGGTATCAGCGGATCAATCGTGCTGATGGCTCCCAATGTGCCCACGCAGCTGGTCTGTTCGTGTATCATCCGCAACACGCGCATTGGCACTTCGACCACTTCGTCGGCTATGAGTTGCGTAGCGACGATCCGATCAACGGTCCGCTGGCAGTGGCAGGCGAGAAGATGTCCTTCTGTCTGCTCGACATCCAACCGGTGCGCGGGTTCAATCCGGTTGTCTTTCAGCGGCAACTGACGACGCAGAGCTGCAGCACTGCTGAGGGTATCTACGGTATTTCGGTCGGATGGGAGGATGTGTACGATCGGTTCCTGCCCGGCCAGTCGATCAATCTGGATCCCGATACTGCTCACCAGGTGCCGGTTGGTTCGTACCTTCTGATCAACAAGGTGAACCCAGATGGGTTGATCTGGGAGAGCAATGTAAACAACAATATGGCCTTCGTCTCCGTCGATGTGTCCTTGTCGCCGCGCGTCCTGACTGGAAAACCGCCTACGCCCGGCCCGTCACCGACACCCGGCCCGGCGCCGAACCCGCAGCGCCCAAATCTCCGCCCCGGACGCATTCGTCCGACGCGACCGCCGCGCAACTCACGTCCGGGCAGCGTTGGGACAACGCCTACGCCAACGCGGACGCGGCCCGTAGCGCCAATGCCAACAGCAACGCGGACGCGGCCCGTAGCACCGACTCCGACGCCGACCACGCAACTCACGACTGGGAGCAGTGGTCCGCATCAACCGCATTCACCCGGAAACAGCAACCCTGCCCTGCGGCATCCGACGCGGGCGCCACGCGCGCCGCGGCCACGTCCGGGCGAACCGGGACCGACGCCAACACCCGGCGGCGGGGGTGGACGGCAACCCGTTCCGGCTTGCGAGAATGCGTGCTCGTACGACATCTCGCAGCTGCGAATGACGTGGTACGACAACCTCGGATTGACGGTTGCGGGCTTCATCGACGGCACAGCCGCAGGGTGTCCCCGGCTCACCCTCGATCCCGGCACCTCCGGCACCTTCCAGATGGTGAACTGGCTCAATCAGAATGGCCGCAATCTGGGACTCGACCACAACGTGACCTTCGTGCTCGGCGACCGCGGCGAGGGCGCAACTTCCGACGGCGGCAACTTCTCACTCAACCATTCCAGCAATGGCTTCCGCTTCAACTACAAGGTGGAGGACTTGCCTCCGGTCGCGCGAACCGATTCCGGCTTCGAGGGCACGCCCGTGGTCTTTGATGGCTGCATGACCCTCGGCAGCAATGCTGTGAAGATGCGGCTGGTCTGTCAGCCGCACAGCAACGGCCTGCTCTGCCACGAGGGATGAGCACGTCGACGCTGAGTGTAGCGACACAGTCAGAGCGACGAAGTATGCGGTGGACGATGCTCGCGCTCGGCGCCATCCTGGTTGCGGCCGGCCCGCACGTTCTACGGGCTCAGGACGATAACGCACCAACGTCGCTGCCCCCGTGTGTCGCGGGTGATCCGAGTCTGCGGCTGCCGGATCTGGTTCCGGATGCGCCGGCCGACATTCACGAAACGTATCAGGGCTCGCACCGCGTCATTGCGTTCACCACCGCCGTCGGCAACATCGGTGATGGGCCACTGGTGATCGCCGGACACACGATCTCAACTCCGGATGGACTGGTGACGCAGGGATACCAGATCATCTGGCGACGGGACGGATCGCACTGCGCGCGCCAAACCGGCCGCTTCGTTTTCCATCCGTCGCATCGACACTTCCATTTCGATGCATTCGTCGGGTACGAGCTGCGCGCCGACGATCCCATCACTGGTCCGCTGGCCGCCGGCGGCAGCAAGGAATCCTTCTGCTTGCTCGACCTTGCCAGCATCCGCGGCTTTCCGTTTCAAAGCTTTCCGAGGCAGGTCACGAACATGACGTGTGCAAGCCAGGAGGGCATCCAGGGCATCTCCGTGGGCTGGAAGGATGTGTACGAGCGCTTCTTGCCGGGGCAATCAATCGATTTGGATCCCAGCCCGGATGCGCAGGTGCCAGGGGGCGCCTACTTTCTGGTGAATATTGTCGATCCTAATCATTTGCTTTGGGAGAAGAACACCGCCAACAACACCAGCTTTGTCTCCGTGGGCGTTAGCCTTCCACCGCCTAGTCCAACGACGCTCGTTCCGGCACCCACACCGCGGCCCGTGCGGCCGCACTTGCTACCCGGGCGCGTGCGTCCCCCGCGGCCGCCGCGGCAACGCCCAACCCGGGCGCCGCGCGTCCCAGCCGCACAGCCAACAGCAACTCCCACGCCGGGCGCCACGGCCACGCCGCAGGCGCCACAGATGAGTGATTGCGAACAGGCGTGCTCGTACAGCATTTCGCAGATGCGCATGCTGTGGTATGGCGCGCTCAACTTTTCCGCCGTGATCAAACAGGGCGGGTGTGAGCCACTCAGCCCGGACCCCGGGACGGCGGGTACGGTGCAGATGACGGGTTTTGTGACTGGGCAGCGGCAAGACACCGGCCATCAGCACACTGCGAGCTTCGTCTTGGGGGACAATGGCGCGGGGGTGACGTCGCTGGATGGCGAGGTGCAGTTCTCACAAATCGCCGGTTCCTACCGGTTCAGTTACAGTGCGCCGGTGCCGTCGTTTGCGAGCATCCGCGACGGTCAGAACTTTCCGGTCGCCTTCAGCATGTGTGTGACCTTGGGGAATCAAAGGGTCAAGATGCACCTCGTCTGTCAAGGCAAGAGTCAAGGCATGCTTTGCCACGCGGGCTGAGCCGCGCTACGCTGTCCTCGATATCCACGACCACCCTTGCCCGTTCGCGACCGCACGTCTAGCGTGACGGATGCGGCGCTGGCCAGGGATGTCTCGAAACAAATGGGTCACCGTGTTGATGGCAGCGACGCTCGGCGTCGGCATGGCGCAGCGCGCTGTGGCCCACCGAGCGCCCATGCCGATAGCCCTCTGGGGCGGCTTTGACAGCGCCGCGGCGCGCTGCCAGCGCATCATCGGGCGGGCCGCCGCGCGTTGTGGGAGCGCCGTGTGGGCGGCGCGCAACGCGTGCCTCGCCGCGCAGGCCGCGGGCGGCACGTGCGACCAGGTAGGAACCGACAGCGCCGTACAGCAGGCCCATCAAGGGGCATTGGACATCGTCGACCGCTACTGCGCCGACTATGCCGTCGATCTCGGGTTCACTTTGACCCTTGAAGCGGAAACTGACATCGATACGTTCTGCCAGCAACTCGATGCGGCGCTGGTGTCGGGCGTCTTCGGCCCGCTTCCGGGTGCCAGCGCGGCAAGCGATGAAGCCGCGAGTTGCATGAGTGCCACCGCGGCCGCCGCGACGCAGCTGCTGCGGGTCGCCTTTCGGTCGCGCACGCGGGCGCTCGACCGGATCGCTCGTGCGGCCCTTGCGCCCAGTCAGAAGCTTACAATCATCGCGCGCTCAACCGCCACGATCGAGCGCACGCGCGCGGCGCTGGGGCGGAGGCTGGCGGAGTACTGTCCGAACGAACGCTTCGCTGCAGTGTACGGTCGCAGTGCAGATGTCATTCTGGCGCTCATTGCGCAGCGCGGTGACTGCCTGGGCGGTGCAGCATACGTCCAAAACGCGGTGCTTTGCCCGCCGGCGGTTTGTGGAAATGGCATGGTGGAGCCGGCGGAGCAGTGCGACGACGGCAACATTGTGAACGGGGACGGCTGCGACGCCACCTGTCACCAAGAGGCTCTGCCCTTGAATTGAGAACCAGGTGTGGTGCTTTGACGCGTTGACAGATGCAAGCTCCACGCCTATGCGTTCTCTGAAATGACCGGCGCAGCGCGTGCATGGATACGAGCCGTCGCGGCCGGCGTCACGGCTATGCTGCTTGGCGCGCCGCTGGCCGGGTCCATCCAGGCTCTCACGGGACGCTGTATGTCTGCCTGTCCCATGCACAACCACCGCAAGCTGCAGTGTCACCACGGCACGCCGGCATCCGACCATGCGGCTACGAGCGCAAACTGTGGCACCGCTGCCATCACACCGCCCGGATGTGCCTGTGGGCACAGTCCGCCTTCGGCGTCGATGCCACGCGCCGTCCTCAATGGGCCAATTGTCACTGCAGCCGTTCGTACGCAGCTTGCGGCGCGCATCGCTGCTCCACGCATGCACACCCGTGCGGCTGATCCACCCGAGTCACCCCCGCCGATCCTCTGCGGCTAACACCGCCTGAACGATTTGGTTGAGCGCCTGGATGGCGTGCGGGCGCTGGTTCGTCCAGCGACGGAAGCCGCACGTGCGCCGCCGGGCGTGGTGTTGGAAGCAGTGGAAGACGAACGAATGAGGTCAGAAGATCGGCCGCGGCGCGCGCGAGCATGCGGCGGTGCGATGTGGATCACCACGGTGGCCGCAAGCCTGTTGGGCGTGCTGCGACCCGCGTCTGCCTGCGACGTGTGCGCGATCTACACGGCGACGGAAATGCGCGAGAGCCGGGCGGGAGTGTACGCCGGAATGGCGCTGCAGTACACCATCTACGGCACCTTGCAGAACAATGGGCACGAGGTGCCCAACCCGGCGGGCGAACGCATCAACAGCTTCATCACCCAGTTCGTCGGCGGCTACACCTTCACGCCCTGGCTGGCGGCGCAGGTCAATCTGCCGCTCATCGGGCGAGAGTACCGCCGCCTGGAATCGAACGGAATCGTCGACGGTGACTCGACCGGCATCGGTGACATGTCCGTGCTCGCGCTGGTGACTCCCTTCAGCAATCAGACCGAGAATACCGTGATTCGCTGGACGCTCAGCGGTGGTCTCAAGCTGCCCACCGGCAACCCGAACCGTCTCAAGGAAGAGCTGCCAGCCAACCAGCCGGCCAGCAATCCCGACGACCCGTTCAACGGCCACCCGCCGCCGAAGCTGGTCAAGTATCACAACACCGGTCCCGGTAGCGTGCCCAGCGGGGTGCACGGACACGACTTGGCGCTGGGGTCGGGTTCGGTCGACGGTGTGCTGGGGACGCAGCTGTTCGCCAGTTGGCGGCGCCTCTACTTCAACGGCGTGATGGGCTACGCGATTCGTACGGAAGGCTCTTTCGGCTACCAGTACGCCAACGACCTCACGTGGAGCGGCGGTCCGGGCGTGTTCTGCATCCTGGAGCACGATTTCACCACGGGGTTCCAAGCCACGATTTCTGGTGAGTCGAAGGGGAACGACAACCTGATCGGCACGCAGCAGACCGACACCGCGCGCACCGGGGTCTACGTCGGTCCAGAGCTCGACTTCACGTGGGGGACGTCACTGGGCGCAAGCGTTGCCCTCGACGTGTCGGTCATACAGAACAACTCGGCGCTGCAAGTGGTGCCGGACTACCGCTTCCGCGGCGGTTTCACATGGAGGTTTTGAAGACCATGCGCGCGACCATCCAGAGCGGCTTCGCCGCCTGTCTAGTGTTCGTTCTCACATGCGCTCGGGCCCTGGCTGGGGCTGTCGGCGTCGGTGATCCACTTCCAGCAGTCACATTCTCTGATTGGCAGGGCGACACCGCACAACTCGCAGCGCCGCCGGCGGGCGTGATGATCATCGATTTCTGGGCAAGCTGGTGTCAACCGTGCCGCGCTGCGTTGCCCGAGCTGAACGCGATCGCACAGCGCTACGCGGCGGACGGTGTACAGGTGGTTGCCGTCAACATCGACAGGGCGCGCGAGCCGGCGGATGCGTTTCTCAACACGTATGTGCCGGCCCCGAAGATGACACTGCTGCGCGATCCCGGCGGTAGCGGCCTGGCGCGCTACGGTGCCTCGGGCATGCCGGCGCTGTACGTGGTTGACCAAGGTGGCGTCGTGCAACTGGTCGAATCGGGGTTCACCGTCGAGAAGCTGCGCACGGTCGAAGCCTTGGTCGGGACGCTGCTGCACCCAGGTGACCAGCCATGAGCCACAGCCGCTCGCAGGACGCCCAGCTCATCAACTTCCGGTGGCTCCTCCGCCTGCGGTGGTGGGTGCTCGTCGGTCAGATCTGCACAGTCGTGAGCGTGGAGTGGGTGCTGCGGATCCACCTGCCTGTCGGTCCGTTGGCGGTGCTGATCGTCCTCGGCATCGTCAGCAACGTTGCGTGCGAGCTGTGGGCATGGCAGGCGCCACGGGTGCCGGAGGGGTTGTTGGCGGCGCTGATGGGTTTCGACGTGCTGCTGCTCACCGGCCTGCTGTCCTTGACCGGCGGGTCGCTCAATCCCTTCAGTTGCCTCTACCTGGTCCACATTGCTCTCGCCGCGGTGGTGCTACAGCCGCGTCTCACCTGGATGCTGGCGGCATTGTCGTTGGGCTGTTTCGGCCTTTTGTTCGTCCTGCCGGTGTGGCCGGCGGGCGGCGACGCCGCGCACATGGAGCACATGCGCATGCACCTCGAAGGCATGTGGCTGGCGTTCGGCGTGGCGGCCGGCTTCATTGTGTACTTCGTGCAGCGCGTGACGCGCGCGCTTGCCGAGCGGGAGGCGGAGCTCGTGGCGGCGCGCCACCTGACGGCGCGCAACGAGCGCTTCGCAGCCCTGGCCACGCTCGCCGCCGGAGCGGCGCACGAGCTATCCACGCCACTCTCGACGATCGCGGTCGTTGCAAGAGAACTCGAGTACCAGCTGCGCAGCCCGGAAAACCTAGAGGCAGCCGCCGATGCCCGCTTGATCCGCGAGCAGGTGACGCGCTGCCGTGACATTCTCATGCAGATGGCGGCAGATGCGGGACAGGGGACCGGGGAGGCAGCTGCACCGATCGCCGTTGAGGACCTCGTCGAAGCCGCCATCGCGGGACTGCCGGAGCGCGGTCGTCTCGACGTGATCTTCGATGCGGCCGCCCGCGACCAGGTCTTGCACGTCCCCGCACGCGCCGTCGCGCAGGCGCTGCGCGGCGTGCTGAAGAATGCGCGCCAGGCGTCGCCGGCGGAGGCAGTGGTGCGACTCTACGTGGTTCGGCAGAACGACACCTGGCGTTTCGTCGTGCGCGACCATGGCGGTGGCATGGTGGGGGACGTGCTCGAGCGCGCCGGCGAGCCGTTCTTTACGACCAAGGCTCCCGGACAGGGCATGGGACTCGGACTGTTCCTGACGCGCGCCGTCTTGGCACGGCTCGGGGGGACCCTCGAGTTGACGTCGGTTCCGGGAGGCGGCACGACCGCGGTCTTGGGTTTGCCGGTGACGATGCCCGCACCGCTGTACGCCGGGCCAGCGGTGCGCGCGGTTGCCAAGGGGTGACCTGTGTCGATGGCGAACTCCCCAGGCGGTCCGTCACTGCTGATCGTCGACGACGACCCGGTCTTCCGCGAGCGTTTGAGCCGCGCCTTTCGCGAGCGCGGCTACGAGGTGCGCGTGGCGGACGGGTTCGAGTCAGCGGCGGCGCTGGCGCACGAGGAGTCGCCGGAAGTGGCCCTGGTCGACCTGCGGATGCCGGGGCGTTCGGGACTCGAGTTGGTGCGCGAGCTGCATGCCGTCGATCCGGCGACCAAGATCATCGTTCTCACCGGCTACGGAAGCATTGCGACAGCCATTGAAGCCATGCGGCTGGGCGCCGCCTACTATCTCTCCAAGCCGGCCGACGCCGACGACGTACTGGCGGCCTTGGCGCGCAGCGCGGCGCCGCCGTTGGAGTCGTCGCCTGCAGACTACATGACGCCTTCGCTGGCACGCGCGGAGTGGGAGCATATCAATCGCGTGCTCGCCGATTGCGGCGGCAACATCTCCGCGGCCGCCCGCCGTCTGGGCATCCATCGACGCTCGCTGCAGCGCAAGTTACAGAAATACCCTCCAGTCGAGTGATGCGTTGCCACCGTCCTGCGTAGCTGCTCGGACGGCGCCGCTGTTGCAGCGCAGCAAACGTTTTGCTTTTCAGCGGCCCCACCGTTACGGTTTGGGCCTATGGCTGGGCCGCGCGCCGCGCTCATGGTGGCGCTGGTTTGTTGGTTGATTACCTTCGGCGCCCGCGCGTTCGCGCATGGTGGGCCGCCCGACATCACTTTTTGGGGGCCATTTCCGTCAGGCACAACCCATTGCCTGCGCATGATGGGACGGGCCTCGCAGCGCTGCGTCTGGCAGGTGCTGGCGTTGCAACACGAGTGCATGGATGCAGAGTTGGCCGGGCAATCATGCGATACGGCACGGCGCGATCAACTCATCAACGCGGCGAAGCTCAGGGCACGCGGCGTCGTGGATACTGCCTGCACGGGTGGGCAGCTCACCGAGTTGCACTTCATCAACCCCGACGATGCCCGGACCGACATCACCAAGACCTGTACGGACCAGCCGAGTGCCGTGATGTCCGTCGCCTACGCCCCGGCCCCGGCGGGCGGATCAGCCGCGGCCCTCGATGAGGCTGCGCGCAACTGCGTTGTGCAGACGTCTGCGTACAGCCGCGCGTTGCTGCGTTACATCGTGCGGCTGAAGACGCAGACGCTGGATCTCATGGCGGTCAGCGTGATCGGCCCGGCGAAGAAGACCGCGCTGCTGAAGCGCGCCGCGGACCGCATCGCTGCGGCACGGGCGAAGCTGGCGTCGGCCATCCTGCAGGTGTGCCCCGATTTCGAAGCGCTGTACGGGCGGAGCCCGTCAGATGCACTGAAGGCCCTCAACACCCCGATTGGCAACTGCGTCGTCGGCACCGCCTATGTGCAGACGTCGATCGCGTGTCCGCTCCCCACCTGTGGCAACGGAGTCAAGGAGTCGGGGGAAGCGTGCGACGACGGCAACACGACGGACGACGACAGCTGCCACAACGACTGCACCAAGGCACAGTGAACGAAGCAGCGGCGCGGTTGCGGCGGCGCCGCTGCTTCGTTCACTGTGCGCCGTGCGCCGCGTGCATGGCGTGGGCCGCGTGCGAGGCCCCACAACCGAGTTGCGGCGGCAATGCCAACTCGGTGGATGTCGACCGCCCGTTTGCATCGAGGGCTGGCAGTGCCAACGCCGCCGCCCCTCCACTGTTGGCGAGCGCCAGAGCCGTGGTGTCGACGTAGTAGCTGCCGATGAGAATGAACATCTCGTTCTCGGTGCTCTCGCCGCCGGTCAGGGGGCAGGCATCACAGAGGCCGTCGTTCGCCCCTGGCGCGGTGTCACAGGGGCGATCGTCACCGGCGCCACGGCACGGCGCGCCGATTTTCCCGGCAGCGCAAGCGACCGGCGAGCACAGGCCGATCGTGTTCTGCGCGCTCTGCGGCAAGCGCGACCGCCGTGTCACCGTGTTGGGGTCGGGGGTCCCGTCCGCTGCCATGCCGTTGTTGTAGAACGAGCAGTAGTGCAAGGTGCGCTGCTTCGGGTCGGCGGAATCGAAGGCGAGTGGCGGGTTGTAGGTTTGCGTGAGCGGGTCGTTGTACACGAAGCTCTCGTAGATCAGCTTGCCCGACGGGTCCTTGATGGTGAAATCCTTCCCATGCTTGTGCGTATGCGACGAAAGGCTGAAGAGCCGCGCCCCTTGCGGCAGCAGGAAGTCCTGACAAAGCATCTGTGTCTTGTAGGGAGCGGCGTTGGCAAAAAAGATCTTCGACGTGTCGAAGATCGACCCCACCGGGTACTTCGGATCCTTGGCGAAGTAGTAATTCAGCCGCGCATGCATCGTGGTGTCCTGGTCGGTCAGGTTGAAGGCGTGTGAATTCCAGTAGAGGATGCCTTTCATCGGCACCTGCGCGAACACCGTGTCGGCGAACTCGGTCGTGGCCTGCGCCTTCTGCGCCCCGCCGATGGCATAGAAGTTCTGACCGAAGCCGCCCGGGCCGAAACCGATGCACGCGAACGACTGCTTGATCTCACTCGTGCAGGTACCGCTGCCGCACGACGTGAGATCGGTCGGCTCGCAGGGCTGTCCCGCCTTGTCGCCGCCATTGCACGTCCATGCACCAAATGACGGGTCGTGGATGTCGTCGGCCGACCCGAAGTAGCGGTTGAGAATCAGGTGATGGCTCTGCGGGTCCTGTCGCAGGTCATTAGAGGAGAAGCGGAACATGGTGCCGCTGGGGTCCTGGAACTCCTTGGGTACCTGTGCGCTGATGTCGTAGTACGTCGCGAAGCACAGCTCGTGCTCGCTATGTGCTTCGAGGTGCCACGGCGGCATGACGAATTGGAAGCCGGCGCCAGCAGGCGGGGGATCGAGCGGCTTGATCGTCAGGGGTTCCGCAGGCGGCAGGCAGGCGTTGAGCAGGCTCTCGGTTCCAGGCACGGTGCCCGTTTGTGGCGCGCCGGCGTAGATCCACAACCGCAGGGCTTCGAGCTCGTCGGCGCTGAGCGCCGGCAGCGGGTCTTGGGGCATCGGGTTCGGGACCGTTACGCCGGTCGGTAGTTTCTCCGGCGCCGTCTTTGCCGCCAGCTTCAACCACAGGTAACTGCGGTTCTGATCACCAGGCTGGACGCGTGGGAACTGACTGCCGACGGAGGCAACCTCGATGAGATTCTGATAGGCGGCATCGGCGCGGAGATCCAAGCCGTTCTGCTTGCTGCTGCCGTGACAGAGGTCATTGGTGCATCCGTGCGCTTCGAAGATTGACTTCTGAATTCCTTCGAAGGTGCTCTTGAAGGAAGTGGCCTCGGCGCTGCACTGGCACATCAGCAACAAGCTGTCGGCGTCGCGCCGGCCGTCAGCGGTCGTGATCTGTGCGCGAATGCGGCGCTGGCCGCGCACGGCTCCGTTCGGTCCAGAGCGCAGTGGGATGGAGACGGTGACGTGCTCGCAGGTCCGCTCGGTTGTTGGCAGATGCGCTTGCATGGCGTCCTGCAGCGGTGTGACTTCGGCGTCGTGTGCGAGACTCTGGATCCTGAAGCTGTTGACCGGCCCGGGCGCGCAGGTCGTATCGGAGGTGTCGTCGACGCAAGCGGTTAACGTAAACGGGCAGTTCCCCGACGAGTCGGGTGTGCCCGAGATCATGCGGCCCCCGCGGCTGACGGTTGCATTGCTGCCCGTAGCGGCCAGGGAAACCAAGCAGTCGGGGGTTCCCTGCGCGCCGCCTACCGTGGGCATGAGACCGGCGACTGCGCTGGCAACGAGTAGCACTCGGACGTAAGACATCTGTCCCTCCTGTGGGCGGAGCTGTGACGGACCTGGCTCAGCATGCGGCTGCGGCCCACAAGTGTCAACGCTGCCCGTGGGCGAACGGTCGTTTTGCGGGCCAGGCCGGCTGCCGACGCGAGCCAGCGGGCGGACCGTGAAGCTCGCAATCCGAGCGCAGCGCTGGCGCGTAGCAATCGGTGTGTAGCGGGTGTCTGCCGCGTGACTGTGAATGCGAGATTGT
>Ga0335082_10001579_pt1 | contig 24296 bp, 16 predicted proteins | sample Lox_Sample_41_FD_206718 | JGI IMG/M metagenome (GOLD analysis project Ga0335082, IMG submission 206718) | Soil microbial communities from Loxahatchee National Wildlife Refuge, Florida, United States - Lox_Sample_4.1 | ecosystem: Environmental > Terrestrial > Soil > Wetlands | place: USA...
GTCGGCGGCGCTGCCTTCGAGCAGCTCTCGGGCAATCCACCCGACAGCTCCGGAGGTCGAGGCGGTGACGCGAGCAGTCAGGCACGCGCCGAGTCGAATGTGGCGGCGGGCGCCTCGGCCTCGAGCTCGGCTCACGGCGGAAACGGCGGAAACGCGGAAGACAACCAGCTGAATGGCGGCGACGGCGGTGGCGCGGTCGCATCCGCATTCGCGTCCGCGGCGGGATCGCAGGAGGTCAGCGCGACCGCCCTCGCCGAGGGCGGCACCGGAGGCGCCGCGGAGTTCGGCTCCGTGGGGAGGTCGGGCCTCGGAGGCAGCGCCACGGCGACCGCGCGTGGTGTCTCCCTCGGCGGCGGCCAAGTGGTCGTCGAGGCGACGCAGCGTGGAGGCACGTCAGCGCTGGCCTGGCAAAACGGAAACGGCGGAGCCGATTCGATCGGCGAGAACCTGGTCAGCGGGAGCACCAGCGGGACGCTCGAGCTCCACCAGGTGGTGGAGGGTGGCGGCGGCGGATCTCGCGACGGCCTCCACCGCGCCGGCGACGCGACCTCCATCCTCGACGGCCGCAACGAGGCGGGCGGGGCGCTCGTCATGGTCGTCGAAGCTCGCGGCGGGCAGGGCGTGCCCGCACCGGGCCCCTTCGATTCCAAGGCCTTCGGAGGGAATGCGTCGGTCGACGCGCACGCGACCGACGCCAGCGGCGCGCCGATCGACGTGTCGGCGAGCGCCTTCGGCGGAGTCGGCGGTGGGATCGCTCACGTCGTCGCGTCGGGTGAGTCGAGCGCCGGCGGCGACGTCTCGGTGCGCGCCTACGCAGAGAATGGCATCGAAGGCGGGAGCGAGCCGACGCGGGTGATCGACGCCGTCAGCGGCTCGACCACCGGGAATCTCGTCCTGTCGCAGACCGCCTCGGGGGGGCCAGCCGGGATCATCGGCAGGTCCGCGGAGACGGGACTCCACGTCGTCGATTCGCAGGCCGCGTCGCTCACGGTCGGGCTCGAGGCCCTCGGCGCGACGAACACCGACTACGGAGTCGGAGGCGACGGGCGGATCCTCGCTTCCTCCGTCGAGCACACCGGTGCCGCAAATGTGTCGCTGAGTGCGGCCGCGCGCGGCGGAGGCGCCTACGGCTCGCCGGGAGGTCACGCCGAGATCCAGTCGCTCTACGCCCGCTCGGGTAGCGGTAACGTGACGATCGAAGCCGAGGCGCAGGACGGCGGTCGGAACGCCTTGGTGCTCGACAACGCGATCGACGGGGACACTTCCGGAGACCTCACGCTCTCCCAGGCCGCGCGCGGGACGACGGGCAACGTCACCAGCGCGCTCGAGCGTAACAAGGCGCTCGCGGCTCTCGCGCTGTCCACGCTCGCGGTCTCGTCCGGCGCGGCGGCGATCGCGTCGTCACAGGGCAGCAACAGCGCGGGAGGCCTCACGTTGACCGCGCGCGCGATCGGAGCGCTCGGTGCGACGGCGTCTGGCTCGGGAACGGCGGCCGGCGACGTCACGCTGACGGTCGACGCCAACAGCATCAGCGGCATCGCGCTGCCCATCGGCACCAGCGCGGGGCTCGCGCGCATCGAGTCGGCGCGCGGCGTCTCGACCGGAGGCGGAGCGGTTCGCGTGGCGGCGAGCCTCGAGCAGGGCCCCGTATCCGGCCCCGGCGTGCCCGGCCGATCGGCGGAGCTGTTGAACGTCGCCGACGGGGAGACCACGGGAGCGCTCCAGCTCGAGCAGCACGCGTTCGGCGGGCAAGGGGCGCGCGGCGGTGATGCACGCAGCGTGCTCGAGCGCAGCGACACGCGATCGGATCTCGAGCTCGTCGACGAGGCGGTCGCGGGCTTCTCGACCTTCTCTCAAGATGGAGCCGATGCGGAGGCGATCTCGAACGCTCGCAACGACGGCGGCAACGCGGTGGCCCGCGCGCGCGCCGTGGGCGGCGGAGGCAACACGATCGGCGGCGACGCGCGCGCCACCGCGACGGCGCGCGCTCTCGGCGACGTGGAGGTCTACGCGGAGGCTCGCGCGGGCGGCGACGGAAGCGCGGGCGGTGCGGAGCTCGTCGCCGTGTCGGGGATCTCCGACGGCGGCGGCGCGGTGTCGGTCACGGGCGTGCAAGGCGCAGAGTACGTGTGGCAGACGCCCGGAGCCGGCGCGTCCGTCTCGCTGCGCGACGCCATCCACGGCGAGACCACCGGCTTTCTCACCTTGCGCCAGCGCGCCGAGGGCGGCACCAGCCAGACGGGCGCCGGCGGAAGAGCCGAGAGCGTGCTGACGCGCAGCGTGGACGCGGACGCGCTGAAGCTGACGGCGGAGGCGGTCGCGGGCGGCAACTACCTGGCGACCGCCGCGGGTGGCGACGCAAGTGCCCGCGTGCAGGCCGAGAACACGCGCGGAAGTGTCGACGCGTTAGGGCTCGCTCGAGGCGGCTCGGGGATGTCCGGCGGATCGGCCGAGCTCCACGTCGAGGCGCTCGGGCACGAGGATGGCGCTGCCGTGCGCATCCGCGGGCCGTCGTTCGAGCCGTCGGGGCCGCAGTGGGGCGCGTTCGGCGGACACATCGATACGTCGCAGTCCCGGGTCGGCTCGCAGGACCCCGGGCGCGCGACCAGCGAGTCCATCGGCCGGTCGCTCGGCGACGCGGAAGTGACCGTCTTCGATCGAGCCGTCGGCGGCTTCGGTCCGCACGACCTCGTCTCGGCGCCTCCTTCGGCACCGATCGCGATGGGCGGCGCGGCCAGCTCGACGGCACAGGCGAGCGGCGCGGGTGCCTCGCGCGTCGAGGCGAACGCGAGCGCGCACGGAGGCGACGGCGGGCGGGTGATCCGCGAAACGCTGCCGCTCGATCTGCTCGCGGCGTCCGCCGGTGGCGCCGCCGACGCATCCAGCCACGCGACCGGCCTCGGGGAGGTGCACGCATTCTCCGACGCGACCGCCGGTCTCAGTTTCGCCGGGACCAACGGAAGCGCGAGCGCGCTGGCGAACGCCGACGGCGCGTGGGGCGACGTCGGCGCGCGTGCCTCGAGCTCGATTCCCGGCGTGTCGCAGCTCAGCGTCGGCACGAGCGCGCGGATCGACGGCTCGGCGAGTGCGTCGGCGCGCGTCGACGCGGGCACCCCGTTCTTCGCGCGGCAGGCCGCGACTTCGTCTTCGTCCCCCGACGTCACCGCCGCGGCCTCGCTCCATCCGATGCAGCACGGGAGCGACACGATCGCGGAGGTGTCGTTCGCGGCGGCGCCCGGTGCGGGCGCCGGCTCACAGCTCTCCGCGAGCTTCGCCCTCGCCTTCGACCAGAAGGACGAGCTTTTCGCGGACGACGTCGCGATCACCTTCGCGAATCCGCACGGCGCGGGCTCCGGTCTCGAATCGCTGCGGCTCAGCGTGTTCGTGGACGACCTGCTCGTGCTCGATCACACCGCCTACGGACTCGAGGAAGCGATCGCCTTCCTCGACGGCCTCTCGATCCGGCCGCCGGTCGCGCTCGACGCGCTGCCCGACCCGGAGCTCGCTCCGCCGGTCCCGCCGTCCCTGCGGCTCGATCTCGCCTGGCTCTCGTCCGAGTCGGCGTGGAGCTTCGACGTGCAGATGCGCGCGGCCGCCGAGGTCGTGCCCGAGCCGGGGACTGCGCTGCTGCTCGCGCTCGGTCTCGCGTGGCTCGGGACGCGACGGGCGCGCCAACGACGCGGCTGACCACTTCGCTCCGGTGACTGCGCGCACGGCGATGCGTCGTGCCGTCGGTACAATGGCGAGTCTCACGAGCAGGAGGAGCGCATGGCGGTCGGACGTCTCGTCTCGGGCGGACTCGAAGGGATGGCGGTGCTCGTGACCGGAGGCGGCACCGGCATCGGGCGCGCCTGCGCGGCGCGGCTCGCGGCCGACGGCGCGGCCGTCACCATCTGCGGTCGCACCACCTCGAAGCTCGAGGAGTCGGCCAAGCACATCGACGCGCAGGCGGGACACGGCGGCAGCGTGCGCTGGATCGCGGCCGACGTGACGAAGGAGGAGGAGGTGCAGGCCGCGATCGCGAAGTCGCTCGAGGCGCGCGGCCGCCTCGACGGCGTGGTCGCGAACGCGGGCGGGGGCGGCGGCATGGGCCCCTATCACCTGCTCGACACGCAGGAGTTCCTGCGCGTGCTGCATCTCAACGTGCTCGGCACGATGCTCTGCATCAAGCACTCGGTGCCGCATCTGGTCGCGGCGGGCGGCGGCTCCTTCGTCGGCATGTCGTCGATCGCGGGCCACGTGACGCACGTCTACTTCGGCGCCTACACCGCGGGGAAGGCCGGCATCGAGGCGATGATGCGCAACGCCGCCGACGAGTTCGGCGCGAAGGGCGTGCGCTTCAACGCGATCCGACCGGGCTTCATCGCGACCGAGATCATGGAAGGCATCCCGCGCGACCACGCCACCTACCGGAGCTACATCGAGAACACGCCGATGGGCGACGTCGGGCAGCCCGACGACGTCGCGCACCTCGCGCGCTTCCTGATCGGCCCCGAGTCGCGCTGGATCACCGGCACCTGCATCAACATCGACGGCGGCCATCACCTGCGCCGCGGCCCGAACTTCGGCCACTTCCTCGAGCCGCACTACGGCCGCGAGGTGATGCAGGGAAAGCTCCCGACGAAGAGCTGACCCCCTCGCCCCGGCTCTTGTACGTCCTCCGCATCGCCGATACGGTGCGGTGTCAGGGGGTGGTGGAGTGACGCGGATCGCATCGCGGATCGGCTGGATGTGGGCGACGCTGCTCGCGTCGGCCTCCGCCCACGCCGCGACGAGCTTCACGAAGATCGCGGACGTGAATGCGCTGGGCCCCGGTTGGATCTCCTCCAGCGCGTTCTTCACCGCGCCAGCGCTCGACGCCGGGGTGGTGGCCTTCAGCGCGTCGGACAACGTGGCGCGGTGGGGCGTCTACACCGGATCGGGAGGCGCGCTGACCACGGTGGTCGATCAGGACACGCTGATCCCCGGCAGCAGCACGCTGACCTTCTTCGTGCCCTCCGAGCCGTCCATCTCGCAGGGAGTCGTGGCCTTCATGTCAGGCGACGCGACGGGCCTCGGCTTCCCGGCCGTCTACACGGCGTCCGGTGGCTCTGTGACGCTCGTGGCGGATCAGACGACGCCCGATCCCGACGGCAGCGGCACGCTGGTGCCCGACATGGGTGCGCCGGACATCGACGGCGCGAACGTGTCGTTCCGCGGGAGCCACAACCTCGGCCGCCCCGCCTACTTCACGAGCGTCGCGGGCGCGCTCGAGATCAGCGCGGACGAGAGCACCGCGGTCCCGGGCGGCACGTACGAGCTCTTCCTCTACGGCACGCCCGCACTCGACGGGACGCAAGTCGCGTTCCGCGCGCTCGCCGGGCAGGCCGCCGGCATCTACGTCGCCGATGGCGGCATCGCGCGAGTTGTCGCGGATGGCAACACCGCGTTGCCCGGCGACACCGGCAACTCCGCCTCCTTCTTCGATTCCCCAGCCTTCGGTGGCGGCACCGTCGCCTTCGAGGCGATCGGTGAGAGCTCGGGCGGACTCTATGCCGAGATCGGCGGCTTGCTCGTCCGGGTCACCGACACCGGAGTGATAAAGGGCGTGGCCGCCGACGGCGACACGGTCGCGTACCACGCCACCGAGGGGCTCGACGCCGCCATCTACGTCTACCGCAACGGCGTGCGGCAGCGATTGATCGGCAGCGGCGACGTGCTCGATGGCGGGACGGTGATCGGCTTCGACTTCGGGCGGAACGGCCTCGACGGCGATCAGCTGGCCTTCACCGTCTTCTACGATGACTCCTCGCCGGCCGTCTACCTGGCGACCATCCCCGAACCCGGCACCGCAATGCTCCTCGTCGCCGGCCTCGCGTGGATCGCCGCGCGGCGCCGCTCGCGCTGATCGGTCGCTCGGGCTTTTTCCCCGACTCGCCCGTATCTTCCCGCGCCTCGGGTCCGCCCTCGCCCGCCGGACCCCGCCTCGAATCCGCGAGCGCCCCGCGGAGGACGCCGTGAGTCCTGTTCGCCTCGAGATCCGCGCGCTGCTCGCGCTGGCGGTCCCCGCCGCGGCGACGCAGCTCTCGACCATGTTGATGGGCTTCGTCGACACGGTGCTGCTCGGCCACGTCGGCGTGCACGAGCTCGCGGCCGCGTCGATCGCGAACGTCTGGATCCACGGCACGCTCTTCTTCGCGATGGGCGTGATCATCGGGATCGATCCGCTGATCGCGCAGGCGCATGGCCGCAGCGACGGCGAAGCCGCCGGTCTCGCGGCGCAGCGCGGGCTCGCGATAGCCCTCGCGCTCTCTGTCCCCGTCGGGCTCTGCTGGCACGGCACCGAGTCGGTGCTGCTGGCGATCGGCCAAGAGCCGGATCTCGCGCGCGACGCGCAGGTCTTCGCGCGGATCCAGATCCCGAGCATCCCATTCTTCCTCGCCTACAGCGCACTGCGTCAGTACCTCCAGTGCCGCGGCATCGTGCGCCCGGCCATGTGGGTGATCCTCTTCGCCAACGCGGTGAACGCCTTCGGCGCCTGGGTGCTGATCTTCGGACACTTCGGATTCCCGGCGCTCGGGCTCTTCGGCGCCGGCATCGCGACGTCGGTGACGCGCGGCTTCTGCTTCTTCGGACTGGCGTGGATGATCCGCTACCTCGCGCTGCTCGAGGGCGCGTGGCCGCGGCCGTCGCGGGCGATCTTCGACGCGGCGGCCTTCCGCCGGATCCTCGGACTCGGCTTCCCGGTCGCGATCCACTTCTCGCTCGAGATCTGGGCCTTTTCCGGCGCAGCGCTGATGGCGGGCTGGCTCGGCGCGGTGCCGCTCGCGGCGCACACGATCGCGCTGAACCTGGCGTCGCTCTCCTTCATGCTGCCGCTCGGCATCTCGCAGGGCGCGGTGACGCGCGTCGGCAACCTGCTTGGCGCGCACCGCCCGCGCGACGCCGAGCGCGCGGCCTGGGTCGCGATCGCCTGCGGCGCTGCGGTCATGAGCCTCTGCGGCGCCGCCTTCCTGACCCTTCGCCACCTGCTGCCGCACCTCTACACTTCCGATCTAGCCGTAGTCGCCGTCGCCGCGTCGATCCTTCCGATCGCGGCGGCCTTCCAGGTCTTCGATGGCACGCAGGTGGTCTGCATCGGCGTGCTGCGCGGCATGGGCCGCACGCGCCCCGCCGCCTGGTTCAACTTCCTCGGCTACTGGATGCTAGGTCTGCCGATCGGTGGCTGGCTCGCCTTCCGCTTGCACTGGGGCCTCCACGGGATCTGGTGGGGGCTCTGCTTCGGCCTCTTCGTGGTGGCGTCGTCGCTCGTGCTCTTCGTGCGCGCGCGCGGCCCGGCGCGTCTCGCCGTCGCGGAGCCGGTCGCGCTGCGCTCTACCAGCGCTTGAGCCTTCGCAGCATCGAGCTCTTCTTGACCTGGTGGTTCTGCATGCGCACCAGGATGTCGTCGAGCGCGCGGACGGCGTCGCGCAGGTGCGGGCCCTTGTTGAGCATCACGCACTCGGCGCGCTCTCCCATCGCCGCGTCCGTGATCTCGGCCCGCGAGGGCAATCCCGTCTTCGCCAGGGTTTCCAACACCTGGGTAGCCCAGACGACCGGCATGTGCGCGGCCTCGCAGACCCAGAGGATCTCCTCCTGGATCTCGGCCATGCGTTCGAAGCCGCATTCCACCGCGAGGTCGCCTCGCGCGATCATCACGCCGGCGGCCCGGCGCCGCATCGCCGCCAGCACCAGGGCGGGCAGGTTGTCGAAGGCGTGGCGCGTCTCGATCTTGAGCAGGATCCCGATCTCGCGGCGACCGAGCCGTTCGAGCTGCGCCTCGAGCGCCTCGACGTCGGCGGGCGTGCGCACGAACGACATACCGACGATGTCGGCCTGCGCCGCGACCACCTCGAGATCGTCGAGATCCTTCGGCGTGAGCGAGTCGATGCGCAGCTGGCTGTCGGGCAGGTTGATGCCCTTGTTCGCGCGCAGCTTCGCGCCGTCCGCCGCGGCCTGGGTGATCTCGATCGTCGCCTCTCCGTCGGCGACGCTCCGGATCACGCCGCCGATCCGGCCGTCGTCGAACCAGATCCGCTCGCCCGCGCGCACGTCCGTGAGGATCTCCGGAATGGTGCAGGTGATGGCGGCGAGGGCGAGCACGCGCCCCGCTTGGTCGGTCTCGGCCTCGCGCCCGAGTCCGGGCTTGGCCGAGAGCACGAGCCGATCTCCCGTTCGCAGGGCGATCGATCGCTCTCGCGCGGGCAGCTTGCCGACGCGGAGGATCTCGTCGCCTTCGTCCTCGCGGCGGAGCTCCATCCCCGAGGCCACGTAGGCGGTGCGGTCGCACTCGAGCTCGCTCCGATCGAGTCCGGAGGCCGTCACGCGCATGCGTCGCCTCGACCCGCGCGCGTCGACGAAGCGGATGCGCTCGCCGACTCGCAGCGAGCCGAGGCTCGCGCCGCCGACGGGGATCGGCACGGCGTCGGAGCCCGGCGCCGCGTCGAATGCCGGCTCGGGGACCATCCACACGCGTGCAGGCCTGGCGACGCGACCGAGCTCGTCGCGCGTCGGGCGGATCTTCACCACTTCCGGCCCCGGCTCGAGAGGGCCGACCCGCAGCTTCGGTCCTGCGAGATCCATCGACAGGCGACACGCCCTACCGAGCTCGCGCCGCGCCCTTTCGAGGTGGCGCCCCATCGCGGTCCACTCGCGCGGGCCGTCGTAGGCGCAGTTGATGCGCATGCAGTCCATTCCGCGCGCGACGAGGTCGCGGACGAGCGCGTAGTCCGACGCGGCTTCCGTCGGCATCGTCACCATGATCCGTACCGCTCGCCGGGCCGGCGAAGGCCCGAGCAGCGCCTCCGTGTGGTCGCGCAGCAGATCGTTTCCCTCGCGGAACTCGAGGGCCGAGGGCGCAGCGCGCCACGGCCGTCCGGCGACCGCGTGCACCGCCGCGAGCACCGCATCGAGCGTCGCCATCACGTGGGCTTCCGCGCGGCCGAGCGAGGAGAGCCCGAGCTCCGCGAGCTCCTGCTGCAACGGGCGGATGTCGCGACGACGCAGCCCGATGTAGTGCGCGAGATTGTCCGCGCTCTTCCGATAGCTCGAGTCGATTCCGCCTCGCGTCGCTTCGAAGGTCGCCTCGGACTCGGAGAGCTCGCGCCGGATCTCGCGCAGGCGCTCGATCAAGGGATCGAGTCTCGCGGAGGCGAAGCGGGAGGAAGGCGCGTCCGTCACTCGGAACACCCCGAGTCGAACCTAGCAGGCAGTCGATCCGACCTCGGTTCCATCGACGAGGGCGTTCGATGGCGAATCGATGAATCCGGCTCGACGGAGCAAGATGGGGACGAATGCCACGCCCTCGCTCTAGTGCGTCCCTTCGCTGCCCTCGCCCTCGGTCCCGTGCGCGTGCCGGTGGTGCAGATCCGGCCAGTGCGGGTGCGCGTGCGCGAGCGGCTCGTGGCGGTGCCAGTGCGTGTGCCGCGCGTGCGGCGCGAGACCCGGGTGCGCGTGGAGGTGGTGTCCGTCGTCGTGGCGGTGGGCGTGGACGTGCTCCTGCGCGCCGTGGACGTGCTCGTGGCCGTGCCAGCTCGCGAGCAGGAGCGCGACGCTCGCCGCGAGCAGCGCCGCGCCGACGGCGTGGGTGGGCGTCAGTGGCTCGCCGAGCCACGCGAACGCGAGCGCGGCGCCGAGGAAGGGCGCGCTCGCGAATCCGATGTGTGCGCGAGTGGCGCCGAGCTGCTGCGCCGCGGCGATGTAGAGGGTGAGGCTCGCGCCGTAGCAGAGGGCGCCGACGCCGAGCGCTGCGGCGATCTCGCCGGGTCTCGCGGCGAAGGGCTCGAGCGAGAGGCCGATCCCCAGGTTCACGCCGCCGGCGCAGAGCCCCTTCCAGAAGGTGACGCCTGCGGGTGTCAGGCCGCTCTGGAGCGCGGTGAGCTGGTTGTCGAGTCCCCAGCACGCGCAGGCTGCTGCGACGAGGGCCGCGGCGAGCCAGCCCGGCCAGCCGCCGCCCGCGCCGACCAGCGCGCCTGCGGCGAGCGCGCCCGCGACGCCGAGCCAGCCCGCACGCGAGAGCGGCTCGCGGAAGAGCGCGACACCGAGGAGCGCCGTGGCCACGAGCTCGAGGTTGAGCAGCAGCGCGACCTCGCCGGCGAGCGCGAGGCGCAAGCCGAGGAGCATCAGCACGGGCGCGACGAGGCCGCCCGCCGCGATCGCGCCGACGAGGAGCCTCCGGTTGCGAGGATCGAGACGCGACCGGCCGTCGCGGCGGAGCTCGCGCCACCACGGCACGCTCGTCGCAAGCGCGGCGCCGAGGTAGAGCAGCCCCGCCAGGGTGAAGGCGCCGAAGCTCCCGAGGAGGAGCTTGCAGGCTGGGGCCGCCGCTCCGAAGAGCGCCGCCGCCGCGAGCGCGAGTCCGATTCCCTGCACGTCGCCTCGTCGCGCCGATTGAGCGCGCGGTAGGATAGGGCCATGTCGTCACGACCCGAGGGCTACATCCCGGCCGCAGGGCACGACTGGCTGCTGCCGCTCTACGACCCGCTGCAGCGCTTCGTGTTCCGCGAGAAGCCCATGAGGAGCGAAATCCTCGCGCAGGCGAAGATCGGCGCGCGCAGCCGCGTCCTCGACGTCGGCTGCGGCACCGGCACGCAGGCGGTCCTGACCAAGCGCGCCCATCCCGACGCCGAGGTGATCGGCCTCGACGGCGATGCGAAGGCGCTCGCGGTCGCGAAGCGCAAGATCGCGCGCGAGGGCGTGGAGGTCGAGCTGGACGAGGGGCTCGCGACCGCGCTGCCCTACGCCGACGCGCGCTTCGACCGCGTGCTCTCGTCGCTCGTCTTCCACCACCTCGAGGAGTCCGACAAGCGGCGCGCGGCCGCGGAGATCCTGCGCGTGCTGGCGCCGGGCGGCTTCTTCCTGCTCGCCGACTTCGGTGCACCGCGCACGTGGGCCGAGCGCGCGCTCTCGCGCTTGCTCCGGCACGGGGGGCACGTGCGACTCCAGCTCGAGGGCGGCATGCCGGCGCTGCTGCGCGACGCCGGCTTCTCGCGCGTGGAGGATGTCGCGCAGCTCAGCATGGGATTCGCGCGGGTGTGGTTCTGGCGCGCGACGCCCTAGCCTCGGGCGGACCTTCGCTCGCGATTCGCTCTGCGAGATCTTCATTCCGACGCGATGCGCGCGTAGCCGTCGCAGCCACCGGCCGCGTAGTCGTGCTCGTCGAGCGCCGGCGACCACGCGACCAGGGCGTCGAGCACCGCGCAGCGCACCTTCGTGTCGGATAGCCGCGGATCGCTACGCATCGAGGCGAGCAGCGCCGCGTTGGTCTGGGCGTCGCGCGCCATGCGCACGCCGCCACCGGCCCGCGTGTCGAGCACGATGAACTTGTCGCCGCTCTGGCTCGGATCCCACGCGGACCAGAGCGGCAGGTCACCGTTCTCGCCGCGGCCCGGCGCGCCGGCGCGCGCGAACTCCGCCCAGTAGGACATCATCGCGGCCGAGAGTGCCTGGCGTCCGGCGAGACTCTCCTCACCGAAGAGGAACTTGCCCCGGCGGCCGAGCTGCCAGTGCCCGAACACGAACGGGATCTCGAGCCCGTGCGCCGCGCCCACTAGCTGGCCGAGATCGGACCCGAATACGCGCGGCTCCTCGTCCCAGTCCCAGCGGTAGACGAAGACGTCGTGGCGGCCGGCGCCGGTCAGCGCCATCGCGAGCTCGTCGGCACCCGACGCCTTCCAGCTCCGGCTCTGGTACTCCGCGGTGACGAGATAGGTCTCGCGGTCGCGCACCTGGGGAAACACGCCGAACCAGCGGCGCACGTATTTCGGATTCAGGAACATGAAGAGCTTGTTCTCGTCGCGGTTGGTGCCGAAGACCACGGGCACTGGCGCGACGCCACCCGGCTCCGCGAAGCGCTTCGCGAAGGGCTCCGACGGCAGCACCGCGCCGTCGCGGATGGCGCGCGGCATGTCGATCATGCCGAGCGGGCCGCCGCCGTAGCCCGCGAGCAGCACCTTCGCGGGGACGTCGCGCAGCCGCCGCGCGACCTCGGCGTCCGACAGCGCCGCGACCTGCTGCTTCGCCGCGTCGCGCGCCGCGCCCGGCGCGAGCAGTCGCAGCGCCACCTCGCGCGACGAGTTCTTGTGGCCGGGGTCCGCCGCGTCGGCGTAGTTCTCGGCCTCCGCGACCGTCGCGCTCCAGGTGCCGCCGCTCTCGACGATCGCGCGCTGGAAGAGCCCGCGCGCGAGCGGCGTCAGCAGCATCTGCACGGTGTTCTGGCCGCCGGCCGATTCGCCGAAGACGGTGACGTTGCCGGGATCGCCGCCGAAGGCGGCGATGTTGTCGTGCACCCAGCCGAGCGCGCGCACGAGGTCGAGCGTCGCGAAGTTCCCGCTCTGCTCCGCCTCGCTCGCGCCGGCGCCGAGCGCCGGGTGGCGGAACCAGCCGAATGGACCGAGCCGGTAGTTCACGGTCACGACGACGACCTTCTCGCGCGCCGCGAGGTTGCCGCCGTCGTAGAAGCTCGCCGACCCGATCGTGTTGCCGCCGCCGTGGATCCACATCATCACGGGCAGGCGGTCGGCGCCTCTCGGCACGGCGGCCGCGTCGACGGCCGGCGCATACACGTTCAGGAAGAGGCAGTCCTCGCTGCCGACCGGCGTGCCGGGCGCGACCGAGTCGTCGCCGCCGAGCGCGCTCGCGAACTGCGTGCAGATCGATCCGAAGGCGAGCGCCTCGCGCGTCGCCTGCCACGCGGGCAACGGCTCGGGCGCGCGCCAGCGCAGCGCGCCGACGGGTGGCTTCGCGTAGGGGATCCCGAGCCACGCGTGCGAGCCGTACTCGCCGACGAAGCCGAGCACGGGGCCGGCGGGCGGCGTTCGCAGCGAGGCGGCGTCGGCGACGGGCGCGGGCTTCGCCTCCGGCTTGCCGGCGCAGGCGACGGCGAAGGCGACACCAACGAGAAGAGACGCGGTGCGGCGCATGCGGGCTCCTGCGGGCGCGGAGGGGCAGCATACATCGGTTCGCTCAACCTCCGGAGAGCGCTTGCAGAATCTGCACGTCGTCGCCCGGCTCGAGCGACGCGTCGAGACCGCGCACCGCCTCGCGGTTCACGAAGATGCGCATGTGGGGTCGGATCCGGCTCTGCTCGTCCACCAGGCGGAAGCGGAGGCCCGGGTAGCGCCGCTCGAGGTCGTCGAGGAGCGCGCCGATCGAGTCGCCCTCCGCCTCGACCTCGCGTGCGCCGGTGTAGGAGAGCAGCGGGGTGGCGATCTTCACCTTCACGCGTCGAGCTCGGCGGCCTCCACCGCGTAGACGTGGGGGAGATGGCTCCGCAGCCGACTCCACGAAGCGCCCTCGTCGCGGCTCGCCCACAGCTCGCCGCAGGTGGTGCCGAAGTAGAGGCCGACCGGATCGTGCGCGTCGGCCGTCATCGACTGCCGCAGCACGGTGAGCCAGGCGCGCTCGCGCGGTAGCCCCGCGTCCTGACGCCGCCACGAGGCGCCCGCGTCGCGCGTCACGTACACCGATGGGCGTCCGTCCGGGCTGGTGCGCGGCCACACCTGCGTGCCGTCCATCGGAAAGACCCAGGCCGTGCGCGGGTCGCGCGGGTGGAGCGTGATCGGGAAGCCGATGTCGCCGACCGCGCGTGGCATGTGGTCGCCGACGCGCTCCCACCTCTCGCCGGGGCGCTCGATGCGGTAGATGCCGCAGTGGCTTTGCTGCCACAGCACGTCCGGCGCCAGCGGGTGCAAGCGCATACAGTGAGGATCCTGCCCGAACTCGGGATAGGGCTCGGGGTTGAAGTCGGCGAAGAGGCCGCCGTTGAGCGGGCGCCAATCGCGCCCTTCCGATACGCACTCGAAGACGCCGCCGCTCGAGAGCCCGACGTAGAGATGGCGCGGGTCGCGCGGATCGACGTTGATCGAGTGGAGGATCGAGCCGTCGGGCGTGCCGTCCTGGCCCTTCCCCGTCCAATCGAACCAGCGCGGGTGATCGTTGAAGCTCGCGACCGACGACCAGGTGTCGCCCGCGTCCTCCGAGCGGAAGAGCGCCTGCGGTGACACACCCGCATACCAGACGCCGGGCTCCGCGGCCGACGCCGGCTCCAGCCAGAAGACGTGCTTCACCGCGCGGCCGGCCGGGTCGCTCGCCGGGAAGGCCGGCGGCTTCGAGGCCTCCTTCCAGCTCCTGCCGAGATCGTCGGAGCGGAAGATCGTCGGCCCGAGGTGACCCGTGCGCGCAGCGCACAGCAAGGTGCGGCGGTCGCGGCGGTCGAGCACCAGATGGTTCACGATGTGCCCGAGGAAGTGCGGACCCTCCAGCGCGAACTCGCGCCGCTCGGCATCGGCCCGCAGCACGAAGGCGCCCTTCTTCGTCGCGACGAGGAGCGCGAGCGGGCCGTCTGCCGGCCGCTCGGATCGAAGGATCTCGGTCACGGACGTCACCTCCGTTCGGGCGAGAATGCCTCGCTCTCATGCTCTCATGACGCGCGGGCCGCGCGGAAAGATACGCGCACACGTCGCGCGCCCGCGGCCTCGCTGTCAGAATGCAAGGAGGCCGACGCAAGTCGGCCGACGCGCAGCGAGGCGAAGCCGAGCGGAGGCCCGGAAGGAATGGCGGCCCCGAATCCCGAATCCCCGACGCTCGAGCAGATGCTCGCGCTCGAGCCGGCCGGCGACGACCGCTACCTCGCGCGTCTCCCCGGATTCGGCGGCGTGACGCTCGGCTGCGCGACGCTCGCCGCGGCGCGCACGACCGACCTCTCGCTCCACTCGCTGCACGTCTACTTCCTGCGCGCCGTTCCGAGGACCGAGCCGGCGCTGCTGCGCATCTCGCGCGTCCGCGACGGGCGCCGCTTCGCGCACCGGCGCGTCGAGGTCTGCGAGGGAGAGCGCGTCTGCTGTGAGCTCGTGGCGAGCTTCGCGGCGCCCGCCGAGGGCGCGGAGTTCGAGGAGCCGGAGCACGCGGAGCCGCCGCCCGAGCCCGAGTCGCTCCCGAGCGAAGAGGAGATCGCGCGGGCGGAGCGCTGGGACGCGAGGGCGCCGGGTCCGATCGGTGCCGCGATCGAGTGGCGCTACGTCGGCGGCGTGCCCTGGCACGCCGCGCCGAGCTCGCGCTACCAGGGCTGGGCGCGGCCGCGCGTCGCGCTGCGCAAGGAGCGGGCGCTGCACGTCGCGGCGCTGACCTTCCTGGCCGACATGCAATCGCACATGCCGATCGCGCGCCGGCTCGGCGGTCCCTTCGAGCCCTTCGGCTACACGAGCCTGGATCAGCTCGTGTGGATCCATCGCGACGAGCCGTGGGAAGACTGGCGGCTCGTGACGACGCTCTGCGACGTCGCGCACGGCGGCCGCGCCTTCACGCGCCGCAGCGTGCGCGCGCGCGACGGGCGCCTGCTCGCATCGATGGCGCAGGAGCAGCTCCTGCCCTCGCCGGCGAGGCCCGGCGCGTGAGCCTGACCCGAAGCCCGCGCAGCGGGCGCCGGCGCCGCATCCACTGGAATGCGGTGAAGTCGCGCGTGGTCCGCGCCGCCGAGCGCAACGCGGGCGCGCTTCCGGACTCCGTGGCGGCTCCGCTCCTCGAGGTCGCCGCGGCGGTGGCAAGGGCAGCGTGGTTCGCGCCGCGCGTGCCGATGCGCGTCGCCTGTCGCGACGTCGCGCGGCTCGCGCGAGCGCGCGGCTTCGAGCACGAGCCCTACGCGATCCACCGGCGCCTGATCGAGCAGATGCGGGACGTCGGCGCGCTCTACCACCGACTCCACCGCGATGGGCGCGAGGCGGTGCTGCCGCATCTCCACCTGCGGCCCGAGCAGCGACACCTGCTCACGTCGCTCTTCGAGAGCGACGGCTCCTTCGTGATCGCGGTCGCGCACAACCCGGGCGCCGTCCTCTACGCGATCCGCTTCGCCGAGAGCTTTCCGTGCGTCGCAGTCGGCAAGCGCAGCAAGCGCCCCGGCTCGGACGCGCTGCTCGAGCGCTTCTTCTCGCGGCTCGGGGTGCCGTTCGTGCAGTCCAGTCGTCACGAGCGCGTCGCCTTCACGCGTCGCCTGCTCGAGGCGGTGGACGAGGGCCGCGCCATCATTGCGCCGATCGACCGCATCGACCGGCGCAAGCAGAGCCCCAGCGCGCGCATCTTCGGCAGCGACGTCCCGTTCCCGCAGTGGGCGCCCCGCATCGCGGCGCGGCGCAAGCTGCCCATCCTGCCCGCCTGGATCACGGTCGAGCGCGGCGAGGTGTGGCTCGAGCTCGGCGAGCCGATCCGCGAGGCGGATCCCGCGCGCGCGCTCCAGGACGCGATCGCGCGCCTGGAGGATTGGATCGTGCGCGATCCAGGAAGCTGGGCATTCCTCGCCGACCGCCGCTGGCGGCGCGTGATGAACCGCGCGAAGAAATAGTCGTGCAGCTTGGCGTCGCGATCCGCAGCATGGGCCCGCAGTCCGAGCCCGCGACCCTCCTCGCCTGCGCGCGCGCGGCCGAGTCGGCGGGCCTCGCCGATCTCTGGATCCAGGACCACATCGCGATCCCGCCCGACGACGCCGAGGGCTCGGGCGGCCGCTACCTCGACCCGCTGACGGCGCTGGCCTGGCTCGCCGGCCACACGCAGCGGATCGGCCTCGGCACCGGCGTGCTGATCGTGCCCTATCGGCCGGCACTTCCGACCGCGAAGGCGATCGCGACGGTGCAGGAGCTCTCGGGCGGACGGCTGCGGCTCGGTGTCGGCGTCGGCTGGATGGACGCGGAGTTCCGCGCGCTCGGCGTCCCGCGCGCGCGCCGCGGCCGCATCGCCGACGAGACGCTCGCCTTCTGGCAGCGCTGCTTCCAGGGCGACACGGTCACGGCGCACGGTCAGCCGTTCCTCTTCCTTCCGCGGCCGGCGCGCCCGCCGATCTACGTCGGTGGCATGGGCGCGCCGGCGCTTCGCCGCGCGGTGCGTTTCGGCGACGGCTGGATGCCGATGACCGGCGAGCCCGCGAAGCTCGCGCCGCAGATCGCCCGGCTGCGCGAGCTCGCTCGACAAGCCGGACGCCCGACACCCGAGGTGGTCGCATTCACGGGCTTCGATCCGCGCGAGCCGGAGCGTGTCCCCGAGCGCGTCGCGTCGCTCGCCGACCTCGGCGTCGCGAGGATCGTCGCGGGGCTTCGCTACGCCGGCGCCGACGACTTCACGCGCCACGTCGATTTCCTCGCGGCGCGCGTGCTGCCCGCGCTCCCGCACGACCCGAAACGCAAGGAGGCCGACTCGAGTGGGCCGAGCGAAGGCGGGTAGCCCGCGAGCGATCAGCGAGCGCGAAGGCCCGGCAAACGTCAGGCGCGCATCTGCGCGAGCAGCTCCTCGCTACGCTCTCGGAACCAGGGCATCTGGAACGTCTCGAAGCGCGTGGCGCAGTCGAGCAGCACCTCGCGACGCCACGCCGGCGACCAGGCCTGCGACATCAGCTCCGCGGCCCGCAGCCAGGTGAGCGCCTCCTCGCGTGGGGTACCGAGGCGTCGCGCGGTCGCGACGGCGGCCTCGAGCGCCGCGTCGACCTCGGGGCTCCCCCGCGGAGCGCGCCGCGCCGCCACTGAGAAGAGCACGCGCCGCGCCATCGCCTCGCCTACGCGATCCTCGTGCTCCTCGCAGCGCCCGAGCGCGCGCAGCGCCAGGTCCTCGGCTTCGTCGAGCGATCCGATCGCCGAGAGCGCGCTGGCCAGACACGCCTGGGGCAGCGAGAGGGTGAGCGCGTGCTCGGCACCCTCGAGAATGCCAACCCCTTCCCGCATCGCCGCGACGCCTTCGGAGTGCTCGCCTAGCATGTATCGCGCGTAACCGCCCAGCGAACGGCTCATCGCCAGCATGTAGGTCGAGCCGATGCGCTGTGCGCGCGACGCGAGCTCGTCTGCCGCGACCGCGCAGGCCGCGAAGTTTCCGCGGAACGCTTCGACGGTGAGGCGGATGCAGCGCAGCGCGCCCTCGAACTGGAGCTGACCGGCGATCTCGGCGAGCTCGAGAGCCTGGTCGGAATGCTTATCGGCCAGCTCGAAGCGGCCGCGCTCGGCGTCGACCAGCGCGAGATAGGCGAGCGCTTGCGCCACCACGGGGCCCGACGTCGGGTCGTTCGGGATCGCGCGACGGCGCTCGATCGAGCGCTCGAGATGTGTCACCGCGGAGTCGAACTCTCCCATGTGGTAGAGCGCCTGCCCGATGTTCGAGTCGAGTCTCGCCAGCAATCGGCGGTCGCCCTCGGCGGCGGCGAGCGCCGCGCAGCGCTCGAATTCGGAAAGGGCCTCGCGCCAGCGCCCGAGCGCCGCGTCGAGCCAGCCCACCCAGTAGAGACAGCGCCGTTCCGCGCGCGCGTCGCCGAGCTGCTGTGCGAGCTGGTGCGAGCGCTCGAGCACCACGCGCAGGCCGAGCCCGGGCCGGTAGATCGCGACGCCCGCGAGCTTGTGCGAGAGCTCGATGCGCCGCTTCATCTGCGCAGGTGTCTGCGGCAGCTCGTCGAGGATGCCGACCGCTTCGCGGTAGTGACCGAGCGCCTGCACCATCGCCCCGGACGCCGCCGCCTTGTCGCCGCAGTGTTCCAGGTAGAACACGGCCTTCTCGCGCTCGGAGCTTCGCGCGTAGTGGTGGGTGAGCCGCTCGATCTGGTCCTCGACGCGCGTTCCGGCGCGTTCCTCGATCAGGTGCCCGACTGCCGCGTGCAGCGAACGGCGCTGCTGGTGCAGCAGCAGCGCGTAGGCGACCTCCTGCACGATCGCGTGCTTGAAGCGGCAGGTCGCGCCTTCGGCGCGCTCCTGCAGGAGCTCCGCGCGCACCAGGCCCTCGAGCGCCGCGTCGATGCTCCGCTCCGTGCCGCAGAGCTTCTCGAGCAGCGCGCGCGGGAACTCCTCGCCGAGCACGGACGCGAGCTTCAGCACGTGGACCTGCGCGGGCGTCAGGCGGTCGATGCGCGCGCGTACGACCGCGGCGACCGTGTCGGGCACGAGATCGGCGATCACCCGCTGCGGCGCCACGTGATCGGCGCCGAGCTCGCGCACGCTCTGGCACAGCTCCTCGATGAAGAGCGGATTGCCGCCAGTGCGTTCCTGGATGCGCCGCAGCAGCGGATCGGAGACGTCGCCGAGGAAGCGCTGCACGATCGCGCGCGTATCCTCGACACCGAGCGGCGCCAGTTCGACCCGCAGCGCGCGCGACGCCCAGGAGGGTTCGTGCTGCGAGCGGAAGTTCACCAGCACGAGCAGGCGCTCGCAGTCGAGGCTGCGCGCCAGGTGCTCGAGCACCGACTCCGACGCCGAGTCCGCCCAGTGCCAGTCCTCGAGCACGAGCACCACGCTGCGCTCGCGCGCGAGCGCCCCCAGCAACGCGTGCAGCGCCAGCAGGGTCGCCTCGTGCAGGCGATCGCTGACCACCTCGACGGGGCTCGGAGGCAGCCCCTTCGGAAGCGAGAGCAGCGCGAGCAGCGAGGGCAGGTGCGCCTCACAGCCGGAGCCGAGCGCGCGCACCCGCAAGACCGCGTGCTCGAGCTCCGAACCGTGTCCTCCGGACGGCAGCAGCGCGTCGCGCAACACGTCGCGGAAGGGCTGATAGGGGGCCACCGCGCCGAAGGAAGGGCAGTGGCCGCGCAGCACGAGCTGCTGCGGCGAGACGCTGGCGGCGAACTCCTGGAAGAGGCGCGTCTTGCCGACGCCCGGCTCTCCCGACACCGCGACGAGCTGCGCGCGCCCGCCGGAGGCGGCGTCGAACGCGCCGCGCAGCATGTCGAGCTCGGCGTGCCGGCCGCGCAGCCCCTCGAAGTTGCGCTCCGGCGTCGGGCGCCTGGACGCGGCGGGCCGCAGCACGCGATACGCCGAAATCGGCTCGGCCTTGCCGCGCAGCCGCAGCGGCCCGAGTCTCTCGACCTCGAAGTGATCGCGGATCGCGCGCCAGGTGTCGGGGCCCGCCAGCACCTCGTCGCGCGTGGCCTCGCGCGCGAGACGCGCAGCGGTGTTGATCGCGTCGCCCGTCACGCCGTAGACGCCGTCGCGGCGGTCGCGCCGCTGGATGATCATGAGCCCCGTGTTGATGGCCGTGTGCAGGCGCAGGCTGCGGCCGATGCGCGGCGCGAGCTCGTCGCCGAGCTCGCGCACGGCCGCGTGCAGCTCGAAGGCGGCCCGCACGCCGCGGACCGGATCGTCGTCGTGCGCGCGCGGAACGCCGAAGAGCGCCATCACCTCGTCGCCCGCGAACTGATTGAGCGTGCCGCCGTAGCCCTCGACGATGCGCGTCGCCGCGAGCTTCAGGCGGTTCATCACGCCCGCGACCTCCTCGGGGTCGAGCACCTCGGTGAGCGTCGTGTACTCGACCAGGTCCGAGAAGAGCGCGGTGGCGATGCGCCGCTCGCCGCGCGGGATCTCGCCCGAGACCTGGAAGTCGCCCGACGGCTCGTTCGCTCGCGCCGTCGCCATGTAGCTGCCGCACCACGGGCAGAAGCGCGCGTCGCGCGGGATCTCGCGGCCGCACGCGAGGCACTCGGGGCGAAGCGGCGTCCCGCAGCCCGCGCAGAACGACGCCGCGGGCAGTGCGGTCTCGCCGCACGCGCGACACGCGTCCGGCCGTCGATCGGGATGGGTCTCGCGCCACATCGGACGCGACAGCATACGCCTGTCGAGTCCCGGCGTCCGGGCGCGCGATTGCGCTATCGCGATCCCGCCGCGTCGAGGCAGCGCGCGAGGAAGGCGTCGATGGCGGCGTGCGCCTGCTGCTGCTCGGGGCAGGCAAACATGTCGAAGCCGTGCGTGCCGCCCGGGAAGATCTGGATCTCCGCCGGGCTTCCCTGCGCGATCCACTCCGCGTAGAGGAAGAGCGTGTGGTCGCGCAGCGGGTCGAGCGTGCCGACCGTGAAGAGCGCGGGGCCGAGCCCCGCGAGATTCGCGTGGAGCGGCGAGACGTCCGGGTCGCGGCGGCGCGACGCGTCGGGCACGAACATGCGGATCGCGACGTCGAGGCTCGGACCGTCGAGCAGCAGGTTGCGGCCGTCGAACTGCCGGTGGCTCGGCACGCCGCCGAGGTCGTAGGCGCCGTACACGAGGTTGGCGCCGGCGAAGCGAAAGCCGTGGCGATCGCGCATGCGCACGGCGGTGACGGCCGAGAGATGGCCGCCCGCCGACTCACCGCCGACGAGCGCAAGCTCGGCGCCGAGCTCCGCACGCGCGTTCTTGGCGAGCCAGGCCGCCGCCGCCTCGCAGTCGTCGGGCGCTGCTGGGTACGGGTGCTCGGGCGCAAGCCGGTACTCGACGCTCGCGATCGCGACACCGAGCGCGTCGGCGCGCGCCTCGAGCGCGACGTCCATCATGTCGGCCGAGCCCGTGAACCAGCCGCCGCCGTGGATGTGCAGCATGGTCGCGCGCGGGCGCCCGCTGCCCGGCTGGAAGCAGCGGAGTTCGAGACGCCCGGCGGGACCCTGGATCGTCCGCACGACGGGCTTTCGCTTCGGCGGAGGCGGTGTCGGCATGCCGGGGATCATGCCGGCCCGGCGCAGCGCGACCGCCTCTTCGTGCGTCAGCACGTGGTCGAGCATCGGAATGCGCATCGCCTCGAGCGCGGCGACGCCCGCGCGGAGCTCGGGGCTCGTGTTGCGCAGGTCGAAGCGGGCCGGGTCGAACGGGTTGCTCGACATGCTCAACCTCCGAGCGCCGCCTTCATCGCGCGCAGCTCGCGCGGCAGGTCGGGGCCCATCGGCGCGTACACGATCTCGCCGACGCCCTGCGCGGCGAGCCCCGCGGCGCGCTGGCGCAGCTCGTCCGGCGTGCCGGTGAAGGTGACACCGGCAAGCGCCGGGCTCATGTGGCGGCGGTCGATCGCATTCGCCTCGACGCAGTGGCCCTCGTGCACGTGCAGGTGCCGCGACGCGGCCGGGAAGCGCTCGATCTCCTCGCGCCAGCCGCGGCCGCCGGTCAGGTTGTCGACCGCCGCGCCGCCCGCCTCGTAGGTGCCGTGGTAGACGACCGCGATCGCGCCGCCGATCGCCGCGAGCACGCGCGGCGAGTCGACCTTCTCACCCGGATCGAGCGCGGTCCCGAAGGCGAGGTAGCGCGCGTCGCGTGCGCCGGCCGGCACGACGCCCGCGCACATCACGCCTGCGCCGAGCCGCTTTGCCACCTCGATGCCCTTCGCGCCGTTGGCGGCGATTGCGATCGGCGTCGCGATCGGGCGTTTGGCGAGGAAGCCCTCGGGATGGATCAGCTTGCACGCGCGCCCTTCGACCTGCACCTCCTCGCCGTCGAGCAGGCCGCGCAGCTGCCGCACGTACTGCTCGACGAACTTCCACGAGAGCGGCTTCTGGCCCATCACCATGCGGCCGGTGAAGCCGGTGCCGATCGCGACGACGAGGCGTCCGGGCGCGAGCTCCTCGATCGTGCCGATCGCGGCGGCCGTCGCGACGACGTGTCGGAGGCTCGGCACCAGCACCGCCGTGCCGAGTCCGATCCGGCGCGTGGCGTCCGCCGCGCGCGCGAGCGCGACCCACACGTCGCCGTAGAGGGCGGGCGAGTCGTAGAACCAGACGCGCTCGTAGCCGAGCTCCTCGGCGAGCGCCGCGTGCTCGGGCGCGGACGCGGTCGGCGGAAAGCCGCAGGACAGCCGCATCAGTCGTCCAGCCCGAGGAGCTTGATCGCGTTGCCGCGCAGGAACTTCGGCCACACCTCGTCCTTGAAGGGGACTTGCGGCATGTCGCCGAAGATGCGCTCGAGCGAGAGGCCCATCGGGAAGTAGCCGGCGTAGAGCACCTTGTCCGCGCCGCGCGTGTTCGCGTAGTCGATGATCGCCTTCGGGTAGTACTTCGGGGCGAAGGCCGACGTCGAGTAGTAGAGGTTCGGCCACTTGAGCATCAGCTTCACCGCGAGGTCGGCCCACGGCTCGCAGCCGTGCCGGAACACGAATTTGAGCTCCGGGAAGAACCAGCACACCTCGTCGACGAGCTCGACCTTCTGCGGCGCCATCGGGATACGCGGTCCGGGCACCCCGGCGCAGCAGAAGATCGGGATATCGAGCTCGACGCACTTCGCGTAGATCGGGTAGAAGGCCTTGTCGTTGATCGGCACCTGCGGCACGTAGCCGCACGGGAAGGCGCCGACCGCCTTGATCCCGAAGGCCTCGTACTCGCGCACCATCTGGCGCACGCCTTCCATGCCCTTGTTGGGATCCACGTTGCCCGACGGGATGAAGCGGTCGGGATGGTCCTTCAGCGCGCGCTGGCTGGTCTCGTTCTCCAGCGAGACGCCGATCATGGCCCGCTCGATGTGGAACTCGTCCATCTTGTCGAGCGTGTACTTGACGTAGTCCTCGTGTCGCCCCGTCTTCGGCACGTCCTTGAACATGTATTCCACGGGGAATTCGAACTGCGACAGGCTCTCCTTGTCGCGGAAGAGCGGCCGCATGAAGTCGTACTGGCGCGGCGGGTTCGGAGTCGGGATCCCCATCATGAGGTCGATGACTCCGATGTCCTTCGGCATGGGCATGGGGGCGGCCTCCGTCGAGGGCGCACAGGCTACCACGGCCCGTGCGTTCTCCCGGCGCCGTCCGCGAGTCGAACCGCCATACTGACTCGATGGCTTCTCCGACGCGTGCGCTCGGGTCGCTCTGGCCCGCTCTCGTGCCGCTGGCCGGATTGGCGCTGCTGGCCGCCGCGATGGTCGGGATGTCGGGCGCGCTGCTCGGCGGCGCCTGTGGCCTCGCGCTGATCGGCGCGGTGATGGCCGCGGTGCATCATGCGGAGGTCGTCGCGCACCGGGTCGGCGAGCCCTTCGGCACGCTCGTCCTCGCGCTCGCGGTGACCGCGATCGAGTCGTCGCTGATCGTCTCGGTGATGCTCGCGGGCGGTGAGAACAAGGCCGCGCTCCCACGCGACACGATGTTCGCGACGGTCATGATCATCGCGAACGGCGTCGTCGGGGCCTGCGTGCTGCTCGGCGCGCTGCGCCACCGCGAGCAGAGCTTCCGCATCGAGGGGGCGGGGCCGGCGCTGGCTGCGCTCGCGACCCTGGCGACGCTCGTGCTGGTGCTGCCCGCCTACACCGTCAGCGTCGCGGGGCCGCGTTACACGCCCTCGCAGCTCGGCTTCGTCGCCGCATCGTCTCTCACGGTCTGGTGCGTGTTCGTCTTCTTCCAGACGGTCCGCCACCGCGACTACTTCCTGCCGCCCGGCGGAGTTCCCGACGCAGGCGATCACGCCGAGCCGCCGACCCGCGCTCGCGCCACCGCGAGCTTCGCCCTGCTGCTCGCGGCGCTCGTCGCCGTCGTCGGGCTCGCGAAGGTGCTCTCGCCCTGGATCGAGGACGCGGTCGACCGGGCCGGCTGGCCGCCGGCCGTCGTCGGCATCGCGATCG
>Ga0335082_10001581_pt1 | contig 24293 bp, 19 predicted proteins | sample Lox_Sample_41_FD_206718 | JGI IMG/M metagenome (GOLD analysis project Ga0335082, IMG submission 206718) | Soil microbial communities from Loxahatchee National Wildlife Refuge, Florida, United States - Lox_Sample_4.1 | ecosystem: Environmental > Terrestrial > Soil > Wetlands | place: USA...
GTTGAAATAGTTCTGACTGACGACCATTCGAACGATCGCTCACCGGAATTGTTGCGGGAAGTGTGTCGAAGGGACTCACGATTCCGCTATGCCCGCCTCGCTCGAAACTGCGGGAGTCATGTCGCAGTACTGGCGGGACTAGCGGTCGCGCGCGGGAATTGTGCGGTGTTTCTTGCTGCCGACCTGCAGGATCCTCCTGAATTGATTCCGCGGATGCTCGACTTGTGGCGAGCTGGCAGCCAAGTAGTCTGGGCAGTGCGGGAGGAACGCAGAGGCGTTTCCCGTACCGACGTTTTGCTCTCGAACACCTTCTACAGACTCTTGAACCTTATGGGCGAAGTGGATCTGCCGCCTCGCGGATCTGACTTTGCCCTGGTCGACAGGAAAGTCATTAAGGCATTGCTGAAGTCCACGGGAAGCCATCCGAGTGTTATCGGAGAAATCGCGCGGCTAGGGTTTTCCCAGTCGCAAATCAGCTACACCAAGGAACCGCGGGTCGCAGGCGTCACCAAGTGGACGTTGGGGAGGAAGCTGAAAGCGTTTGCTGATGCGTTCGTGTTGTTTTCCTACACTCCGCTGCGGCTGATGTCTTACCTTGGCATTCTCTGCAGCCTTACGGGGTTCGCATACGCGATGCTGATCATCATCCTGCGGTTTATGAATCCGGCTGCTGTCCAAGGCTGGTCCTCACTGATGGTCGTGGTGCTCGTTTTAGGAGGCGTTCAGATGATCATGCTGGGGGTACTCGGCGAGTATCTCTGGAGAACTCTGGAGGCTGCCAGGCGACGCCCCTTATACTTCCTGGAAGAAACTTCCGAGATTCCTGGCAAAGAAACACAGGTACAAAACCAAAGTTTGGAGCAGCGCTTTGGTACGTAGGCTTCGTCTGCAACACGCCGTATTCGCCGCGCTGGCCATCCTAGTCTGCCTCGGTATTTTGTGGCGACAAATCGACATCAGACAATTCGGCGCTGCCATAAAACAGATTAAGGGTCCTTTCCTTCTTCTTCCTCTCACAATGTTTCTCCTGAACCTGCCGTTGCGGGCGTGGCGTTGGCAGCTGATTTTTCCGATCGCGGCGCGGCCGAGCTTCTGGTCCTGTTTAACTGTGCTCGGTATCGGTAACATGGCGAATTTCTTGCTCCCAGGCCGGGCCGGTGATCTGGCCCGCTGTGCGCTGGCGGGCCCCGACGGATCGCTGGCGGAGAGCAGCCGGACTCTCGCTACTCTCGCCGTTGAAAAAGTGCTGGATGGAGTAGCTCTGGTTGCGGTGGCGCTGTTCTCGATCTGGACTCTGCAGCCGCCCCATTGGGTAGTCGATCTTTTGCGAGTAGCAGTTCTAATTTTCGGGGGGACACTCCTTTTCCTGGTGGCCCTCCGATACCGGACTCGTACATTGATTGACTTAGTCCGGCGGGTCTTCTGTTGGCTGCACCTTTCCCGACTGGAGGGAAAATTCGACGGTCTGTTAACCGCCTTCGCAGAGGGCCTCTCTGCAATCACGTCTGCGGGGCGAATGCTTAGCCTTCTGCTGCTGACAATGGCCATCTGGACCACCGAGGCGGCGATGATCTGGGCCTTGGCCGGCACACTCGGCCTGGTGGTCAAGCTTAAGTCAGCTATCGCGGCAACGTCGATCCTCGCCCTCGGCTTCATGATTCCCGCTGCCCCGGGCGGACTGGGCACTTACGAACTCTTCGGCACCGAGGCCTTCAAATTGGCGGGGGTGACTGCGAGCGTTGCGCTCGCCCTCACCGTTGTGATTCATGCGTGGGTATTTGTAACGAACGTGGTTGCTGGCATCGCTCTGCTTGCGCTCAAAGGCTGGAGCCTGGCGCAACTGCGGAATCGTATTGCTGAGGAATCGGTAGCTGATGCGGGCAGCGAGCCCGTACTTCGACCCTCCGCCTAAGCCGCACTCACTTGATAGAATCGTCTTTCAACTCTTCACCGCAAGGAAACATGATCTGTGCAGAACCAGAATGTTCTAGTGACAGGCGGGGCTGGATTCATCGGATCCGAACTGGTGCGCCAACTCGCCGCACAGGGATTTTGCGTTCATGTCGTCGACAACCTCGTGAATGGGCGCCGTGAGAACTTAAGCGAAGTGCTGGGAGAAAGTGTCGAACTGACTGTCGCAGATGTGCGCGACCACAATGCAATGTCGACGCTCGTGCGCGGTGTTGACATCCTCTTCCATCTGGCCTGCCTTGGTGTGCGGCATTCGATTCATTCGCCGGTTGAGAACCACGAGGTCAACGCATCGGCCACTCTCGGCCTGCTGCAAACCGCGCGGGACGCTGGAGTGAAACGATTCGTCTATGTCTCAAGCTCAGAAGTCTATGGGACGGCCCGCACGGCGCCGATCGCGGAGGAGCATCCTACGCTGCCCATGACGGTGTATGGCGCGTCAAAGCTGGCGGGCGAATGTTACTCTAGGGCATTCTGGGAGACCTACCGCTATCCAACTACGGTTGTGCGCCCGTTTAATGCGTATGGGCCCCGATGCCATCATGAAGGCGACAGCGGGGAGGTCATCCCCAAGTTCATGCTGCGCGCCATGGCCGGCAAGCCGATGGTCATCTTTGGCGACGGAACCCAGACGCGCGACTTCACTTTCGTTTCGGATACCGCTGCTGGAATCAGGGCTGCTGCAGCCTCTGACGCTGCCATCGGACAAACGATTAACCTCGGGAGCAGACAGGAAGTAGCAATTCGCGAACTGGCGAACATCGTCGCCCGGGTTGTAGGGAAGCAGGACGTATCGATCATGCACGTCGAAAGCCGCCCTGGCGACGTGTTGCGTCTTCTGGCGGACAGTTCGAAGGCAAAGCGCCTGCTCAACTTTGAACCAGCGATCGGCTTGCTTGACGGTCTAAGCAAACTTCGGGACTGGTACGTAAGTCAGGGAAAGACAGCGGAAGAATTGCTGGAGCAGGAAGTCGTGCGCAACTGGGAGCCGCAAAACGCCCCAACTCATGCCTAAAGATTTCATTCCAGTAGCGCGGCCGCATCTCGGGCAAGAAGAAGTGTCTGCCGCCCAGCGGGCAATCCTATCCGGATGGGTCACGCAAGGTCCGGAAGTCGCCGCACTCGAACGCGAGTTCGCTGAGTTTGTCGGTGCTCCCCATGCGTGCGCCGTTTCAAGCGGCACGACGGCACTGCACCTGGCGTTGCTGGCTGTGGGAGTACAACCCGGCGACGAAGTCATCACGGTGAGTCACTCCTACATCGCCACGGCGAATAGCATTCGCTACTGCGGAGCCCGGCCTGTTTTCGTCGATATAGAGCCGGCGACTTTTAACATTGATCCGTTGCGGATTGAAGCCGCCATCAGCGCAAAAACACGCGCCATTCTGTGTGTGCACCAGATGGGGATGCCCTGTGACCTGAGTGCCATCCTGCAGATCTCGCGGCGGCATGAGGTCGCGGTGGTTGAAGACGCCGCGTGCGCTATCGGCAGTGAAATCAGGTGGCAGGGGCGATGGGAAAAGATTGGCAGGCCGCACGGTGATGTCGCTTGCTTCTCCTTTCATCCTCGCAAGCTGTTGACCACCGGCGACGGCGGGATGCTGACGACAGCGCACAGCGAGATCGACCGCAAGTTTCGCCTGTGGCGCCAGCATGGCATGAGCGTGCCCGACACGGTGCGGCATTCCTCTGCGAAGGTGGTGTTCGAGTCGTATCCTGAACTGGGGTTCAACTACCGGTTGACGGACATTCAGGCCGCGATCGGACGAGAGCAGCTAAAACGTCTTCCGGAAGCGATCGCCGAGCGGCGGCGCATGGCCGCAGGCTACCGACAGCTACTCGCAGACATCCCCGGCATTGTTCTTCCGTCAGAGCCAGAGTGGGCGCGCGCGAACTGGCAAAGTTACTGCGTGCGGCTTCCTGAACTCCTTGATCAGCGGCAGGTCATGCAGCAACTGCTCGACGAGGGAATTGCGACTCGCCGAGGGATCATGTGTGCGCACCGTGAACCCGCCTACCGCGATCCATCGATATGGCGCTGCGGCGAGGCAGGTTGTGAACTGCAACCGGATTGCCCTAACCTCGAAGAGAGCGAGCGAGCGCAGGATCACGCGATCATCCTTCCCCTTTTCTCTCAGCTGACTGAAGAACAGCAGGAACGCGTCGCAGCGGCACTTCGCGACGCAATCCGATCCGGCAACTCCGCTCGAATGCAAGCTAGAACGGTTCCATCACAAGCCGGCCGCGACTAACGCGTCAAGTGCATAGTGTACAATCTCCTCGAAACGCCGCAATCCATGCCCCGAATTTTCGCTGTGCCCGCTCGCGAACTCATATCTTCTGAAGGTCAACCGCGCCCGCTTCGCTGTCGCGGACTCATGCTGTCTGAGCTCGCCCGGCAACACGGTATGTTGCTGGAGGGACGGGACGGCGAGGTGGAAGGTTTTGCACCTCTTTCGGGTCTGGCAAAAACAAATGGAGGAATGCTGGTAACGTACCTTGGATCATCACTGTTTGCCGATTCTTTGCCTGCCGGCGATCATGTCGCCGTGATAACTCGCACCGAACTACGCGGCTGCCTGAAGCAGGGCAATGCCGCCCTGATCGTGGATGGAGAACCGCACGACGGATTCTTCACTGCGCTTGCGTCGACGATTCAGAATTGCCACTTCGAGAGGGTGGAGACTTTCATCAGTCCCGAAGCGAAGATTCATAAGACGGCGGTGGTTGAAGAGAATGTGCACATTGAGGCGGGTGCCGTCATTGGCGCCTACACGGTGATCCTTGCCAACACTTACATCGGCGCTGAGGTTGTTGTTAAGCCGAATGCGACGATAGGAGCCGACGGCTTCGAGAATGCGATCATTCGCGGACGACACACCCTGGTTCCACACGCCGGCGGCGTTTGGCTCAGTGAGGGTGTGCGGGTAGGTACGGCGTGCATCGATCGCGGACTCTATGGCGATTTCAGCTATGCCGGCCCCTGCACAACCATTGATAATCTCGTGCACTTCGGTCATTCGGTCCGGACGGGTAAGGATTGTGCGCTGACAGCCTGTTCGGAAATCTCAGGAAGCACTGTTCTGGGCGATGGAATCTGGCTGGCGCCGAACGCTTCGATCAATCAACTCCTTACCATCGGCGACCACTGCTACATTGGTACTGGATCAGTAGTCACACGTGACTTGCCGCCCCATTCTTTGGCGTATGGCTCACCTGCCAAGGTCGCCGCGCAGGTCTGTGTTTGCCGCCACAAGCTTCAGTTTGATGGCGGTTTGACAACATGTGCCGCATGCGGAAGACAGTACCAAAGAGACAACAAGGGACAGGTACGACATGTCTGATTGGAGTCGGCTTTGGGGGCGAGTCGCCACTGAGCCAGTCTTTATCATCACGGCTGATCAGGACTGGGCGCCGGAATGGGCGATCGCGTCGTTTCTCGAGAAGGTGCTCAAATGGAAACAGCCAGTTCACATGTTTCGCACCAGTCCTTCTCCCCTGCTGGACGAAGCCATCACTAGAGGCGTCCTAGAACAAGGGTGGCACCCGAACTTCATGCCTGGCTCATCACATGGCGATACCGTCGACGAAGTTGTGAGATATTGCCAGCGGGTTTTCCCAGGGGCACGCACGGCGCGCAATCACTGTTTTGCCGAGGATTCGTATCGTATGCGTGCATTGGCAAGTGCAGGGATTATCGCCGATTCGCAAAATCCGACACCCTGTCAGGGCTATCTGTTGCCGATGATTCACTTTACCGGGATCCTTCGCTTGCCCGTTTATTTTGAAGACGACGTTGCGTTTGATGCGGTGGAACCACTGAGTGTCGAGGTGTTTCGGAAATCACTATTTACACCGGGCCTCAAGATCGTTAATTTTCACCCTACTTTTGTCGCATGCAACACCCCATCCCAGGCTCATTACAACGCGGTTCGCTCCAACGTATTCGGAACGCATGAGCCGGCAGACGGCGTTCGATGGGCGGGACGAGGCACAGCCGACGTACTGGATGAACTCATGAGCGAAATTCTCTCTTCGGGTCGTACATTCGAATCGCTCCATGGCGTTCTGGATGAGCTATTGCGCTGTCTTGACGAGGCAGGCGCCGTACTCGGAGCCAGAGGTTCATTGCCCCGCTCAGCGCAATAGTCGAGAGGAAAGGAATCGTGTCAACTGCCCCACGGGAAGTCTTTCGGCCACGCGCAACTAGAGGCCTGCAGGCAGTGTTGTGGCTGCTGATTCTCGCGGCAGGGGCGGAGTTTGTCATCCGCGGTCCGTTAAGGTTTCTGCAGCAACACACGTGGAACGATCTAGCGCAGAACTACGCTGCAACCAAGATTTGGCTGCGGGGACAGAACTTCGCACAACCCCAAAACTTTGTAGAACTTTGGAAAGAACAGGCCCCCGGTGGCTTTGCACTGGACGCTAAATCGGGACGAACGCACCTAGCTCCTCCGCCCGGCACGCTCGTTCTAATGGCGCCGATTGGAGCCCTGCCTTGGCCAATCGCACGAGTAACATGGATGGTCCTGTTGGTGAGTGGGTTCGGGTGTACTGTCTGGGCCCTCATCAAGACGATCGGCTTCGGTCGCAATGAACCGCGGACCTTGGCATTCATGGCGAGTTGTCTCGCGCTCGCTCCGTTCCACACGGGAATTGCCGCCGGGAACCAAACCATACTGATCGTGGGTTTCTGCGCCCTCGGAATCCTGGCCGCAAGCGGCGACCGGGATGTCCTTGCCGGTTTGCTTTTTGGGGTTGCGTGCAGTTTGAAGCCTCAGCTGGGGAGTTTTGTCGTCTTGTACTATCTCGTACGGCGGCGTTGGCGCCTGTTCTTCGTGGCACTGGGGTTTACTATCGCGCTGATGCTAGTCGCCGCTGGATGGATGCAAGTATGTGGAATTTCATGGACGCAGGACTATCTTCACAACGTGAAGGTGATCGCCACCCAGAACAGAATTGACGATTTCACTTCGGCCAACCCAATTCGCTTTCTACTCATTAACCTGCAGGTTCCCGTTTATTCGTTTACCCACGATGCGTGGACTTCCAACATCGTCGCTTTATCCGCGGGTGCTTTGCTCACTTGCACCTGGATTTTCTTGATCACCAGAGAACGTGCTCGCAGTGCGGAATTGCTCGCCCTGGCGACGATCGCCGTTATCTGTTTATTGCCGGTCTATCATCGGCTCTACGACGCAGCACTTCTGACCATTCCGCTTGCGTGGTGCATCAGTGAGATGAACGGCGGGCTAAGACACGTGGCAAAGCTGGCGCTGATTCCGTTGGTCCCATTCTTAATTCCGGGGCCTGCCTTGCTGCAGCAACTGGCGAGTCGGGGCTACATTCCCGACAAGTTGACTCATTTCTGGTGGTGGGATGATTTCGTAATGCCACACCAAACATGGGCTCTGTTGGTGCTCTGTTCGATTTTGCTGTTCGGGTTGTATGAAACATCCGGATACTCAAACCGTGGCAGCGTGAAAAAGATTTAGCACCGTCGGTCCTCCGTTGGGCGATGCGCTCACAATCCGGCACCACCAGCGCACAAGTTACCTCACGCTCAGCCACCGAGATCGCATTGCGGTTGTCTTATAATCTGAAGATTGTTGAAGCGCACAAGCGGACAGGGTCCGTCCGCATGACATTTTGATGCCAGCAACGGAAAGTATCGTCAGTGAGACGATACCTGAAGTCACGAACTCACCCTCCGGATCAGGCCTGGATCGTTCCAGCGGGCCGTCGTCCGTCGAGCTCCTGTCTCTCGTCGGACTGATCAGCGCCATACTCATTTTGTGCGTCGCTCTGGTTCGCGGCTATGCAGCCACGATTAACGGATTTGGCGACAGTTTCGCGTACATGAGCCTGGCATCGGCCATTCGGCGATGGGACTTCCACGGCGTAGTGATCAAGCAATTCTGGGGTCTGCCCTACGCCATGGCGGCGCTATCAAAGCTCACGGGAGTTTCGGATCGCACGTCCTTGATCGTGCTCTCCATTGCTCCCTCGCTGATAGCAGCGTGGCTTGTGCGGCGGCTTTGGAATGGGTGGATCGCCGCGTACTTCGCAATTCTCAATTTCAACTGGCTGCAGCGATCGTGCCTGGGAGGCTCGGAGCCCCTGTTTATGTGCTTCCTGCTCGCGGCCTTTTTCGCAGTTCGTCGGCGACACTGGTTGCTCGCTTCCCTGCTTGCCTCTCTTGCCACGGTCGTACGACCACTGGGATTCTTCGCACTCGTCGGCATCGGATTAACTCTTCTATGGAACAAGGACGTCCGACGATTCGCCGCGGCGACTGCAATCGGCATCGCTGTCGGATTGCTTTATTCCATTCCACTCGCGAAACATTTCGGCGATGCCTTGGCCAACGTGAACAGCTATCGCAACCCACAGTGGGAAGGCGGATGGCTCTTCGGTTTTCCGTTCTACGGAATCGTCAAAGGTACCCTGCTTTACCCCGCTCCGTGGACCAGCCTAGTCGTGAGCTTCCTGTGGATTGGTGTGGTCACAGTGGCCACTGTCATCATGGTAAGGTCGGCGGAGTTCCGTGCCTATTGCCGAGACCACGTGGTCGAGGCGTTGTTTCTTGTGCCCTATCTCTGGTGCCTCTTTACCTATAATTATCCGTTTTGGGCGCGCAGTAACTTTCCTCGTTTCGCGATTCCAATTCTTCCTTTCGTTCTGCTCGGCCTCTATCGCTGGATCCCAGAAGACCGCCGCATCGTGTGGGGAATCGGAATACTGAGTTCAGTATTAGCGGCCAGTTCTGCCCTAGGAGTCGCAAAAGTCGTGGAAATCCTGCGAACAACTCTTCACTTGTTGTGATGGCGTGAACACGCGAGGTGGGTTCTTATCGCGGCTGAATCATGACCTGACAGGATGATGGCCGACCCGCCGTAGCTGTTGTTAGTGCGAAAAAGCTATTTCCGATCTCTCCAGCGCAAGAACTTCGCCGGGACTCCCGCAACGATAGAAAGAGGTGGGACATCCTGGGTTACGACGGCCCCAGCCCCGACGATGCTACCCTTCCCCACGGTTACGCCTGGCAGGATCGTGGCATTCGTGCCAATGTCGGCCCACGCGCAGATGCGAACGCGTTTGATCACGAGGTCTGTTTTTACAACAGGCACCGTTATCGGCACGCCGGTATGTTCTGATCCGAGAACCTTTGCGCCCGGGCCCCAACCGACAAAATCTTCGATCACGAGGTCGCGCGCATCGAAATAACTGTGCGGTCCGATCCAAACATGATCGCCGATTTTGCATCTCCCGTCGAAACGCCCCTGCAGGTACGTACCCGCACCGATAAAAACACCGCTTCCGAATTCGAAAGTTTCCAAATGCTTGAATCCAACCTGGCCGCCAACGGAAAGACCATCGCCGCAGCGCGCGGCGATGGCGCGAAACAGGGCTCGCCTCATCAACGTCGAGAATTGATCGTCGCCGGAGACAAATCGCTGATAAAGATCCGCAAGCTCAGATTTGGAGTATTCCGCTGCGAGGAATCGAGATAACCCGGTTTGAAACTCCGGATCGCGAGCCATCTTCTTGAGCCCGTGGATGGCCTTGACAGTTCGTGATGTGGATTTGATCTTAGCGGGCATGGGGCTTGCGATACTTCACTCTTCGATTGTCGACTGGCGTAAGCGTACCCCAGAAACTGCCTTTACGGCTACTCGATCCTCTCCGACCGGACATATAGGCTATCGGCAAGGTTCGTCAGCCAAGGCAAGCGCCGGCTCATCCAACGTAACGCTTCTGAACTATGAACGATGGCACGGTAGCGCGCGGACAACAGGTGGAGATCATTCGGCTGAATATTGAGAGAGAAAAATCCATCTACGCTGAGTTCTGCCGGCCCGATCTGAGTGTTGAATACCGAGAGCAACTCCGCAGGCCGCCAATAGCGGACCTCGAAATTCCGCGGTTCGCGAAACCCCCGGCGAATCTGATGGTAGAGGCAGCGCACGCCGTATACATTGGGCAACTCGATCAGAGCACCCCCTCCCACTCGCAACGTACGGCGTATTTCCGCGAGGGATGTACGGACATTGTCCTTAGACAGGTGTTGAAAAACGCTGTAGGAAAACGCTTGGTCAAAAAGTCGATCGCGAAACGGCAGAAATCGCCCATCCGCGACCACATAAGCTGCGTGGACACCCAGTTGCCTGGCTACACGGTAAGCCGCGAGGATGCTCTTGAGCGACGGATCAATCCCAATCGGGCGATATCCCAACCGGGCTGCAGCGATACACCAGCGCCCCCAGTTGCAACCAACCTCGAGAAAGAGCTTGTTGTCGCCCACCGGAAGCCTGAGACCCGGAATTGGATACTCAGTGAGCTTCCCCACCAGATGCTGGTACAGCCCCCCATTCGTCGCGCCGATGGACTGTTGAACAAAAGGATCGATCTCGTTCGGACCAAGCTCGATTTTTGGGAGCGCCGAGGAATCGCTGCCATCTGCCACGGCCAGCGCCCGCACGCCCTCAATGTGAGTTTGCTCAACCTCTGACACCAGCAAAATCGGCACACCTTCAATCACCGCATAGCGGTGTCCCTGCCCGCACACGAGATGCGTCCCTTCGTGGCACAACTCTCGCTTATCGCGCGGGCAGACCAGCAGCTGGAACAGTGCGGCCTGCGCTGCGGTTTGCTGGGTTGCAGTATTGGTGGAATCCGTCATTGCGATGTCATCGCGGAGGCCTGCTTCCGGCTAGCCAAAGACTGGGCTAGAACGAGGATGCTCTCCACGTGCTTCTTCCATGAAAAGTCGCGGGACCGCTCCAGGCCACGCTCCGACATTGACCGGCTCTTCTCGGGGCTTTCAGCAACTTGGATGATACGGTCCGCCAGTGACTCCGGCGAAAAGCGCGCGAAGTATAGAGCAGCATCGTCGCATATCTCCCGGTGCACTGGAATGTCGGAAGCAATCACGGGGACTCCGCTGGCCATTGCTTCCACTAACGGATGCGCAAAGGTCTCGGTGTATGCGGGACTTACATAAGCGTTTGCGCAAGCATAGACCTGATGCAGTTGCTGATACGGGACCGCACCCAGCTCGACGATCATCTCCAAGACTCCCAGGGTTTTCACCAGAGCTGTTGTTCTCTCTGTACGATAGGCTCCCGGGTTTTTGCCAGGCTCCAGACGACAGGTCAGCAAAAGTTTTAAAGGCCGGCGGTTAAGTTTCTCGCGCAGAATGGGAAGGGCACGAATGAGAGTTTCGAAATTTCGGTAGTAGTTGTAGTGGCTGACCAACAGAAGCTTGAAGCAACCGTTCGCGGCGTCCAACTTCGACTTTAACTCCGGAGCCAGCGGACAGGAATCGCGGGTAAAGGCCTCCCGGTCAAAGCCGTGATGGATCGCAACCACGGGTCGGCCAGTCCATCGCTTCAATTCCGCCGAGAAAGCCGCGCTCGGAGCAACGGTAACATCAGCCCACGAGACCGATCGTTTCGCGAAAATCCCGCGAAAGCGTGTTTCCAGCCACATGCGGATTTCTCCGCGCGATCGCAGGTCGTGAAAGAAGTCGGTCGAAGTGTAAATGGAGTTGCGAGACAGCAGAATCTGCGGAACTGGGGATTTTCTCAAGGCAAAGTTTCCTGCTGAGAACAAGATGTCCGCCCCACTCTGCCGAATCAGGTCCGGCAGTTGCCGCTGTTCATACCAAAGACGGTGAGCCGCAGGAATATCCAACACAAGCAATTCAATACCGGCAATGTGGCGAAATTCCTGTGCCAGATTGGCGCTCAGGGCAAGCGTCACCTTGACCCCTTTACTTGCGAGGTGGGGAACTACGTTGCGAACGTACGTTAGGCCGCCACCTGCCGATGCGGCCAGGGAATTGATAAAGACGCGCATTATCGGCTCGGGACAACCCCGTTCGCCACATGCTGGACTGGCTTGGGATTCCAATTCCGCGCGAGACCTGAAAAGGACGTCCGTGGGGCAACGTCATTCAGAATAAATGCGAGAGTCCAGAAAAACACGCATAGATAGTTGCCGGGAGCGAACATCCAGTCCTCAAATACCGCATGAACGAAGCTGGCGAATACCGCTATGGCCAGAGGGACTGCCGCGTGGGATGCGAGCCCCGATTGCCGCATCCAGACCAGCGTGCGGAAGACTCTAATCAGCAGCAAACCCAGCAACAGGAACAGGGGAATAACCCCAACGAGCCCTACCCCTTCAAACACTGCCAGAAAACTGCTTCCGTGCTCTTTGGTTACACTCTGGGAGGAGGCAAACATTCCCAGACCCTCTTTCACCTCGAAGTCCGTGGCAGCCGTACCAAGTCCCGTCCCAAACCAGGGGTGATCCCGGATGCTATCGAGCGCAGTCTTCCATGGCGATACGCGCGACATCAGGATCCCCTCTTCCTGGTCTTTGTAGATGAGGGATGAAGCCTCCGACGGAATAAGCTCCGGTCGGACAATCGAGGCAGCCGACCCAACGATAGCGAGGACGACCAATCCTTGGATTAACAGCTTGTATCTACGCAGAGCAATGCACAAAATCGCAGAGGAAATCACCGCTGCTGCCATGCCGGCGCGCGCGCGGCTCATGAACACCATGTACATGCAGATCGTGTAGAGGAAAATGCGTCGCCGGTGTACGGAGGGATCGCCTCCGAGTAACACGCCCCACAACAAGATGGGAGCGGCCGCCATCCCCATGGTTGCGCCAAGAGAATTGGGATTCCCCATTGCCTGGATGCCGACGGCATAGAAGAACGCGTTCGCCGCGACGAATATTTCGCAGCCGATCAGCAAACCGCGAAAGAACCGATCCTCACGTCCAGTCACAGCCATTCGCGCGCCCGTTCCGGCGTATACGAACAGCAGCAACAAGCTCAGGACTTTTAACAATGCGATGTTGGGATAGAGGGATACGGCTGCCGATATCACAGCAGTGAGCACGCCAAAGAACGCGAGCAGATGAAAGAGGCCGAAGCGGTAGCCGCGATCCTTGACGACGAGGATCAACCCCACCGATGCTCCCACTGCCAGAACCACCCACCGGCCGGCCGACCAGCCGCTGCCCACAGGAAGATTCGATCCTGCCATCAGGAAGGTCACGAGAACGACCGGATAGAATGCTCGGCGGTACAGCCAAACAGCGACGATCAGGAACTCAAGCGCCACGAGTCCAACGAGATTCGAGGAGTTGTTGAAATACCAGGGCCGTGAGTAGGCAGCGTAAACCATCAGCAGCATCGTGCATACCGCTGCGACCGTCACCAAAAGGCTCTTTGAGATGCGATCAGTCAATCTTACTCACCAGTGATTGAATGGCCAGGTCGATGCTTTCCGCCCATCGGACCGGCGAATATTGCGTAATCCGCTGCTGGCTGTTCCCGCTCATTGCAAGCCGAAGATCCGGCTGACTCGCAACACTGGTCATGGCGGCGGCGAGCGATGCAATGTCCCCCGAGGGGACCAGTCGCCCGTTCCAATCCTTCGTGACCAAGTCCGCGGCGCACCCGGCCGCCTCGCTTAGAATCACCGGCAGCCCGCACGCCATGGCCTCGTTCACAACCAAACCCCAAGTATCAGTATAAGTCGGGAGCACCAAAAATTCAGCGAGGGCGTAGTACGCAGGAAGCTGCTCGCGGTGCGCGAATCCAGCGAAATGGATCGTTCCCGGAGTAATCGAAGCCGCCCTCTCCTGCAATTGAGAACGAAGCGGCCCATCGCCTACAAACACCAGCCCAAACTCCGCACGCAACGATTCGCTCATTTGGGAATAGGCCGATAACAGTTCCGAGACGCCTTTCTCGCGCACAAGCCGGCCGACGAACAGCAAGTAGCGCAAGGGCAATCCCAGTTCTCTGCGGTGTTCGGCAGCACGTTGCTGCACGCGTTTCGCAGAGGCAGAGAAAAAGTCGTTGTCGACCGCATTGGGCGCGATAAAAATCTTCTCTTCTTTCATTTTTTGGGAACGAAGATATGCGAAAGCCGACTTGCCCGGGACCACGAATCCTTCACATCGCCGGAGGAACTCAGCCTTCAGCATTTCCACAATGGCGCGGCCACGGCGTGCATCCTGCAGGTTGCTTTCCGACCAAAGAAGAAAGGGGATACTTCGCGACCGGGACCAGAGCATTGCCTGCCACGAGGCAACGTAACTATATCCTCCGCACAGAATGGCATCCGGCGACGCTGCCGTCAGCGCACCTGCCAGCCCACGGTTGAGCAGCACGTTGTACCTGCCGACGCGCCTGCGCCATGACGGCAGCACTTCATACGAGAAACGGATTTCTTCCTTGTAGATTCGCCATTCGCGGAGGCTCGGGTCTGTTTCGGAATAGAAGATGACGTGAGGCTGCACCTCCGACTTCTCAGCCAGGGCATTGAACAACGGGATGCGGTACGGAGAGATGATCTCGGTGAGAATCACCAGGCGGCGTTTCATGCCACGCACTCCCGGTAGATGCGCGCCAAACGATCCGATTGATCTGCGAGGGTGAGACGATCCAGAATTGTTTCACGCGCCGCCCTGCCCAGGTTGTTCCGTCGAGACGCATCACGAAACAGCATCGATAGTGCCAACGACAACTCCCGCTCATTGTCGGGACCGATCAGGAAGCCGTTGGCGCCATGTTGAATGATCTCCGCAATCCCCTGCCCCCGGCACCCAATCACTGGTTTGCCGGCGGCCATGGCCTCGAGATAGACACATCCCAGTCCCTCATACCGGCTCGGCAGGGCGAACAATGTGCACTCGCGCATCATCTCGGCGACCTGACTGCGTGATTTGCGTCCAAGAAATCGAATGCGCTCTCCAAGGCCCAGTTGCTGCGCCAGCGTCTGCAATCGACCCCGCTCAGGGCCGTCTCCGACGATCTGCACTGTAAGTGATGGGAACTCCCGGGAGATCGCAGCCGTCGCGCGAATCAGAACTTCGTGCCCCTTGATCGGGATCAGATTCCCGACACTGAGCACGACCGGGCCGGGGGGCTCGATCCCCGGCGAAAACACGTCCGTATCCACACCGTTGTACACAACCGAAGTCCGGGTGTTTCGCCCGACGCCTTCCAGCACTTTTTCTCGCACGTGCTCACTGATGCAAATCACGCGCGGTGATGCAAGGTAGACGCGCTGCGAAATGCGGCGACACCATTCTCCAGAGCGCCCCGTGACCTGGACAGTCGAAAAAGCGTCCAGCCCGTGCACGGAAACCACGAAAGGAATCTTCAGTTCCCGGCTTAACAGCATCGCCGCATGACCACAAGGCAGCGGCCCGTGCGCGTGGATCAGATCAATCGGCGTCCCCTGGTGCAGCTCCCGCAGGCGGCCTACGATTCGGGCAAAGACGAACGCTCCGGCAGTTGGAAGTCCCCAGCCGCGAGGCAAAGAAAAGTACCGGAACCACTGCGCCGGAATCTCCGACTGGTTGGCGCGAACACGTCCACGATAAAGCGGTTGCAGAGCAAGCACTGTGTGCCGCACTCCGAGTTTGGCGAGCGCGACGAGGGGCTCGTAGACGAAACAGCCGCTGGCGTCGTCCGCAGCAGTCGGATAGAAAGGCGTAAGAGTCAGAACGTGCGGACTGAACGCCGGAGCGATCCCCACGAATTTCGACGCGCTCACCCGATCGTCCTCACTCCACCCGGCGAGATGCAATCTCAAGGTAGGCGCGTTCCCATTGCTTGTTGACGAGATTCCAATCAAACTGTTCCATGTGTCTTCTTGCAGCCGCCCCCATTTGATCTCGCAGGGGGCGATCCGCCAGTAGCTTGCCGAGAGCCTGCATCATCTCATCGTTGGTTTCGACCTGGAAGCCGGTTACACCATCGACGACCGATGGCGTTTCGTAATCGCGGAATACGATACAGGGCATGCCCGTCGCAGCTGCCTCCAGCGTCACCTTCGGAATCCCTTCCAACCGAGATGGGAGCAAGAAGATGTCGCTTCTTCGCAGGATCTCAAGCAGTTCAGACTGCGATTTGGGCCCCTCCAGCTTCACATTCTTCAGACCAGACTCCGTGATCCTTCGCCGCAAGACTTCATCGAAGCCAGTTCGCCCCGCACCCACGATACGGAATATAGCACTCGGATAAAGCGCTGCGGCGTCGAGGACGAACTGAGGCCCCTTGCGCTCGATCACCGTCCCGGCAAACAAAACTACAGGGGAGGCATTTAATCGATCGGCCGGAGGAGTAAATACAGCCGTGTCGACCCCGACCGGAAGAATATGGCTCACATTCTTTCCAAATGCTGACAGGACATCGCGCGCGACGAACTGCGTGATTGCGGTATAGACATCACAGCGACGAACCACGCCCTGATACAGGAAACGCAGCGTGCGTGACGGATTGACGAGTTGCGCGGAGGGCGCTTCCGCGTGAAACACGGCTCGCGCCTGCTTTCGCACAGAGCGAGGTGTGTGGAGGAATACGTAGCTGGCCGGGCTGAAGTCCATGTAAGCAATGATGTCGTGGCCCGCCAGCATTTCTCGCAACATCCGCCGTGTCTTGCCCCGGGGCGGTAATTGCTTCAGCCGGATCCAGGGTCGACCTAACAGGCGGGGATCCGGCTCACGCTCATGCCACAGCGTGCACTCAAATCGTGCGGGATCGAGCCGCAGAACAATCTCTCGAACATTCAGGCTCTGCGCGTTGACGCTGCCCGCATCCACTTGGGGCAGGAACAGCACTCGGACTTTATCCATGTCGAACGGTCTCAACCGCACTCTGGTCTTGTGCTCCGTTGGTGGAAGGGGGACGATGATCCAGCTTGCGTCCAATCTCACGGACTCTGGCGCGCACAGCCGCAATGCTGTCGCGACCTTCTCTCGATTGGCGCAGATGATCAAGCGCGATCTGCAAGAGTCTCGCCCTTTCTTTCCTCTTGACCTCGGCAGGCAAGGGCGAGCGCTCCTCCGGATCTGCCTCCAGATCGTACAGGGAATCCGTCCGATCTCTGAACCGAATCACCAGTTTCAGGTGGCCATCGCGAACCGCGAGTAGTCGTGGACGAACCCGGTCCTGATCTTCCTGGGTGCCGTTGCTGCCGTCGGCACATTCTGCTATTGCGGGTTCGGAGGACAGGCAGCCATGTTTGAGTTCATTCCAATGGCTGCGCCCCTGAAAAGTCTCGGGACTTTCCACACCTGCGCATTCCAACAACGTCGGGGCCAAATGGATGAGGCTGAAAGGAGTCGCGGAAATCTTTCCACGTGATGTCTCAGGTATACGCATGAGCAAAGGAACATGAATGAGCGCCTCGGGCAATCCCGTTGGAGAGTGATAACGCTCCCCGCGCTCAAGGAATTCCTCACCGTGATCGGCCGTGACGACGAACGCAGTTTCATCCCAACGCTGCAACCGCTGAAGTTCGCCAACTAGTCGCGAAAGTTGTTGGTCCACCCAGTGCACACCGGCGTCGTACAAAGAAGCGACCTCCGCCTTGTGCCGCTGCAGTCTTCGCGGACCAATATCACCTCGATTCCAAAAGGAGTTCAGGTAACGGGCACGCTGTCCCGAGATATTCAACCCTAAGGATCGAAGCGCTTCCCGTGGCGGGTAGTAAGGATGATGTGGATCCATCAGATGGATCCAGAGAAAAAACGGCTGCTGTTGCACTGAGCTTAGCCAAGCGCGTGCCTTGTTGATTAGCACATCCGCGGCAGGATAGCGGCGCAACTCATCCAACGACAGATCTTCAGCAGTGGATTTCCGCTGGCAGTATTGGAAGTAAAGCTCGTTGTACGCGGCAGTCAGTCTGGTTCGTCGAGCAAATGCCTCCAGGCCTCGGTTCAAGCGCGAAAATCTGGAGTTCCCGGGAGGCATCGGTAGCATCAACACTCCCGAGGCGGCGGGATCGAGGAAATCCTGAAACTCGCTGAAGCCCTGGTTATATCCGTAGCGCGCACTCAGGTAGGGATTGCCGGCCAGGAAAGCTGCCGTCCGATAGCCGGAGCTTTGCAGGACGGTTGCGATCGTCGACTCCTGAGGGCCAATGCCCAGAGATTCCCGGCCCAAGCTGAGCGCGTAGCGCGAAGCCATGATCGCCGGAAAGGAAAAGTAGGTCGGAGCGCCTGCAACAACAGCATCCGAGATCACGAGGCTGCTTTGCGCGAGCGAATCCAGAAATGGAGTCACCGGACGCGGGTACCCCTGAAAGCCCACGTGGTCGGCACGCAAGCAGTCGACTGTAATCAGGACCAGAGAAAGTCGCTTCATGAAATAACGTGGCGAGTCAGCACGGCACCGATGTCGTCGGCTTCAGATATACCCGAGATCCCTCAGCCGCTGTTGCACGATCTCTTCTTCCTGCCGATCAAGTTGGCTGCCTGGGTCCTTTACGATCTCTTGCAGAAGAAAGACGAGGAGGCTCTCGAGGCCGTCAAATTTTCCTTTCAGCCACGTCTCCGCTTCACGGCATAAATCTTCCGGCAATTGCACGGTCTTGTATTGGTTCGCCAATTTTCTATCTCCGTTGCAGCGCGCCGCGCAGCTGTCTCCAGGCGGTGGCCGCGATCATCCTGTCATCTTCATCCAGGGAGAACCTTAAAGCGGACGCGATGAAAGCGAGGTACGATACCACAAGCGCCGCCAGAATTCCCAGCGCTGGGCGAATTGCGGAGACGCTCCAGACCCTCACCAATATCACTGTAGCAGCCGCCAGCACCGCGGGAATCACCAGCGCGAAATAGCTCCGATTGTAAGGGAAAATCTGCAGCGCCTTGCGAACATGCCACAGGTTCCAGAAATTGCTGGCGACACTCACTGTCGCCGCAGCCAGTGCAGCACCGATGACGCCGAGCAGTGGTATCAGCGTGACGTTCATCAGCAACGACACTCCAACCATCACGAACTGTACCCGCATCAGGCGCTTCTGATTCCCCGACATTAACAGCAGGTAGCCCACGGAGCCCACTGCGCAATTCACGATCTGCCCAGCCGCTCCGATGACCAGCACGGGCCAGCCCGCTTCAAAGCTCCGCCCAAAGATGCGCATCAAGGGCAAAGCGAAGACGATGACAACGAAAGCCAGCGGAAGGGTCAAGCCGAAAACCCACTTCGTGAGCGTTTGGAAAAGCCTCTCGAGCACTTCTTTTCGTGCCTTCGCGTGCAGGTCCGCGATCACAGGGGCGAAAATCTGATTGACCGACTGCAGAATCAGCGGAATCAACGCACTCAGGCTCGAGGCCACAACGTAAACGCCGACCAGCGCGGGGTTCAGGTATAGCCCCAGCAGGACCTTGTCCGCCTGCGTGACGAGAAAGTCGATCGCGCCCATGCCGAGGGCCGCTGCCGCAAAGTTCTTGACCTCGGGATCGAGTGGCGGCAACCGTGTCCACGAGAAGCGCGCACGCGCTGGAGTCAGCTTCCAGGCAACCGCGACTAGCAATGCCACGACTACAACGGAATTGACTACCTGCGCCCACAAGTAGCCTTGCATGCCGGTTCCCATCGCGAGTAGCACGACCGTCAAAAGACTGACGAATGTCGTCCCGACAAAATTCGTAATGACCGTACGCTTTGAAATGTCTTTGAATCCGCCGAGAACCTGGCAGTAGAAAACGTTCAGCGCACCTAGAAACGTCAGAATGGCAAACAGCGGGATGTATTGCGCCAGATCAGGAGCGTGGTAAAGACGACGCGCCAGCCAACCGCCCCAGAATACCGATCCAATCGACAACGCGAGATTCAACCCAGAAACGATGCCGACGCTTCGCGTAAGAAACCCGCGAAGTTCGTCATACCGTCCCGTCGCGTTATATACGGCAACGTAACGGGAGGCGGCACCGTTTAACCCGATACAGCCGACCAGCTGCGCCAGGCTCACCAGGGTCATTCCGAGTGCATAGACTCCGAGAAGTTCTGCCCCCAGCATGCGCGCCACGTAGATCTTGACGAGATATCCCACGCCCATCGTGAAGATCGTCCCGGCGAAGAACATCAGCGAATGGCGAGAGATCTGTCCCATGTTGTGGCGGAACTCGACGCGCAGTACATCTGCACCCCGGGTGTCCGGGGCCACAGTCGACAGATCATTGGAAGGCGTGCTCATGCGATTGCTCGGTATGGAGGAACCGTCTCAGGAAACCGACACTGGCGTCTCGGTCGCCGGCGCCGCCGGAACAGAATCCTTTGCCTGCCTGAAAAACAGAATTTTCCTCCGGCCCAGGGAAAACTTGTACGCGAATGGCGTTTTCCTGATGCCGTTCACCGACGACAGGTTCGTGGACGCTCCGAAGATCCACGGATCCTTGCCCTGTGCCCTCAACTGCTTCCCCAAAATCGTAATTGCCTCGGAGAAGAATCCGTGGCCCCGAGCTGACACGGGCGTAAAGCAGTCAAAGATCATCATCGCGTCTTTCGAAGGAGCCCTAAGAGTGCGGTCCAGCTCCGCCATGTGGAAGCCTTCAAACTCCCTCGCCCAACAGAAGTGGACCGGGAGTCCTTCCGGGGTGACAAGCACGAAGCCGAGCGCCTTGCCCGAGAGAAGCCGATCGGCCGAACGCATCAGAAAGCGCATGGCCGCAGTGTCATCGGCATAGTGGATAGCTGCTGCTCCCAGGTCATCCGGATCGAGTGGACGAAGGCGGGTGCTGGAAGGCTCGTGTGGACTCGCGTCCGCGGGCCATTGGAAGAAGAAGACATCCTCGGCGGAGAACAGAGTGCGACGAATGCGCCGTAACGCCCGCGCGAACAGACTTCCCCATCCCCCTTCACGCAACCTCTCTTTCAATTGGCGGGCACGCGAAATCACCAGCCGGATCGCTTTTTCGATCCGTGCCGACGCGGTCGCAAGCGCGGCAGCGCGGTAGCGGCCCGCTGCATACAAGTGCGGCAAGACTCCACGATGCAATTCGCAATACAGTGTTCGCCGGGACGCCGTCGCGAATCGATCTTTGTAGCCCTCCGCTCCCAAGCCCAAATCGACAAGCTTGAACTCGGGCATATCGCAAGCCTGCTCGACGATTTTCGCCAGCAGGCAGTATCCCGGAGAGAAATCCCAGTAGCGGCCGTTCACCGTAGGCTGATACCAGAACCAGCTTCCGGCGAATCGGAACCCGTAATTCCACGCCGTGGTCACGTCGCCAACCACGAATCGGCTCAGAGCGACCCAGCCGGATGGAGACAACTCGCGCGCAAGTTCCGCAAGGAACGTGCGGCGTTCCTCGCGCACGAGGCTGCTGACCTTGCCGGTCTCGAGAAACCGGGCGGCATGAGCGCGGCAGAAAGTCTGCAGCAATGGCTCAATCTGACTCCATGCCGTATCGTGCTGCAGCGTGACCTTTCCACGTTTAGTCAACTCCCGCATGTTCCGCCGCAATCTCTTCTTCGCAAGAACGGATTGTTTTAACTCCTCTCGCTCTTCGCTGGATCCCAACACGACTTGCGCACAATCGTAGGCGGGGCGGGAGTGCAGGTGATATCCAGCTCTTTGCGCTCCTGCTTCGAGGGCTTTTGATGTCACTGAGTCCGCAGGCAGATTCGTCAGGACTATCTTCCCGGCCCTCGAATCGTTGAGCTTGGAGAGAACTGCCTGAACAAACTCCTGCCGCTTCGGACGGTCACTAAGGAAGTCGCAATAGTCACCGGTATCGGCTGTAAGAAACATCACCTCACCGCTGCCTTTCCGTGCTAGCGCCGCGATACCGATCAGCAACTCGCCTTCATATCCGAGGAATACGAGTGGTTTGAGAGACGCGCTGTATGCTCGCTGAACCGCAAGGGCCCACTCGTATGTGTAGAAGACTTCCGGATGCTCCATCTGGAGGGCGAGCGCGTTCCAGCCGGCACGAAGGTCTCGGTCCTCCGGAATCGTCTCCAGTAGCTCTACACGCAAGCGTCCCGCTCCCCCAACTTTTCTGGCACCATACATACTAACCGCACCGGGAGCTGTTTCTGCAGATGACTTGGCCGTGTCTGGGACTTCTTGATTGCGAGAATTCCTGCTTAATCATTGCGAGGAGCGTTCTGGGGAGGCGGCTGGGACGGCCGAATCAAGTTTCGAAGTCTCTCATGGATGCCCGACACGTGTGCCTCGAAAACAGTGAGTGACATCTCTGCCGTTACGTGCACTCGTGGAAGTGCAAACTTCCCGGCATGGAGTAATTCTCCCGGGATGTTCATGAAGGCGCAATCGTACCCAGACTGTCGAGCGATGTCGTACTCCCGCTCGCCGACAGCTTCAGGATTTCCGTATGGGTAGGCGAGCGCCCAGACGGCTCGGCCAGTGCATGCCTCCAGCTCTTTTCGGCTTCTCGCAATTTCGTCCAACGCAGATTCGTCGGTCTGGTGTGATAACAGTGGATGGCTCATCGTGTGTGAGCCAATCATCATTCCGGCGTCCGAAAGCTGCTTAACGTCATTCGGCATCAAGAGCTGAAAACGCTCGCGCATCGCGGCGTCATCAAGATGCCGCAGTCTGGGTGCTTGATCCCATCCCCAATGTGTCGATGCTTCGGCGATAAATTCCGTGCGTTCCTGCGCGGTGAAACGAGATAGCGCGGTCATGAGCTGCAGCCAAAGCGTCCGTTTTTCGCCAGGGGAAGGCCCCGCCTCTCGCACGTGGAGTCCTCGCCACGCAAAAGCCCGAATCCTCCCTTCGCTCTGGATCAGCATCAGATAGAGTTCGATATACCAAAGCAGGGTGGGCTTTCCCTGAATGGTGGATGTTCCCGTGACAAAAAACAGGCACTGCAACCCCTCTTCCTGCAAGATCGGAAGCATGACGGTCGCATTGTTCAGCAAACCATCATCACAAGTCAGCAACACAGCCCGAGGAGGCAACGTCTCGTTGCCACGAATCCAGCTCAGGAAAAATTCCGGCGAGAGCAAGCTGTAATTCCGCTTCAGAAGCCTGAGCTGCGCCCTAAATGTATCAATGCTCACCAGCGTGTTGTCCACAAACGCGTCTGTGCTTCGATAATCCTGAGGGAGTACGCCGTGGTAGGTGATAACGCTCGCGGACGCTCGCTGGTGAAAGTAGCCGACTTTCGCCATCGCAGGGTAGATGACACGCTGAAGAATGGGACTCAAGACGCGCATGGGGTCAGCTGCGATGGCCGGGCACCAAACATAAGCTCGTCGAGTTGAGCGGGATTGGATTCGCGCCACAGGCGCTGCAACGTCTCCGGCAAGAACTGAAAATCTGCAACCATCTGCGGAATCTGTTCAACTTCTTCTGGCGATTGCAGCACCCGTGCTACGCCGTATCGCTCGAATTGTCGCAGATAGCCGAATCCCGAGAAATCGAGCCACCCACAGAGGAAGAACGGGATCTTCCGCAGAGAACACTCGACGGCCACACTGGAGTCGACCGTTACGCCGCACCAGGCGCGAGCCATGACGGCTTCGGGAGCGATGCTATCAAGAATCTCAACATGCACCTGCATGTGAGTTGGCACGATCGCGTTCACCAACTTCTGCCGGGCCCGACGGCTCTCGAAAGGATGGAGTTTGACGACCAGCTTCTTCCCGCTGCTATGTGCCACCGAGCAGAGACGGGGCAACAACTCGGCATAGATGGCGTCCGTTCGCCCCTTCAGAACTTCGTAAGGTTGCGAGAAGAAAACGAGGGCATCGCGGTTTTGGTCCAGCACGGTATTCGAGGCGTTCTTACCCGGAGCTGCCACCACAATCTCTCCCCGTGGAATTGTCGTGACGCGCTGCAGATAGTCGCCCTCCATCTCGCCCTTGACCAGATAGGTTTCGGCCGATGGTCTCTTGAACAGGAAGCCCCCGTCAAGCGCACCATGGCTGCAATACACCGCGTTGAGACCCCTGCGTTGAGCCAGCATGAGTGGCAGGCGCGTGTGGTAGTTCAAATCGTCTCCACATAAGACTCCAGCCACCGGCTCCGCGTCCAGCAAGCGCGTCCATGCGCCCCTCAGGAAAATTCCGTGAGCCAGATGCGTCGGAAAGTAGTCCCACACACCGGCGTCAGCCGCGGAATGAAACTCCTCAGCCTGTGCGATCATCGTCTGCAGAAATGCTTGCCAAGCCTTCGTCAGTTCCATTGCTTCATCAGGATCAATCGGCCGCGACGACACGTACGCCGCCAGCGACTTCATAACTGCATTCGCAGGGAGCTGGTTGGGCACAGCCCCGCGTCTCGTGGTCACCAATAGGAACTCGCGGTTCGGAAGCTGGGACGCATATGCCAGCGCCGACCGCGTCACGTTGAAATATGCCGACGGGATCAACACCACTGACGTCGGGAGCGCGGTCGCACGTTTCGTCCAACGTCGGCGCAATTGGTATCTGGAATCCCACTTGTCGAGCGCAATCTCGGAGATCTGCGCCCAACGCAGGTTTCGAACCGCGTTTAGCTTCCGCGTCACCCTGTGAATGGGGCCGG
>Ga0335082_10001584_pt1 | contig 24276 bp, 18 predicted proteins | sample Lox_Sample_41_FD_206718 | JGI IMG/M metagenome (GOLD analysis project Ga0335082, IMG submission 206718) | Soil microbial communities from Loxahatchee National Wildlife Refuge, Florida, United States - Lox_Sample_4.1 | ecosystem: Environmental > Terrestrial > Soil > Wetlands | place: USA...
CACCGATTCCAGGTGCGACGGGTGCAACGCAGGAGGAATTGCCTGAACCACGGAAACGGCGATGCGGCGGCCGAGTTCCTCTTGTTTGACAAAGAGATGGTTCCCCCGTTCGAGGTAGCTTTCCGCCCACAAGCATGCCTGCGCATGACAGTCCAGCAGCCTCAGTGCAACCCGCACCTGTCCCGCCGCTTCAGACACCGCGCCCACGAGGACGTAATCGGCAGAGACGTCGCGACACAACGAGAGCGTGCTCTTTCCTTTGTGAGCGCGTTCCGTAGTGAATTCAGGCGTAATGACGACGAACGCAGGATTCATCCTTCGCAGCTGAATGATCAACTGGTCCGTCATGGAGGGCGCGAGAGAACCGGACTCGGATCCGGAGAATGTCTTCAAGGGGAACACGGCAAGTCGCGGGCGGTCCCGGCCGAAGGGCGTCCTCGCATGGACCGGCAGGCCGTGCACACTTCCAATAAAGCGATATCCGTGGCTCCCCACGGTCTCGATAAAGCGAGCCTTCGTGGCATCCTCGTTCAAGGCAGCACGGAGCCTCCGAATCGCTACATTCAAACACAGGTCCCCTTCGACAAAAGTGTCTGGCCAGATTGTCCGGATGATCTCTTGCCGCGAGACGAGTTGCTTTGGTCGTGTCAGGAGTAGCGTGAGTATCTGGAATGGCTTGTCCTGCAGCGCTACCTTCGCACTATGCTTGAAAAGTTCGCCGCTAGCCAGGTCAGCAGTAAATTCCCCGAAACGCAGGCGGCTCGACTTTGGCGCCTCTGCCATAGACGACCCCGCACAGCCGAACTCTACCACTCTTGGGACCTGGAAACGATGGGATTCTCCAAGTGCCTTGCAGCCACCGGGTTCGCGGCGCTCGGGTCGAAAAGCTGCGAAACTCGGGGGTAATCCAAATGTAAGTCTCAGATAAGCATCGCGTTCTCGGCGAAAGGCGATACTTGCACCCTCAAACAGGCGTTGCGCTGGCGACAAGATCAGCCCAAACCCAGCAGCCACTTTGAGGGGACCACAGCACCATTTCCATTTTGTTGACCTGAGAGGTGCGCGATGTTTCGCGAAGCACATGCAATCTGGAGGGGTGGGCCCTATGCCGGAGAGGGCACAGTCTCCACTCCCAGCGGTGTCTTAAACAGTGCAACCTATGCCTTCGGCGCGCTGGGGGGAGCTCAACGGCTCAGCTCTCCCTGCGAGTTACTTGCCGCAGCAATCGCTTCATGCATGGCAACGACGGTTGCAATTCAGATGGCCAAGGTCGGCATAAACCCTGTGGTTGTGGATACCTACGCCGTACTCACCCTGGACAACGCCAAAGACAGGTGGGAGATCACGAGTTCTCACCTGGAGATCACCGTTCGAACGACCGAACCTCAATCCAGTCGTTTCCAGGAGGCGGTGGAAGCTGCGCGCCGCGAGTGTCCAGTTTCAGCCGTCTTGAAAATGGATCTCATCTGCAAAGCCAAGCTGGTTTCCTTGACCACTCCCGCCGTCGTCTGAGGGTCATCGGCATGTCGTTGGCGGACATGCAGAGCTGAGCGATGTGGCGCTCCACAACGATCTGTTCACTGTACGGGGATGCGCAATGGATCTCAAACGCACCGTGAAGTTCGAGGCTGACCGAGACCCTGAATTCGCCCGCTGGATCAGCCACACCGTCGGCGGTGAGAGAATCCGGCATTGTCTGCAATGCGGGTTGTGCAGCGCCAGCTGTCCTCTCTCGCTGCACATGGACTACACTCCGCGCCGCTTGATGCATTTGTCCCGGGAAGGGTTTAAAGAGGAAGTCCTCAGCAGCGCCGCCATTTGGCTGTGCACCGCCTGCTATGCGTGCATGGTCGAGTGCCCGAAAAAGATCAATATCACCCACCTGATGTATGCCTTGAAGGAACGCGCCATCCAGGAGAAGTTCTATCCAAAGCGCTTCCCCATTCCTGTCATGGCACAGCAGTTTTCCCGCATGGTCCGCGAATCGGGACGGATCACCGAAAGCTGGCTCATCGTGCGCGTCTTTCTGCGCTCGGCGATCTGGCGCCTGCTCGGCATGAGCGGCCTCGGTTGGAAGCTATTCCTGACAGGGCGCATGCCCGCCCGGAAGGAGAAGATTAAGCGCAAGTCGGAGATTCGAACTCTATTGGCCTCTGTCGCAGCCACCCGTAAGGAGTTGGCGTTATGAAATACGCCTATTACCCCGGCTGCTCACTCCGCGGAACGGGACGCGCGTATGAAGAATCCCTGCTGGCAGTGTTCCGTGCTCTTGACGTCGCAATCCAGGAACTCAACGACTGGAACTGTTGCGGCGCGACGACCTACTTGTCGATCGACGAGCTGACTTCTTACGCGCTTGCGGCGCGCAACCTGGCGTTGGCCGCGCGTGACCGCCTGGACATCATCGCCCCCTGCGCCGCCTGCTATTTGGTTCTCAACAAGACGCAGCGCTATATTCACGACTATCCCGACATCCAATTGGTGGTCACGCGAGCCCTGGATGCCATTGGACTCAAGTATGACGATCGTGTTCGTGTTCGCCATCCGCTGGACATCTTCCTGAACGAAATTGGAGTGAAGGCGATTGCCTCGAGGGTCACTCGCTCTCTCAAGGGGCTCAAAGTCGCCCCCTACTACGGCTGTCAGATAGTCAGGCCCTACGCCACGTTTGATGACCAGCGAAACCCGACATCCATGGACCGGCTGTTGGAAGCCTGCGGCGCAGAGATCATTCCCTACTCGCTGAAGACGCGGTGCTGCGGTGGCAGTCAGAAGGGGACGCTGCCGGAAGTCGGCCTCTACCTCATCAATTATCTGGTCGAAGAAGCACAGATGAATGGCGCCGACGTCATCGCGACCGTGTGTCCGCTATGCCAGTTCAACCTGGAGTGTTTTCAGAAGGAGGCGAGCAGCGAACAGAACCCTCTATCGACGCCGGTCCTCTATTTCACGCAGCTGATGGCATTGGCGCTGGGCGCATCCTCCGCGACCATTGGATTACGGCGAAGCCTGGTCAAGATCGAACCCGTGCTTGAGGCCAAGGAGATCGCGTATGCCTGATACTCGCCGTCCAACCAACGGATCAGACACCGACGGCATACGCATCGGAGTGTACGTCTGCCATTGCGGGACGAACATTGCCGGGACGGTGGATGTAAAGGCGATCTCTGAATATGCGGCCACGTTGCCCGGTGTCGTGGTCGCACGTACCTACAAGTACATGTGCTCCGATCCGGGCCAGGCTCTGATCCAGCAAGACATCCGGGACCTTAGGCTGAATCGGATCGTGGTTGCCTCCTGCTCGCCGCTCTTGCACGAACCTACCTTTCGCCGTGCTCTCGATCGTGTCGGGCTGAACCCGTTTCTGCTGCAGATGGTCAACATTCGCGAACACGTTTCGTGGGTTCATCTCGACAAGCCGGCGGCCACAGCGAAGACCAACGACTTGGTTCGGGGCGCCGTGCGGCGAGTTGCTCGCCACAAACCATTGCAGAAGAGGCGCGTGCCTATCAACCCCAGCGTGTTGGTTGTGGGCGGCGGGATTGCTGGAATTCACGCCGCGCTGACGCTCGCCGATGCAGGCAAGCATGTCTATCTGGTCGAACGAGAACCCACCATCGGCGGTCACATGGCCAAGTTCGACAAGACCTTTCCCACCCTCGATTGTGCCGCTTGCATCCTTACGCCGAAGATGACCGCCGTAGGATCGCATCCTCTTATCACGCTTTGGACCTACTCCGAAGTGCTGAAGGTCTCTGGCTATGTGGGGAATTATCGCGTCCAGGTCAGGCGAAAACCGCGCTACATCATCGAAGACCTCTGCCTGGGGTGCCAGGAGTGCATCACCGCCTGCGTATACAAAGAAGGCAAGACACGCGATGAATTCAACCTGGGGCTGAGCAAGAGAAAGCCGGTCTATCTTCCTTTCCCTCAGGCGGTGCCGCAGAAAGTTGTCATCGACCCCGAAACCTGCATCGAGTTCAAGTCAGGAAAGTGCAAGAAAACCTGCATAGAAGCTTGCGGCGAACGGAAGGCCATCGACTTCAAGCAGAAAGAGTCGCTGGAGGAGATCGAGGTCGGAACGATCATCCTCGCCACGGGGTTCACGACGTTCAATGCCGCTCGCAACGCCTACTACGGCTACGGCCGTTACCCCAATGTGTACACATCCCTGGAGGTAGAACGCCTCATCAATGCGTCAGGTCCCACGAGCGGAGAACTCGTGCTGCGCGACGGCACGCGCCCCAAAGCCGTAGGCATCATTCATTGCGTCGGATCGCGCGACGCCAACACCAACCGCTGGTGCTCGAAGGTGTGCTGCATGTATTCGCTCAAACTCGCGCACCTCATTAAAGAGCGGACCGGCGCCGACATTTTCAACTTCTACATTGATATGCGCACGCCGGGCAAAGGATATGAAGAGTTCTATGACAGGCTGCTCGATGAGGGCGTGCACTTCGTGCGCGGACGGGTCGCGGAAGTCACAGAATGGGCAGCCCACCCTTCCGAGAAAGGCAAGCTGATTATCCGCGCGGAGGACACGCTGGCAGCATTTGTGCGGCGCATTCCGGTGGATATGGTTGTCCTTTCCGTTGGCCTGGAACCGCAGCCCGATGCGCAAGCGGTTCGCCGGTTGTTCAATATCAGTTGCTCCAATGAGGGCTGGTTCCTGGAGCGCCACCCGAAACTGGCGCCCGTCAGCACGTTCACTGAGGGTGTGTACATCGCGGGTGCGTGTCAGGGGCCGAAGGATATTCCCGATACCGTGGCCCAAGCAGGCGCGGCGGCAGCCGAGGCGCTCGCGTTAGTCGATGCTCAGTTCGTGGAACTGGAACCTTACACCGCGTTCATCTCTGAAGAAGAGTGCTCCGGCTGCAAGAGTTGCATCCCGCTCTGTCCTTACCAGGCGATCTCGTTTGTGGAGGAGAAAAAGAAAGCCACGATCAACGAAGTGCTGTGCAAAGGCTGCGGGACGTGTGTGGCTGGCTGCCCGTCGGGATCGATTCAACAGAACTTCTTTGAAGACGAGGAAATCTTCGATGAGATCGAGGGAGTCCTGGCCTATGCGTAACCGCCAACTCATCCACGCGCCCGAACCGCACGAGGCATTCGAACCTCGCATCGTGGCGTTCTTCTGTAACTGGTGCACCTATCTGGCAGCCGATCTGGCTGGCACTTCGCGCATGAAATACGCCCCCAACGTGCGTGTCATTCGCCTGATGTGCTCCGGTCGCGTCGATCCGCAGTTTGTGCTCGACGCCTTTGCCCAGGGAGCGGACGGCGTGCTGATCGGCGGTTGTCACCCGGGCGATTGTCACTACCAGGAAGGCAATTACAAGGCACTCCGCCGCTATCACCTTCTGCAGCGCGTGCTGCGCCAGATGGGGATCGAAGATGATCGATTCCGACTGGAGTGGATCTCCGCCGCTGAGGGCGACCACGTGCGTAGCGTCATCAACGACATGGTGGAGAAGGTACGCGCTCTCGGCCCGCTTCAACTTAACGGAATGACAGAGGACGCCCTCGAGGAGGTGGCGGTGTGACCGCAAAGCCCAAAGTCGCCTTCTATTGGTGCTCGTCTTGCGGCGGCTGTGAGGAAACGGTCGTCGATTTGGCTGAAGCAATTCTGGACATCACAGAAGCCGTGGAGATCGCGTTCTGGCCCGTTGCTCTCGACTACAAACGGGATCATGTCGACGCGATGCCGGATCGCTCGATTGCGGCAACGTTCCTGAACGGAGCCATTCGCACAGAAGAACAGAAGGAGATGGCCCGGCTGTTGCGACAGAAGTCGGAGTTGCTGGTAGCGTTCGGATCATGCTCGCACTTGGGAGGAATTCCGGGATTGGCCAATCTGTTCGACCGGGAAAGCGTCATGCGGACGGTCTACCTCGACTCGCCGAGCACCGCCAACAAAGCAGGCGTCTTCCCGCAGACACACTACGGCGACAATGGGCGCACGTTATCGTTGCCGGCATTTCACAACACCGTGAGAACACTGGACCAGGTGGTAGAGGTGGACTATTACGTCCCGGGCTGCCCACCAACGCCGCGCATTCTCCGTACCGCGATTCAGACCCTCCTGGGCGGTGATCGGCCTGCTGTAGGCGCCGTGCTCGCTCCCGATTGTGCGCTTTGTGAAGAATGCCCGCGCAAAGACACGAAGCCGGAAACTCTGTCCATCCCGGAATTCAAACGTCCGCAAGATCTGTTGATCGACGAGCAGTCTTGCCTGTTGACGCAGGGACTCGTCTGCATGGGACCTGCCACGCGCGCCGGCTGCGAAGCTTCGTGCATCCAGGGCAACATGCCCTGCACCGGCTGCGGCGGGCCTACCAGCCGCGTTCAGGAGCAGGGCGCGAAGATTCTTTCCTGTCTCGCATCGCTGGTCGAGAGCAAGGAGGATGCGGAGATTGACCAAGTCCTGAACACCATTCCCGATCCTGTCGGGACTTTTTATCGCTATGCCCTTGCCGCATCGTTCTTGCGTCGCAAGACATTGCCTAGGGTGCAAGTCTCCACGTGAGGTGACTATGCCCGAGGAAGAGGGTCAAGGCTTGCATCAGACGCGGCCGGAGGGAGCCGCCAGAACCGGCTTCGTGAATGTCCAGCGGCGGATCACGATTGATCCCGTCACGCGCCTGGAAGGACATGGCAAGATTGAGATCTTTCTTGATGAAGCCGGACAAGTCGAGCGAGCTTACTTTCAGGTCCCGGAGCTGCGCGGATTCGAGAAGTTCGTGCAAGGCCGGCCTGCCGAAGACATGCCGCAGATTACGTCGCGAATCTGTGGAGTGTGTCCAACCGCACATCACATGGCCGCCACCAAAGCGCTCGACAACTTGTATCGCGTGGACCCGCCTCCTACCGCCAAGATCATCCGCGAGCTTGTCTACAACACCTTCATGGCCGAGGATCACACTCTGCATTTCTATTTCCTCGGCGGTCCTGATTTTGTTGTTGGTCCGGACGCCCCCGCAGCGGAACGAAACGTTCTCGGTGTGATCGGAAAGGTCGGAGTCGAGACCGGCCGGAAGGTCATCGCCATGCGCCGGCGCTGGCGCGAACTGATTGCGCTCGTGGCGGGAAAAACTGTTCACCCTGTCTTCGGGTTGCCGGGCGGCGTCGCCAAGCGTGTCACTCCTGAAATGCAGAGACAATTTCAAGAGGTGGCTGCGGACGGCGTCGAGTTCGCTAAGTTCACGCTTGGTCTTTTCAAAGACGTGGTCTTGAAGAATACGGACTACGTGGACTTGATCCTCTCGGACCTCTACACCCACCGCACCTACTACATGGGCCTGGTGGACGACCACAATCGCACTAATTTCTACGACGGCTGGATTCGTGTGGTCACGCCGGAGGGCAAGGAGTGGAAGAAATTCGCCTCGGATCAGTATCTGGACAATGTCGCGGAACACGTTGAGCCCTGGAGCTACGTCAAATTCTGCTATTTGAAACAAGTTGGCTGGAAGGGTTTCAGGGAAGGACTGGAGAGCGGGATCTACAGCGTGGCCCCCCTGGCGCGTCTCAATGTCAGCGACGGAATGTCTACACCGCTGGCACAGGAAGCGTATGACGAGTATTTCTCGGTTCTTGGTGGCAAGCCGGTTCATCACACGCTTGCCAATCACTGGGCGCGCTTGGTCGAACTGATCCACGCCGCAGAACGTATGCAGGAACTTGCTGCCGATCCCCGCCTCACGGAACCAGATATCCGCATTCTGCCGACGGAGTCACCCCGCGAAGGGATCGGAGTCGTCGAAGCCCCCCGGGGAACTCTGATCCATCATTATCAGACGGACGAGAACGGGCTCATCCGGAAAGCCAACTTGATCGTCGCCACGCAGAACAACTCGGCGCGAATGGCCATGAGCGTTGAAAAGGCGGCAAAAGGGCTGATCTCCGGCGGGGACATCCCGGAAGGCGTCCTCAACCGCGTGGAAATGGCGTTTCGCGCCTATGACCCATGCCATGGGTGCGCGACGCACTCTCTCCCGGGCAGTATGCCGTTGCTCGTCCGAGTCTGGGATCCCCGCGGGCAGACTCTGGGCATGCTGCGACGCGATCTTGACGGAAAAGTACGCCGTGAGTAACGCACTGAACTCGTTGCTGGAACAGCCGCAATGTGGATCGCACAAATGCAGCGTTCGGCTTCTTTGTCTCGGGAACGAGTTGCTGGGCGATGATGCACTGGGCAGCAAGGTTGCAGCACAATTCCGGCGATTTGCTCTGCCGGATCTGGATATTGTCTGTACTCCTGAAACCGGCCTTCAGTTGCTGGATCATGTCGTGAATGTGAACCGCCTCATCGTCGTGGATACAGTAGTGACAGGTTCCGCCCCTTTGGGAACGATCTACGAACTTCGCGATACCGCGGTGCCAAGGGTCCCCGGACCATCGCCCCACTACGTCGGGTTGCTCGAGACACTCGCCGTGGCAAGAGAGCTTCGCCTTCCAGCCGCAAAGCAAGTGTGCATCCTGGCGGTGGAGGCAAGGGGCTGTCTCACTATTGGACAGGACATGCATCCCGCAATTGTCGCGGCCATCCCAGATCTGATCCAGATGTTGCGCCAAAGGATCGGTACGAAGATGGTCGAGTTCGCATCATGCGGAGAGGAGACCACAGCAATCCCAATCCGCAACTCTCCGTAGTGCACTGATGACATGAGCCTCCTTGGCTTCGGCACGCGGGAGGAGGGATCCATGAAACCAACACTCAAATTTCCTCGATGGAATCTGTGGGTCTGGTGCTTTGCGCTTCTGATGACGGCGGGAATATTCGCATCCTATACGCGCCTGGCCCAGGGCACGGACCGCCTCCTTAGTCGCGATTTCCCCTGGAGCCTGATCGTCGGTCTCAACGTGCTGTGCGGGATCGCCATTGCCACGGGAGGGTTCACCGTCGCTGCCAGCGTCTATGTCCTGAATCTCGAGGGGCATCGTTCTATTGTGCGAGCGAGTCTGGCCGCAAGTTTTGCCGGATATGTGGTTGCGATTCTCGGGCTAGTCGCATCGGGGGAGCGGGCGACACTGGAGTCAAAGGCCACGGCTTCGCATTCGGTTTTGTATGGAATTGCGTGGGCCTTCGTTCTTGCGGGCGTGGTCTTGATTCTGGAATTTGCCCCGGATCTTTGGAAGCGATTCAGTAGCCTCGAGTCGCCGCGATGGCTGGGGTTCCTGAATATACCTTTGTTGTTTCTGGCCGTAGTCTTCTCGGTGTTGTATCAGACCCGCCTGGCCGATGTTCTGCAAGCCCTACCCCAAAGGCTCTCCCCGCTGTGGTCAACCCCGCAGCTACCTTTTCTCTTCTTTGCTTCAGCCGTCTGCGCGGCTCTGGCCGTCATCATCTTCGCTTCGTGGCACATGAACGTCGCTTCCGGTAAGGGGTTGTCTCCCGAAAGAGTTGCGGCACTGGGCAGAACGCTGGCAGCCGCGCTGTTTCTCTATCTTGGGGTTCGCGTCGCCGACATTGTCGATCGCGGTATTCCGCTGTTGGTTTGGAAGAATGATCCTGAGAACCTGCTTTTGGGGCTTGAAATCGGTCTGATTCTCCTTCCCATGTTTCTGCTGATTGAACGGAGGAATCTGGAAAATCCGCGCATTGTCTATCTCTGTTCAGCACTTGTCCTGGCAGGACTTATCACCAACCGCCTGAACACTTGCATCACCTCCGTAGAGGCGGAGATGAAATCGAAGTACTTTCCTCGTTGGAGTGAGGTTCTCGTTGCCTACAGCATTGTCGCGTTGGGAGTTGCAACGTTTGCTTTGATTGCCAAACGACTGCCGGTATTTCGTCAGTCAGGAGACGCACAACCCGAAGCCTTGCCGTAAACCCTCCCAAACACGAAGGCACCGGTCGACTTCACATGGTCGTGCAGACAGGGCAGGCGTCGTTGTCGTGCCAAAGCACTTTCTGCAGACTGCAGCCTGCATGGGGCTACGGTTCCTGAGGGAGAGCTAGCACTCCATCACTTCGTAGAACTCGACCCAGGTGCCCTCGAAGAAATGCTTTTGTTGCTCGGCAAGAGCAGTGTGTTCCGGGTTGGTTTCGAACAGATTCAACGCCTTCTCCGCGGCCGCGAGACTCTCGAACCGTGCCTGCCACACCACGGTATTTCCCGGATCGCGACTGGAAATGGGGATCAGCCTTTCACCACGAGGAAGGATTCCGCGATGTTCCAACTCCGCGAATTGCCTCTCTAGGACCATAAACTCCTGCTTCTTCGAATGTTGATACCGCTGAACCAAACGCAGCACAATGGCCACGGCTTCCTCCTCGTATGTGATTTCGCTAGCTCGCGGCGCCCTCGGCAGTTGCCGTATCGTCCGGAACATCAAACGACACCAGTTCCGCGCGGAAGCCACGGGTCCGAATCGCTCCGTAGGCAATGCCCAGCAGCATCCAGATTGCCCCGGCGATCTTCGCGGGCCTGCTCAAGTTCAGCCAAAGTAAAAGGCAGATGGCGAACCCGAGCACGGGCACCAGGAAGTTCGTCAACGTTCTTTGGCGTTCGCGCCAGAAATACCGAGTGAATGACGCGGCATTGACACCCATGAACGCCAATAGAGCGCCAAAATTCAGCAGCTCGGCGGCGCGTTCGAATGTCAGAACGGCCGTGCCGGCGAGAGCGAGTACCCCGACAAACAAGACATTGTTCTGAGGGATGCGGCGCTTGGGCTCAATGGCGCCAAAGAAAGATTTTGGCAACGCGTTACCGCGCCCCATTCCGTACAGCAACCGAGCCGCTCCCAGTTGCGATCCCATGCCCGAGCCGATCGTCGCCACCAGTAGCGTGATGTTGATCACCATGAATAACCATGCCCCGCCCGCGCGGCCGGCCACATGGACAAAAGCTGTGTCCACGTCAGGAAAGGGCTGCGAGCCGGGCCACACTAACTGGGCAGAATAGACCTCAACCGAGGCCAGCAGTCCGGTAAGGAGACAGACGAGGACGGTGGCCAGCAGAATGTTTCGCTTGGGATTCTCGGCTTCTTCGGAAAGCGTGGAGATACCGTCGAAACCGATGTAAGTCAGAACCGCCAGTGACGTTCCGCCCAACACCGTCGGCAGCGTAAACGATTGTGGGTCGTAGAACGGGCGCGTGAAAAATGCCAGGCCATCATGCGGAGTCTTGAGAACATAACGTGTCGCAGCGGCAAGAAAGATCAGAATCACAATCCCCATGCCTGCGGCCAGTGTTTCGTTAATGCGCGCCGAAGTGCGAATGCCGAACAGGTTCAGGCCGGTAAAAAGTGAGATGAAGAAGATCACAAGGACGGCGTAGGGAACCTCGGGAAAGAAATTGAGCGTGAATTTGCTGCACAATATCGTGCATACGATCGGATTGAGCATGTAGTCCATCGCCATGCTCCATCCCGTCACATACCCGAGTGCCGGATGAATCTCCGATCCGACATATGTAAAAGCTGATCCGGCACTGGGATACGCCCGCGCCATCCGGCCATAGCTGATCGCGGTGAATAACATCGCCACCATGGCGATGAGGACGGTGGTGACCGCGTGGCCATGAGCCCGCTGAGTCATCACTCCGAACACGGGCATCGGAGCCGTGGGCTGAATCACGATGAGGCCGTAGAGAATCAGGTCCCAGAGGCCGAGGGCACGCCGAAGGCGTGGCCCATTCGCAGCGGTAACAGTTTGCTGAGTTGCCATTCGATGGCTCGTTGCACTGAATACCACGCGACCCGCGCACAGCGCGGATCCCTCGCCCGGGCCGTTGCTCAGACCGGCAGTTAGAAAGCGAACTTCAACGCAAACTGGATCAACCGAGGATCGCGCGCTGCCTGGACCCTTCCAAATTGGTCGGTGCCCAGTTCGACGGCGACCGGTTCCACCTGGCCGGCCGCGCCGACAGGACCCCAGAGCGGATTCACGTGGTTCCAGATATTGAAGAAATCCGCCCGGAACTCAAATCGCATTTGCTCCCGCATCGGGAAAGTCTTCAGCAGCGAAACATCCCAGTTTTGATAGCCCGGCCCGCGAACAATGTTGCGGCCCCCGTTTCCAAGCACCGTTGGATCGGCATTGCGATCGAACGCACAGGTGTTGAAGAAGGTGCCGCTCTCGCAGTGCTTTCCGTTGGGATCGCCGACACGGTTCGCCCGGGCGCAGTTCCAGGTGACAGTGCCGCCGCAGTCGACGCCTGTTTCGCTGAAAGGATCGGTGACGGTGGCGTAGTTGCCGGTGGAGGCCGACACAATGCCCGCCACCTGCCAGCCACCGATGACCTGATTCGCGAATCCCGATGCATTCCTGCCGAACGCGCGCCCCTTGCCGAACGGAAGATCGTAAATATAGCTGCCGATGAAGCGGTGCCGCACGTCAAAATCGGCATTGCTGTACTCGAGCTGCGGAAATCGCTGGTCGCGGAAATCGCCGTTGTTGAGCGAACCCAGACTTGCGCTCGATGCGTCGTCCAAGGCATGGCTGTAAGTGTAGGAAAACTCAAACTGCAGCCCATTCGAGAAGCGCTTTTCGAACCTCGCCTGAAGAGAGTGGTAGTTCGAATACGTGTTGGAGCGGAAGGTTGAGATCTGCGTATTGATGTTGGGGACCGGGCGCACATGGTCTTCCGGAGGGCCGACGGGAACGATCTGGTTTCCATTGTAGAACGCATAGAGATTCTGGCCGTGAGAACCCCCGTAGGACATCTGGAACACAATCTGGCTCGGCAACTGGTATTCCATTCCGAAATGCCATTGATGCGTCATTGGGGTGCGCAGGCGAGGATCAACCGAGTACAACACTGGGCTGTTCGGGTCACTGAGGGAGGTGGCAGGGAATCCTTGTGACCAGAAATCGTTGATGGCCAGACCCATGTTGTCGGGTGGCACAAACCCGATAGCGCAATTCGTTGGATCGTCCAGGTTCGCGTTCGGGAATAGCGGGGCAGCTTGACATTGATCGCTGAACTGCGGAACAAACGACTGACTGCTGAAAAATGGAGGGTTGAAGCCAGGGCTCGGATTGGAATAGGGACCATTCTCCTGGCCGCCGTAGAAAATCCCGTAGCCACTGCGGAGGACGAGTTTGTCGGTAAGCCGGTAGGCTAATCCGACGCGCGGGGCGAAATTATTCAGGTCGGGACTGATCAGGCCGCGCGATCCGTTGCGATTTACCGGCAGCAGGAAGCACGGCGGGTTCGGCTCCCCGGTCGCCAGACACGGCGTCAATTCCTGGTTCTGGCCCTTGGGAACGATCAGCGACTGCGTGGCGAAGTCGAAGGTCGCTTGTTGATCATGTGCTTCCTTGATCGTACTGAAAAGCTCATAGCGCAACCCAAGATTCAGCGTGAGACGGTCACCCACCTTGATGTCATCCTGGACATAAAAGGCGTAGATGTTGCGGTGATAGTCCACATTGTGCAAGCTCACCAGCTGGGCTCCGTCCGAGACCCCCAGCAGGAAAGAAGCAAAGTCAGACCCGCCGGTGGGGGAGCCGTCTGGATTTGCCGGCAACCCGGGGTTATTCGTGAAGTCTTCTCCGAACTGGAGGAACCCACGGGGCGTGGACGGCTGGAAGATGGTGAACTGCTCTTTTCGGATCTCGGTGCCGAATTTCATCGCGTGACGGCCGCGAGTCCACGTCAGGTTCTCATTGAGCACGTAACTGTTCTGCTTTTCCAGGGATGGCAGGAATCCACTGCTGCCGATACAGGCGAAGTTGTTAAAGCAGATGTTTGGCAGTCCCCCAATCCCCGGACTGAACGGCACTCCCTTCAAACCCAGATCGCCTGAGACATCGACGCCGGCATTCGCCTCCAGGCGGTGCGAATTGATGCGGTTGTAGCCCAAGCGGGCTTCATTGACGAACGTGGGCGAGAAGAGGTGCGTCTCGCTGATTGCCACGCTCCGATACGCGTTGTCCTGATCCCCGGAAGTGAAGCCCCCGCCATCTAGCACGGATGAGAATGGACCTGGCGTTTGACTCGGCTGATCTTCGTAGCTGAACCGCCCGAACAGGAAGTCTTTCTGCGAAATGGTGTGGTCGATCCGAACGTCGAAGTTGTTCTGGCTGCTGTGGATCTTCGGATCCACCAGATAGTTGTTACCTCCAAAAAGGTCGGGATCCACGTTGGGCGCAGGAAACAGCGCTCCCATAGCCACGGCAACCGGATTCATCGCATTCGGCCCGTCGCTCGGAAAGATATTCGTGGGCACGCCGGATTCGTCTACGCCAATCGGAACCCCGCAATACAATCCCTCTCCGATCTGTTGCGTGAGCCGCGTATTGAAGATCTCCCCTTGATAAGTCGGATTGCCGCTGCAATCGAGAACAGGGTTGCCGTCGTTCATGACAGGAGAGCTCAGATCCAGCTGGTCAGAAAAGTTCCCTTGGATCTGGTCCTGCGTTGGGATCGCGAGCAGTTGCGGCGTCGCGCGCCGGACGCGCAGACCTTCATAGTCGACAAAAAAGAAAGTCTTCCCCTTAAGAATAGGACCGCCGAATGTTGCGCCAAATTGGTTTTGCTTGTGAGGCTGTTTCCCGAATGCGTCAAAAGCGTTGCGGGCGTCGAACATGTCGTTACGCAGGAACTCATACGCGCTGCCGTGAAGATCGTTCGTGCCTGACTTGATCACTGCATTCATGATGGCGCCGTTGCCTCTGCCAAACTCGGCGCTGTAGGAGTTGGTCTGCACTTTGAATTCAGCAATCGCGTCGACCGACGGCTGAATCACGTACGCACTTCCGTTGAGCACATCGCCCAGATTGGCGTTGTTGTCGATCCCGTCGAGCAGAAAGTTGTTCTGCAATGCGCGTGCTCCATTGGAGCTGAAGCCAAACGTGGTTTCCGTGCGCGATCCCGGCTCGCTCGGAGCGACTCCGGCGCCTAGCAGAGCGAGTTGGGCATAGTTCCGTCCGTTCAGAGGCAGCGTGGTGGCGCGGCGGCTGTCGACGACCTGCCCGAGGTCGGAAGTCTCCGTCTCCAGTTGAGGCGGCGCGGTCGTGACCGTCATTGTCTCGGTGATGGTGCCCACCTGCAGAACCGCATCCACCGCGAGACGATCCTGGACGTTCAGGGAAATCGGGCCAATCGCCGTCTTCTTGAAGCCGGCCTTTTCCACCAGCACGCGATAGTTGCCGATTTTCAGAGGGCCGGCCACGTACTCTCCGGCGACATTCGTCGTGGTTTCAAAAGCCGTTCCGCGATCCACGTCGGTGACCGTAACCTTGGCGTTGCCAATCAGCGCGCCGGAGGAATCCTTTACAGTGCCGACGATCATGCCGGTATCTTTTTGCCCCCAAGCCACGCCGGCGAGAAGCACTAATGCCACAAGAACAACCATCCCCAACCGCCAGGGAAACCGATGAAGCGGTTGCCCTGAGCCGTGATTGTTGACGACACTTCTCTGCTGTGGCCGGAAAGGAAGGTGTGTTATCGCAACGGCTCTCATTGGTCCTCCTGGCTCCAAGGGGCATCTGTGGATTCGGGCGCGCCACCCGGCAGCCCTAAACGCTATCGCTTTCGAACGCTTTCGATAGGTTTCGTATTCCTGCGTTTATACGCTCCCGCCCGGATTCCGTCAACTCTTCTGCTTCCTCGCCGCCTCTACAGGGGAACCGCTTCCAGGAGCAGGTGTTCGGTGAACGAGACCTTGAGCGCAGGGTTATCGGAATTGATCTCGCCGATCTGCCTACGGTTCTCGTAATCGACCACCCGATACCTGCCTGGCTTCAAGCCTCGCAGCTCAATCATCCCCGTCCAGCTCCGCTTGGCCGGCGCGTAGAACGCATAATTCATGCGCCCATCTTTCTCAATCGCGTACCCCTCCGGCGAGTCGTAACCATACGTGTACAGGTTGCGGAACTCCCCGCGAGACAGCATCTTCTCGTTGTAGAGATCGATCCACTTCTTCCAGTGCTGTTCCTTCTCCGCAGTCAGCTGAACGATCCTGAACTTTGGTCCGTAGTCCGGCCACGTGAACTTGGTGCCGAGGACCGCACCGACCCCGACTTCCGAGGCGAAGTCGCGTCCCTTATCCACCTCTTGCACCGTATTGCTCAAAACCACTTCGGTGAGTTCGACATGGTCGCCATATACCGCCGCCTCGGGGCCGAGCAGGGCCTTGTACATCTTTGTGCGAAGCCGTACCTGACGCGAACCCACCGGATCGGCAGTGACCGCCTGGTCGATGTAGGGCAGCCATGCCAGGCTGGGCGGAGTCCCGCAAGGACATGCCTGGGTCACGCTGTCGGGCTTCAGAGCGCGCGTGGTTTCGAAGATTGTCTTGTAGACCTCGCCGACTGCCTGGATCGAATCGTTCGGCGATTTGTGGTGATGCTTCGGGTTGTAGCAGGCGGGGACGGTGTAGGAGAAATCCAGTTTGTGGCCGTCGAAATCCCAGTCCCGAATGAAGCGCTCGGTGAGCTTTTTATAGTACTGCTGTACCTCGGGGACCGCTGGGCACAACGCGCCCAAATCGGCCGTGGCACGGGCGGGCTTGCCATCCTTGTCGAGGATAAGCCAGTCAGGATGTTCCTTGACCACATTGGATAGCTGGTACGGCCGATGGTTCAGGATGTCCTTGCCGTGACCGTCTTCGACCACCAGCGGAATCCACCAGAGAGTGATGTGAATTCCGGCATCGTGGTATGCCTTCACTACTTTCTGTAACGAGTCGTCGGGGAAAGTGTCGGTACGCGGTTCCCAGTCGCCGCGGGACTTGAACCAGCCTGCGTCCAGCGTGGCCCATTGGAATCCAAGCTCTTTCAATTTCGGAATGGTGCCCAGCATCTGTTGGGGCGTGAAATCCATCTCATAACCCCAGCCGCACCAGTTTGCTGCATAGTCAGAGGCGTTCGGATGCGCTAGGCTCAGGCCGCGCTTCTGCAGCATCTTTGAATACAGATGGAGCGGCTCGTAGAAGTCGCCTTTGAAAACCGCGACGAAGGTCAACGGAGTGGAGAGAGCTTCACCGGGGTGCAGCGGAGCGCCCCCCTCGAATGCGACCGCCGCACTCACCCGGCCATCGGTCAGAGTCCTGACCGGCAAGCTCATCTTCAGAGGGACAGTTTCCGCATGGCCAATGGCCTCGCCCATAGAACCGGTCCAGAAGGCAACCACCGGAATCCCGCCCCCAGTCTGGTTCTCGTCGTTGTGCTGCATCGTCTGCATCGGGTTCGGGCGGGAGAACTTGGCGTTCAGCAGCATCACGTCATCTTTGCCCCATGCTTCACTCGATCCGTGGAATGACCACATGGCATACGGCGGCACTTTGTTGTCGCCCAACGAAGCACTTAAAAAGTGTTGCTGGCTGATGATCTCTTCAATCGGGATGTCGGTTGCCCCCGAATTGTGAAACGACGCAGCTGTCAGGGCGACCGTGGGAAACTCGTCGTAGACCTCGACAACGACAGTGATCGCCAACGCTGGCACCGAACTGCTTTTGCCGGACACCTCGATGCGCTGCCCCGCTGCACCTAATCGGCCGGACGAATCGCTGATCTTGGCCTGGTCAAGGTCAAGAACGAAGTCTCGAATCTCCTTGCCGCCACTCTGGATTGAGTCGGCGCTGATGCCTGCCGCGTGGGGCGGATCATCCAGAGTCAGAGAGCGGCCATCGCGCAGGAGGCTGGCCTGAACGTATCCGCTCGGCAACAGGCGGAACTCCGCCGCCGGTGTCCTGATTGTAATGGCGTTACCGGATTCTGCCGTAACGTTGACCTTCGAACTTGCCGGTCCTGCCGCACTCTGCTTCCGGTCGCAGCTGATCGCGGAGAAGCCAATCAGAATCAGCAGAGAGAAGGAGAGCAGCAACCCGGCAGACATGGTTGGAGGACGGAAGGCTTGCGCCAGCCTCACTTTCATGACATACCTCCAGGGCAGGAAGTGGACTAGTGTAACGTTTCACCTGAGGCGAACTTGATATACCCAACAGCAACGCCTGTCAAGCTAAAAAATCTGATCTCATCATTGGCGACTGGAGGCAAGGTCTGACTGTCATGACTGACTCCCTCTGGACACGCCGGAATGCGTTGAGGTATGTCTTTGGTTCCCGCCCGTTGTCAGCGGTTTCGTCCGCCAAATGCGTGATCTCTTCTGCGCACCGCTCGTCGAGGCTTAGTCAGTTCCCGTGTCAGATCGTAGGCGATTCGGTGAAGAGGCTGAGGAACGACGGGCCGAATTGGACTCCGGATGCTTCTGCAAACTCGATCAGGCCGGAGAGCGAGGCTGCGGGATGGATGGTATGCGGTGAAGTTACCTTGTAACTTGCGAGCAGAACGCCGAACTCGAGTGCGGTCTCCAGAGGCCGCTCCGCCAGACTCTGCCTGGGTCGTGAAGTGCCTAAGAGCGGAATGCCCGCTGCCATCGCCGCCAGTACGCCACCAAGCAAACAATCTCCGGCGCCGGCCGTGGAGGCTACATCGACTGGCGGAACGGGACAGTAATTCCATGTGTCCTGATTCAGGGCATAGGCTCCGTTCTTGCCGCAACTGATGACCATTTGCAGATGCGGGTACGAACACCGGAGATAGTCCAGGCAAGTAACCATGCAGGCCCCGGGATCGTCGGCGGAAAGCCCGGAACCGATAAGCTCTGCCGCCTCAGCTTCGTTGAGCGAAACAAGATCGACCTGTTCAAACATCCCTGATTGCTTCGCGGCCGCGATCTCGGCCGAAACGAACGACGCAGCGCGGAAAGCACCCGCCCGCGTTGCGCGCTTCAGGAAATGGTCGCGCACTGCCAGCGGCACTTCCGGCAGCGACAGCGCGACCGTTCGCGGCCCGCCGGCAAGCACAGTGTCGATTTCCGGAAAGTCGTTCTCGCTAAGCTCCGCCGCGGCGGAGTTGTTGGTCGTGATGTTGCCGCCTGCGCCGTCGGGATACTGAAAGCAAACGCTGAACAACGTCGGCTTTCCCGGCAGGATCTTCACAAAACGCGTGTCGATGCCTACCTCGCTCATCTCCCTGAGAACGAATCGTCCCGCCTCATCGCTTCCCACATTGCCCGCCGGAAACAGCCGAAAACACTGGCCTCCCAGCAACTTGGCGATGTAGTGGATGACAATGTGGAGTTTGCAATAATCCCTGACGTCGAGCAGTGCGCCGAGTCTGCTTTCGTTGCGCCCCAGCGTTTGGTTCCCTTCGAGCGCGAAGAAGATTCCGGTGCCGAGGCCCCCGACCCCGACGAGTTGCTGGAAGGGAGAACGGTCATCAATCCGCAACACGCGCATGACGGGTGCTCCCTAGAGAAGCTCCCAATCAGGATTCTCGCTGATGGGGTGGCTCGCGGTTTCTTTCGTGGCTGTTACGATGGCGTCCGGGTGGCGCTGCAACAGGGTCATCGGGTATTCGGGAGTCGGTTCGGAGAACAGCGCAACTCGAAGTGCCGTTTGCTTCCAGGAACCCGTGTCGCTGTAGACGCGCACTTTGCGCGCAGACAGACACTCTTTCACTCCCAGCGTGATCGACATCGGCGGGACGAACTGGTAGGCTCCGCCGAAACTGCGCTGCGCCAGGGCAAGAATCGTATCCAGATTGTTCTCTTGCACGCGGATTGTCGAGTTTGCCACCTCTTCGATCGTGAGGGGGCTGTACGGGTGGCGCCGTGCCTGGTTATAGGCGATGTGGCCATCCTGTCCCCAACCGCCCACAGTGATGTCGATAGGCGCGGCCTCGATCGACACCCGTACGCGGTCCGCCGTGGAGGGCAGCAGCCAGAACCGCTGCTGCTCCGGTACGGCCAAATCCTCCTCGATCCCTCCGTAGAAGTACTTCTCCATAAATGTCCGAAAATTGTAGGGATGGTTTGCCGGCAGTGGGCGAGCCTGCCAGTCCAAGCACTCGTCCATGTGAAACACGGAGAGATTTCGCAGCGACACGCGGCGTGAATTCACGAGTTCGGTGAACGGAGCGTACCAACACTTAGGCCCACAAGGAATGATGGCGCGAGTCGGCTGATTCTTCAGGTTATTGCCTTCAATCACTTCTAGGAGTTCCCGCGCCATCAACGCGCCCATCTCAGTCGAGTCCTGCGCTATGCGAAAGGGAACGCGCCGCCCCGGATGGCTCACGAGATCTTGCGCTGGAATCTTGCACCATTCATAGAGGTTCTGCCTGGGAACGTGGCTCATCACATGTCCTGGTGTGGATCAGATTTTTATGATGTAACGTTTCATCTCATACAACCGACGGCCGCCCGATCGTTGCTGAGCATGGCTGCCGACCGCCTCACGAACTCCGTGCCGGGCAAGTCGAGTCGCGGACCACCAGCTTGGGCGATACTTTGCGGTGCTTGGGTTCCACTGGCCTGTTTTCCGCCGCCGCGCGGATCAGATCTTCGATCATCTCCGCTCCGAGCGATCCCTGCAGCTCAAGTTGTTGGTGCACCGTCGTCAGCGGAGGATTATAGAAAGCCGAGCCGGGCACGTCATCGAACCCGACTACGGAGCAATCTTTAGGGACCTGAAGTCCTGCCTTGGTGAGTGCGCGGATGGCGGCGCAAGCGGTCAAGTCGTCGAACGCCACCAGCGCCGTGAAATCAGAGCGCTGGCGAATCAACTCTTCGGCCAATTCGTACCCTTCCCTGTAGGTTGAATTGCGCCCCTTGATCTCCAGGATGAGCTTGGGATCGAGTCGTATACCCACTTCTTCAGCGAAGCTTTCCAACCCCTGCCAGCGCTGCAAACTGTCGACCAGAATCTTGGGGCCCTTGATGAACGCGATCCTGCTGTGCCCCAGATCATAGAGGTGCTGGATGGCCTGACGCGTACCGGCAGCGTTATCTACGACGACTGAACTCACGGGAACGTCGGCCAACTCGCGTCCGATCACGACCGCGGGAATGTTCCGTTCAGAGAATTCCGACAGGAGCTTGCGGTCGAGGTACAACGGGTTGGCGATAGTGATGATTCCTTCCACCCGGCGTCCCAGCAGCATGTCCAGACACGGGTGAAACTGGGAGCCGTCATCGAGTAAGTCAGTCACGATCGGAAACAACCCGGAGGGACGCAGGTGATTCTGAATGCCGCGCAGAATCTGGGTGCAATAAGGATCGGTCAAATCAAAGACCACCACTCCGAGCGTATGGCTGCGACGGCTTCGCAGGGAGCGTGCATAGAGGTTGGGGCGGTACCCGAGTTGCTTGGCAACCTTCCAGATGCGGGTGCGGGTGCGAGCGGAGATTCGCGAGGAGGCCGGGCCGGCGTTCAAAACCATCGAGACGGTGGTCACGGAAAAACCACTTTGGCCGGCCACATCCCGAATCGTCACCATGCGCGTCCTCGTGCTTCGAGCAGTCCCGATCATCTTTCCGGAAAGAGTATAGTTGACAAGCGCGGATTCGGCATCTACATTTTGTTGCGGTGTATCGTTTTACTAGAGGAAAATTGTGACACACTGCGGGAAAGCCAACCGCCTCCGGCGCATTCTCAAAGCAGGCCGTGGCAGCCTGGTTGTGGCCTTTGATCACGCCCTCGTCCTCGGGCCGATCCCGGGAACGACCCATCCCGGGCGCCAGATCGCCCGCTTCATCGAAGGCCGCGCCGACGCTCTGCTCCTCAATCTCGGCATGCTGGATCGGGTCGCCAAAGCGGCACCCCAAGAGAGTTTGCCGGGCCTGATCGTTCGGCTCGACTGGACCACTGCCCTCGGAACTGCAAGCCGGATCCCCGGTGGCCCGTTCCGTAGTTGCCTCGTAGCCCGCCCCGAAGACGCCCTTCGCCACGGAGCGGACGCGGCAATCGCGTTCCTGGTTGTCGGCAGTGGTGATCCCGACTTTGAGCGTAGCGAAATTCAGCGCGTAGCCAGAGTCTCGCGCGAATGCGAGCAACTGGGTCTTCCGTTGATTGTCGAATCAGTCGCGCGAGGGCCGTCAGTTGATAATCCGCGCGATCCCGAGTGGCTCTTGCTTCACACGCGGATCGCCGCGGAACTTGGAGCCGATGTCATCAAAACCGAGTACACCGGCGATCCCGGCAGTATGCGCCGGGTCGTGGAGAGCTGCCCAATCCCCATTCTCGTGCTGGGAGGAAGCCGCACGGGCAGCGACGCGGAGATTCTGAATGTGGTGGCGGGCATCACGCGGGCGGGAGCTGCCGGCGTTTTCTTCGGTCGAAACGTGTTCCAAGCGAAGGACATTTCCGGACTGATGGAGCGAATTCACGCGGTATTGCGCGGCGGCCAAGTGGAAAAGAAGAGGCGGTGATCCGTGAGCCTGCTGGCCATCGACATGGGCTCGAGCAGCTGCAAGGCGGTGGCGTTTTCTCTCGAAGGGCAGATCCTCGCAGAACGCGTCCATTCCTACACGCCGGAGACGCCGCGTCCGTCGTGGGCGCAGATGCCGGCGGACGTCTTCTGGGACGCGCTTCGCAACACCACGCACAGTATTGCCCATGCCGTACCGGAAGATCCCGTTGAGGTCCTTGCGATCAGCTCGCACGCGGAGACATTCGTCCCCGTCAATGAAGAACTTCAGCCAGTCGGACCGGCAATCTTCAACATGGACAGCCGCGCCGTTTCGCAGGCAGACTGGCTGGCAAAAACTCTGAACCCTCGGCACGTGTTTGACATTACCGGCCTCGCCGTTCATCCGATGTATCCCGTGCCAAAAATTCTGTGGCTGCGAGAGAACCAGAGCGGGACCTTTCGGACGGCTGCAAAATTTCTCGGAATCATCGACTATCTCCTGACGCGTCTTGGCCTGCCCGCCTGTATCGACTATTCACAGGCCTCCCGATTTCTCGCGTTCGACATTGTTCACAAACGCTGGTCGGCAGAAATTCTTTCTGCTTGTGAACTGACTTCCGATCGTTTTTCTGAACCCGTTCCAACAGGAACTGCCGTCGGGAACTTGCCCGCGTCGATTGCAAAGGACTTAGGACTTTCAGCCGGCACTCCAGTCGTCATCGGGGGGCACGATCAGCCTTGCGCAGCTCTGGGCATGGGAGTTGTCGAGGCTGGGCGTGTTTCCGCATCGCTCGGCACGTATGAATGTTTGCTCGCTGCGTCGGAGACGCCGTCGCTCAACGATGTTGCGTATGGCGCAAACCTGAATACGTATTGCCACGTTGTACCGGATCGCTACGTGACGCTCGCCTATTTCCCCTCTGGAATCATGTTGGAGTGGTTCCTTCACTTGCTCTATCCGGACCGGGCGCCCGTGGGAGAGATCTGCGCCGCACTCGAGGCGCGCGCCCCATCGGGCCCAAGCGGGCTGTGCGTCACGCCTCATTTGCTCGGCACCTGCAATCCGGACTTCAACCCGTACGCCACCGGTGTGATCTACGGCCTTCGCCCCAACACCAACGCGGCTCAGATCTACAAAGGGATTCTCGAAGGAATCGCCTGCGAACTTCGCAGCATGACAGAGCTTCTGCGTCGAGTAGCGAGTTCCTTTCAGGACCTCTATGTAACTGGCGGCGGATGCCGCTCCCCGCTTGGTCTTGAACTGCGGGCCGCGCTGACCGGGTGTCGCTTGCATCGAATGCGATGCCCGGAGGCAGTGTGCCTGGGAACGGCAATCCTGGCAGGGGTGGGCACGGGAAAGTATTCCGGTCTGGACGAGGCGATCGCCCAATTGGCGCAGGTTAAGGACACGATTGATTCGAACCCCGAGATCGCGCACAGCTACCAGTCTCAACTCCAGCAATATCGTCTGTTTTATTCCAGCCTGGCCGGGGTGCGCGCGATCCGCGCCACAACGGCTTCATGAGGAGGCGTCGTGATCGTGCCAACCGTCGGCTTCATCGTTTACGGAGTTCATAAAGATGGCTTGCAGGACCCGATGGGTACGCCTTTCATCGATGACGCGGTGGTCGCGCGCTCGATGCAGGCGCTGGTCGATGCCGGGATGAAGGTGGTCCGGCACGAAGTCGTGGTCGCTTCCAAGAAGGAGGCCATCGCCGCCCTGCGTCGAATGAAGGATGACCCGCACGTGGACTCTGTGGTGCTGTTCTCTGGGACCTGGATCTGGGCAGCGCACCTCGTGGGAGCGGTGCGCGACTACGCCGCTACGGGCAAGGGCGTCTTGCTCTGGACTCATCCCGGCTCGCAGGGCTGGCGTCCCGTCGGTGGGCTGGTCATGCACGGCGGGCTGCTGGAGATCGGCCTGCCGCACAAGTTCGTCTATGGGCCGGCGGACGATTCTGCGACGATTTCCAAGATCGTCAGCTACGCCCGAGCAGCAACCATGAAGGCCTGGCTCAATCTCTCCACCCTTGGGATCTTTGGTGGGCGTGGCATGGGCCAGACGTGCGGAGTGGCTGATCCTTCGCAATGGATGCGGATGTTTGGCATCGACATCGATTCACGCG
>Ga0335082_10001585_pt1 | contig 24274 bp, 24 predicted proteins | sample Lox_Sample_41_FD_206718 | JGI IMG/M metagenome (GOLD analysis project Ga0335082, IMG submission 206718) | Soil microbial communities from Loxahatchee National Wildlife Refuge, Florida, United States - Lox_Sample_4.1 | ecosystem: Environmental > Terrestrial > Soil > Wetlands | place: USA...
TCCGGTCGCAACCGTTCCTCGACCGCGGCACCGGCGTGTCGATGGGTGGCCCGGTGCTCGGCCGGGCCCCCGCCGGCGAGTTCCGTTTGCACCCGTCGCCGCAGGGGCCTTTGCTCTTCTGCTCGCCGCGCTGGGCGTCGTCCTCGTCGGTATGCGCCGAACAGATCGTCGGAGACCCGTTCGTATGATTGCCGCCAGTGTCGGGACAGGGGAAGAAGGTCTTGGTGGCGCCGGCGTGGCCGTATGCGGCCGGCTTCCGGCACCTTGGGCACGCGGCGGCGTACGTGCCGTTCGACGTGTTCGCCCGCTATCACCGGCTCGAGGGGAACGACGTGCTGGCGGTGAGTGGAACCGACGAGCACGGCACGCCCGTGATGGTCGCCGCCGATCGAGAGGGCAAGTCTTACCGTGATGTAGCCGACTTCTACAACGCCGCGCATCGTGAGGACTTCCTCAGGCTGGGCTTCGCCTACGACTGCTTCACGCGCACGACCACGCGTAACCATGAGCGCGTCACGCAGGACCTGTTCGAGACGCTCTACGAGCATGGCGCGATCTTCGAACGTGCTCAACTCGTTTCGTTCTCGCCGTCGACCGGCCACACGCTGCCCGACCGCTACATCGAAGGGACTTGCCCGATCTGCGGCTACCCCGAGGCGCGAGGCGACCAATGCGACAACTGCGGCAACCAGCTCGACCCGACCGATCTGATCAACCCGCGCTCGAGGATCGACGGCTCGGTGCCGGAGTTCCGCGAGACGAATCACCTGTTCCTCGACCTCCCGCGATTCGCGGACGTCCTGCACGCGTGGATCCAGGGGCACGGCGAATGGCGGCCGAACGTGCGCAACTTCTCGCTCGGCCTGCTCGACGAGATCCGGCCGCGCCCGATCACCCGCGACCTGGACTGGGGCGTCCGCATTCCGATCCCGGGCTATGCCGACGATCCGAACAAGCGCATCTACGTCTGGTTCGACGCAGTGATCGGCTACCTGTCGGCAAGCATCGAATGGGCGTCGCTCCAGGACGACCCGGAGCGGTGGCGCGAATGGTGGCAGTCCGAGGACGCGCTCCACGCGTATTTCCAGGGCAAGGACAACATCGTGTTCCACACGGTCATCTGGCCGTCGATCCTTCTCGGGTACGAGGGCGGCGGCGAGTTCGGTGCCGGACGGCTGCTTCACCTGCCCGACGACGTGTTTGCGACGGAGTACCTGACGATGGAGAGCAAGCAGCTGTCCTCGAGCCGATCGCACGGGATCCTGATCCGCGACTTCCTCGAGCGCTACGACCCCGACCCCCTCAGGTACTACCTGATCGCCGCGAGCCCCGAGACGCAGGACGCCGACTTCACATGGGCCGACTTCGTCCGTCGAAACAACGACGAGCTGCTCGCAAACTGGGGCAACCTCGTCAACCGCACGCTGACGAACGCGTACCGGAACTTTGGCGCGGTGCCAGAGCCCGGCACGCTCGAGCCTGCGGACGAGGCGCTGCTCGCGATCGTCGGCGGCGGCTTTGCCGCCGTCGGCGACCACATCGAGCACGGACGCTTCCGCGCCGCGCTCGGCGAGGCGATGCGGCTGGCGTCGCACGTCAACCAGTACCTGTCCGAGCAGGCGCCGTGGGCACTCGTCAAGACCGACCGGCAGCGGGCGGGGACGGTGCTCTACGTCGCGCTGCATGGGGTGGACAGCCTGAAGACGTTGTTCACCCCGTTTCTCCCGCACACCTCCCAGTTCGTCCACGAGCTGCTCGGCTACGAGGGCTGGATCGCGGGCCCGCTCGAGTTTCGCGAGGTGAGCGAGGACGGCGAGACGCACGAGATCCTGACCGGCGACTACGCGAGCTGGGTCGGCCGCTGGGAACCGAGCGCGCTCCGGCCCGGACAGCTGCTCGCCGAGCCGAGGCCGCTCTTCCGCAAGCTCGACGAGTCGGTCGTCGAGGAGGAGCTGCGCCGGATGACCGACGGCGTCGACGGCGCATGATCGACACGCACGCGCACCTCGGCGAGGACGCCCCCGAGGTGCTCGCCCGGGCGCGGTCGGCGGGCGTGGGACGCGTCGTCGTGGTCGCGACCACGGTCGCCGATGCGCCTGCCGCCCTGGCGCTCGCCGACGCCGAGGAAGGCGTCTATGCATCGCTCGGCATCCATCCGCACGAGGCCGGCTCGGCGACGCCGGCCGATGTCGAGCAGCTCCGCGAGCTCCTCGCTCATCCGAAGGCGGTGGCGGTGGGGGAGACCGGGCTTGATCATTTCCGGGACTACGCGCCGCGCGACGCGCAGCGCCGGCTGTTCGAAGCGCAGCTCGCGCTGGCCGCCGACACGGGCAAGCCGGTCGTGATCCACACACGCGCCGCGGACGACGAGACGCTGGAGCTCCTCGCCGCGCATGGAGGAGACGTTGTCCTCCACTGCTTCTCCTCTCCTCCGCTCCTCGCCGAGGCCACGAGCCGGGGGTGGTACGTGTCGTTCGCCGGGAACGTCACGTTCAAGAACGCCTACGAGCTGCGAGCGGCCGCGCGGGCCGTTCCCGCCGACCGCCTGCTCGCAGAGACCGACAGCCCGTACCTGGCGCCGCAGGCGGTCCGCGGCAGGCGGAACGAGCCGGCCTTCGTCGTCCACACGTACGAGGCGCTGGCGGACGCTCGCGGCGCGGAGGTGGCGGCGCTCGTCGCACAGATCGACGCGAACGCCGACACGGTCTTCCGGCTGTGAGCGTCCGCCCGCGAAAGGCGCTCGGCCAGCACTTCCTGACCGACCCGAACATTCTCGGCGTGATCGGCCGGCTCGCGTCGCTCGAACCGGACGACGTCGTGGTCGAGATCGGCCCGGGGCTCGGCGTGCTGACGCGCTTCCTCGCCGAGCGAGTCGCGTTCGTCCACGCGGTCGAGGTCGACCGCCGGCTCGAGCGCGAGCTCATGGAGATCCCGAGGACGCGTATCCACTGGGGCGACGCCCTGGCCCTCGACCTCTCCGCCTTCGAGCCTCCGCCACGGAAGCTCGTCTCGAACCTGCCGTACAACATCGCGACGCCGATCGTGGTCGAGAGCCTCGAGCTCGCCACGATCGACGCCTGGTGCGTGATGGTGCAGCGCGAGGTCGCGGACCGCTTCTTCGCCGAGCCGTCGACGAAGGCGTACGGCGCCGTGTCCGTCCTCGTCCGGCTCGCGGCCGAGCGGACGGGGTTCCATCCCGTCTCGCGCGAGGTGTTCCGGCCGCGGCCGAACGTCGACTCGGCGCTGGTCGCGTTCCGGCGCGTCGCACCGGCTGCCGCTGCGAGCGTGAAGCGGCTCGTCGAGGCGGCGTTCTCGCACCGGCGAAAGACGCTCGCGAACTCGCTCGCCCTGACGGGGCTCTGCCCGCGCGAGCGCGCCGTGGCTGCCCTCGCTGCGATCGGCAGGCCTGCCGGAGCGCGTGCCGAGGAGCTCGAGCCGGGCGAGTTCGTTGCGCTCGCGGAGGCGCTCGAGTGACGGGGCCGGCGCACGCCAAGCTGAATCTCGCCCTGATCGTCGGCCCGCGGCGGGCCGACGGCATGCACGAGGTGCTCACCTTGCTCCAGCGCCTCGACCTCGCCGACACGGTCACCGTCGAGCCCGCATCGGTGACGACGGTCGAAGGATTCGCCGAGGACGCTCTCGTCCGGGCTGCCCTCGACGCCCTCGACGCGCCGCACGGCTGGCGCGCGCTTATCGACAAGCGGATCCCGGTCGCGGCGGGGCTCGGCGGCGGCAGCTCCGACGCGGCGACGGCGCTCCGGCTCGCGAACGCGCAGCTCGAGCGCCCGTTCGACGAACGTGGGCTGCACGACCTCGCCGCCTCGGTCGGGGCCGACGTGCCCTTCTTCCTGCGGCGCGGTCCGCAGTTCGGGAGCGGCGTCGGGGTGACGCTCGAGCGGGCCGAGGTCCCACAGGGATTCGCTGCCTGCCTCCTGCTCCCGGACGGTGCGGTGAAGAGCTCGACGCGGGCCGTCTACGAGGCGTTCGACGCGCGCGGCGGCGGCGGCGATTTCGCGATCCGCGCGGAGGAGCTGCGCCGTGCGCTCGCGCGCGTCCGCGACGTGCGCGACCTCGCGGGCCTGCCGCCGAACGACCTCGCGAGCTCGGCACACGCCGCCGCCCTCCTCGCGGAAGGCGCCTTCCGTGCCGACGTCAGCGGCGCGGGCCCCGTCGTGTACGGGCTCTTCGAGGGCCGCGCCGCCGCGGAGCGCGCGGGCGCTTCGCTGTCCGGGCTCGGGCGCACCTGGGTGGCGGGGCCTGCCTGGTAGCTTGGACTGACGATGTCGTACGCGATCGAGCACGGCTCCACGCGGCCCGGCCGCTGGCTTCGGCTGCGGCGCATCCGCGTCACGCTCGGGATCGCGGCCGTCGAAGGGCTTCTGTACCTGGTCGGCGTCCTCGGGTGGTGGGAGGCGGTGCTGTTCGCGGTCGTCGGCGGAGGCTTCTGGTGGTTCGCCGGGCGGACGAGCCGCTCGGACGTCGTGCGCGAGGTCAGCTGGATCCTGGCCGCGTCGCAGCTGATCGTCCTCTGCGTGCCGCTCGCCCTCGGCCTCGTCAAGGCCGTTGCGATCGCCGTCGTGGCGCTGCTCGCGGTGATCGCGCTCATCTTCCTGTTCACGGATCGCCGCTGAGCGCCGGCGAGAGCCGCACTTATACTCGGGTCGCAGTGGGGCGTAGCCAAGCGGTAAGGCAGCGGGTTTTGGTCCCGCGATCCCAGGTTCGAATCCTGGCGCCCCAGCCATCTCGCTGAGGCGACGACGACATGTCCGATCCGCCGCTCGCAGCCCTGATCATGGCCGGAGGCCTCGGCACCCGGATGCGGTCGTCCGTGCCGAAGCACTTCCACCCGATCCTCGGACGCCGGCTGGTCGACTGGGTGATCGGCAGCGCGGTGGCCGTCGGCGCCGAGCCGGTCGTCGTCGTCGCCTCGCCGTCGGGCCGCGAGCAGTTCGACGGTGAGCACGTCACGATCGCCGTGCAGGAGCAGCCGCTCGGAACCGGCGATGCCGCGCGCTCGGCCCGGCCCGCGCTCGACGGCTACTCGGGAGACGTGCTCGTCCTCTCCGGCGACACGCCGCTCCTGACGCCCGAGCTTCTCGGCGCGCTGCTCGCGACCCACCGCTCCGAACGGGCCGCGGCGACCATACTCTCCGCGAGGCCGGCCGACCCGCGCCGCTACGGCCGTATCGTCCGCGACGACTCGGGCTCGGTCGTTCGCATCGTCGAGGGGACGGACGCGAGCCCCGACGAGCTCGCCATCTCGGAGATCAACTCCTCGATCTACGCGTTCCGCTCCGACGCCCTCTGGCCCACCCTCGAGCAGCTGCGGCCGAAGAACGTCCAGGGCGAGCTCTACCTCACCGACGCGATCGCGATTCTCGTCGAGGCCGGCGAGCGCGTCGCCGCCCACGTCGCGCCCGACCCCGACGAGACCGAGGGCGTGAACACGCGCGTCGAGCTGGCGATCGCGGCGGCCGTCCTCCGCGACCGGATCAACGAGCAGCACATGCTCGCCGGGGTGACGATCGTCGACCCTTCCGCCACCTGGATCGATCCGACCGTCGAGATCGCAGAGGACGTGACGATCAATCCATTCACGGTGCTGCGCGGGCGCACGCGCGTCGGCGAAGGCGCGGAGATCCATCCGCACACGGTCGCCGTCGACGCCGAGATCGGGAAGCGCGCGATCGTCGGGCCCTTCTGTTACCTTCGCCCCGGAACGAGCCTCGGCGAGTCCTCGAAGGCAGGCACCTACGTGGAGATCAAGAACTCCCGCATCGGAGACCGCACCAAGGTCCCGCATCTGTCGTACATCGGCGACGCCGAGATCGGCGAGGACTCGAATATCGGGGCCGGAAACATCACGGCGAACTACAGCCACCGACCCGGCGAGCCGAAGAAGCGGACGACGATCGGCAGCAACGTCAGAACCGCGATCCACAATGGGTTCATCGCTCCCGTGGAGGTCGGTGACGGCGCATGGATTGCGGCTGGTTCGGTGATCACGAAGGACGTTCCGCCTGGCGCCCTCGCGATCGCGCGGCCGCGCCAGGAGAACAAGGAGGGGTATGCAGCACGGCAGCAGCGCGACGAGTGAGCTCGCACTGCCCGGGTTCGAGGCGCTCGAGCCCGTGACGCAGGCTGCACCCGGCCACTGGATCGAGCGCGGGCCGCAGAAGCGGCTGATGGTGTTCAGCGGCCGCTCGCACCCGACGCTGGCCGAGCGGATCGCCGAGCAGCTCGGGGTCGAGCTCGGCGAGATCGACCTCGGCACCTTCGCCAACGGCGAGACCTACTGCCGGTTCGACGAGTCGATCCGCGGGGCGGACGTCTTCCTCGTGCAGACGGGTTCGGCACCGATCGACCGAAACGTGATGGAGCTCGTGTTCATGATCCAGGCGGCGAAGCTCGCGTCGGCGAAGCGCATCACCGCCGTGATCCCACTCTTCCCGTACGCGCGGCAGGATCGCAAGGCGAAGCCGCGCGAGCCGATCTCGGCCCGGCTGATCGCCGACATGCTCCAGCTCGCCGGCGCCGACCGCGTGCTGACGATGGACCTGCACGCCGGCCAGATCCAGGGGTTCTTCACGATCCCGGTCGATCACATGACCGCGCTGCCGCTGTTCGCGCGGCACTTCCGCGATCTCGGCCTGACCGGCGACGGAGTGGTCTCCGTCTCGCCGGACGCCGGGCGGGCGAAGATGGCGGTGCGGTTCGCGGAGATGCTCGACGCCGACTTCGCGTTGATGCACAAGACGCGTCCGGCCCATGATGTCGCCGAGGTCACCGAGATAACCGGCCGGGTTCGCGGCAAGAAGGCCGTGCTCGGCGACGACGTGATCATGACCGGCGGCACGCTGCTCGCGAACGTTAAGGCCCTCAAGGACCACGGTGTCGATGACGTCTGGGTCTTCGCGACGCACGGCCTCTTCTGCGGCAATGCGCTCGAGCGCTTCGCCGAGGCTGACATCTCCGGGATCGTGGTCACCGACACGGTCCCGATCGACCCGATCGCGAAGCCGGAGAACCTGACGGTGCTGACCGTGGCACCGCTGCTCGCCGAGACGATCATGAACGTCTTCGCCGACGATTCGGTCAGCGCGATCTTCGGCGGCGAAAATCAGCTCTTTTAGTCGGGGCGTCGGCCCTGACCCTGCCGGTTCGGAAACCGTCGATCGGACGCTGAACGGTTGCGGCCGGAGCCGGGCTCGGCCCGGCGGGAGGCCAACAGCGCGCTGCGGATAGGTGCGCGGAGGGAGAGAGGGGCCTTGGGGAGAGAACCGTAGGTGCTCTCCCCAAGTTGTGCTCTCCCCGAGCTAAGATGCTCGGCCGTGCCTTCCGAGCGCCATCAGCTGCTGGTCTCGCAGCGGGACGTCCTCGGCTCTGCCGAGTCGCGCCGCCTGCGCAAGCAGGGGCTCGTCCCGGGGATCCTCTACGGCCGCGAACGGCCGGTTGCGATCAGCATCTCCGAGCGCGATCTCCGCGCTGCCCTGACGACGGAAGGCGGGCTGAACGCGGTGCTCGACGTCGTCGTCGATGACGCGGGCAGCAAGGTGCACCCGTCGGTTCTCAAGGAGTTCCAGCGCGACCTGGTGCGCGGGGTGATCACGCACGTCGACCTCCAGGAAGTGCGGCTCGACCAGCCGATCAACGCGACCGTACCCATCTCGCTCGTCGGCGACGCCGTCGGCGTCAAGGAGGGCGGCGTCCTCTCGCAGGTGACGACCGAGGTCAACGTCGAGGCGCTGCCGATGGAAGTGCCTCAGCATCTCGACCTCGACGTCTCCGCACTCGGGATCGGCGACTTGGCCCGCCTCGACGCGCTGCAGGTGCCGGAGGGCGTCAGGCTCCTGGACGACCCCGACACCGTTCTCGCGAGCGTCACGCACGCCACTCGCGTCGAGGAGCCCGAGGTCGAGGAGCCGGCCGAGGGCGAAGCCGAAGCTGCCGGGGCAGAGCCTGCCGCCGAAGCGGAGCCCGCCGCCGCCGAAGGCGACGGCGAAGCCGAAGGCTGATCTGGATGCGGCTCTGGCCGCGCCGGCACGGCACCTCGCTCGACCTGCTCGTCGCCGGCCTCGGCAACCCCGGCGCCGAATATGCCCGGAACCGCCACAACGTCGGCTGGCTGGTCGTCGACGAGCTCGCCCGTCGGCACGACGGGCAGTGGCGCTCGAAGTTCTCGGGCCGGCTGGCGGAGATCCGCATCGACGGCCACAAGGTTGCGCTGCTCAAGCCGGAGACGTACATGAACGATTCAGGGCGCTCCGTCCAGGCGGCGGCGCGGTTCTTCAAGGTCGACCCCGACGCGGTCCTCGTCGTCCACGACGAGAGCGACCTCGCGGCCGGTCGGCTGCAGCTTCGCCTCGGCGGCGGCCTCGCCGGGCACAACGGGCTGCGCTCGGTCGCCTCCGGACTCGGAAGCCCCGACTTCCTGCGGCTTCGCGTCGGTGTCGGCAGGCCGGAGCGCGGCGATCCGCGGCGGCTCGCCGACTGGGTGCTCTCCGACTTCGACCCGCACGAGGACGCCGAGGCGATCGTGAGCCGCGCCGCCGATGCGGTCGAGGCGCTCGACGCCGACGGCCTCGAGTCCGCGCAACGGCAGGTGAATTGACCACCGTCGCTCCCGCGCTGCTCTCGGGGCTCGTCGAACGGCTGCGCGGCGAGGCGCGCTTCCAGGACTACGCCACCGCCTTCCCGGATCGGGCGCGCGTCTCGGAGTCGATCCTCCCGTTTGTGCTCGCCGCCCTCCACGCGGAGCTGGGCCGCGGCCTCGTGGTGCTGCTGCCCGAGGACGCCGACGCGCGGGACGCCGCCGAGGCGGCAGGGTGGTTCCTCGGCGAGGACGCCGTCGCGCTCTTCCCCTCGCGCGGCGTCCACTTCGGCTCCGGTCTCGAGCCGCCCCCGCACCTCGTCGGCGAGCGCGCCCGCGCGCTCGAGGTGCTCGAGCGCGGTGGGCTCGTGTGCGCGTCGGCCGGCGCCGTTGCGGAAGGCCTGCCCCCGGTCGGCGACCGGCCGTTGCCGCTGCGCGTCGCGCGCGGCGACGAGCCCGGCCTGGACGCGCTCGCCGAGCACCTGTCGACGGCCGGGTACGAGCGCGTCGAGCGGGTGGAGGAGCGCGGACAGTTCGCGGTTCGCGGCGGACTCGTCGACGTGTTCGGGACGACGGGGCGCGAGCCGCTGCGCATCGAGCTCTTCGGCGACGAGGTCGAGCAGGTCCGCGTCTTCTCGCCGTTCACCCAGCGCGCGCTCCGGCAGGTCGACGAGGCCGTCGTGTACCCGGCGGCCGAGCGGCGCCGCGAGAGCATCGAGTTCGATCTCGGGCCGGAGGACGACGAAGCGCCCGCGCCGGTCCCGGACGACCTCGTGCCGCCGCTGGCCGCGCCGCCGGACATCGTCTGGCAGCTCGACGAGGTTCGTGCGCTGTGGGCCGAGGAGGGCCTGACGCCGGTCGACCTCACCGGCGCGGCCGAGCTGAGCCCGCTGCCGCAGGCGCAGCGCTTCAGCTTCGACGCCCAGCGGCCGGCACTCGCCGCGCGCGGGCTGTCGGAGGCCGAGAACGAGCTCGGAGGCCTCTTGCGCCAGGAGCTCGACGTCGTCGTCGCGTTCCCGCATCGCGGTGAGGCGCTGCGCCAGCAGCAGCTCCTGCGACGAGTGTCGGCGGTGCTGCTCGAGCCGGGCGACGGTCCCGCCGGCCTCACCTTCGCGGTGTCCCCCGCGCGGCGCGGGTTCGTCTGGCGCGACCTCGGTGTCGCGCTCCTGCCCGACACGCAGGTGTTCCGCAAGCGCCCGCCGCGCGCGACGGCGGCGCCGGGCCGCGCGCTGCAGAGCTTCTCCGACCTCCGGACGCGCGACTACGTGGTGCACGAGGACCACGGGGTGGCCCAGCTGCTCGGGTTCGAGACCAAGGAGGTCGCCGGGGTCACCCGCGACTACCTTCTGCTCGCATTCCGCGGCGACGACCGCGTCTACGTCCCGCACGAGCAGATCGGGAAAGTCAGCCGCTACATCGGCGCCGATGCGCGGGCGCCCGCCCTGTCGAAGCTGGGCGGCAAGGCCTGGGACAACCTCAAGTCGCGTGCCCGCGAGCACCTCCGCGAGCTCGCCGGCGACCTGCTGCAGCTCTACGCTCAGAGGCAGACTCAGCCGGGGGTCGCCTACGACGTCGAGCACGAGTGGGTCGAGCAGCTCGAGGCCGAGTTCCCCTATCGCGAGACCGAGGACCAGCGAACTGCGATCGAGGCGGTGAAGGAGGACCTGGAGGCGCCGCGCCCGATGGATCGCCTCGTATGCGGCGACGTCGGGTTCGGGAAGACCGAGGTCGCCCTGCGCGCGGCGTTCACGGTCGCCGTCTCCGGCAAGCAGGTGCTGATGCTCGCCCCGACCACCGTGCTCGCGCAGCAGCACTGGAACACGTTCCGCTCGCGCTACCGCGACTTCCCGGTTCGCGTCGAGATGGTTTCGCGCTTCCGCAAGCCGGCCGACGTGAAGCGGGTGCTCGCCGAGTTCGCGGACGGCAAGGTCGACATCCTGATCGGCACCCACCGCGTGCTGTCACGGGACGTGATCCCGAAGGAGCTGGGGCTCGTCATCGTCGACGAGGAGCAGCGCTTCGGCGTCGCCCAGAAGGAGCTGCTGCGCTCGCTCCGCCTCGAGGTCGACGTGCTCGCACTCTCGGCGACGCCGATCCCGCGGACGCTCCACATGTCGCTGTCCGGCCTGCGCGACATCTCGGTGATCGAGACGCCGCCCGAGGGCCGCCGGCCGATTCGCACCTACGTCGGCGAGATCGACGACGAGCTGATCAAGCAGTCGCTCGAGCGCGAGGTGAGCCGGAACGGGCAGGCGTTCTACCTGCACAACCGTGTCGAGACGATCGACGAGGCGGCCGAGAAGCTCCGGCAGCTCTGCCCGGGCCTTCGCTTCCTCGTAGCACACGGGCAGATGCGAGAGCGCGAGCTCGAGGACAAGATGCTCACGTTCCTCGCGGGCGACGCCGACGTTCTCGTCTCGACGACGATCATCGAGTCGGGGCTCGACATCCCGCAGGCGAACACGCTGGTCGTCGAGCGGGCCGACCTGCTCGGGCTCGCCCAGCTGTACCAGATCCGCGGGCGGGTCGGCCGCAGCGACGTGCTCGCCCATGCGTACCTCTTCTACCCCGACCAGTCGGAGCTGACGCCGGAGTCGCGTGCGCGGCTGGCCACGCTCGCCGACCATACGGAGCTCGGCGCCGGGTTCGCGATCGCGATGCGCGACCTCGAGATCCGCGGCGCCGGCGACCTGCTCGGCGCCGAGCAGTCCGGGCACGTCGCGGCGCTCGGGTTCGAGCTGTACGTCGAGATGCTGCACGAGGCGGTGGCCGAGCTGAGCGGCCAGCGTCGCGTCGCAGCGCGCCCAGTGCGGGTCGACGTGCGCGTGGATGCGTACGTGCCGGCGGGGTACATCACGGCGGAGGCGCTGAAGATCGACCTGCACCGCCGAATCGCGCTCAGCGAGTCCGAGGACGACCTCCACGAGCTTCGCGTCGGCACGGAGGACCGGTACGGCCCGGTCCCGGAGCCCGTCGCCAACCTGTTCGCGATCCAGGAAGCGAAGCTGAAGCTGGCGCGTCTCGGAGCCGACTACCTCGTCTTTCGCGGTGGTCGTGCGTCGGTCGGTCCGGTCGTCATGGGCTCGGCCGAACTGCGCGAGTTGCGCTCCCTGATCGACACCGCGGTGTATTCGTCAGGAGCGCGTGAAGTGTCATTAAGGCACAGTGAATTCAAGGCAGCGCTCGATTTGGTCGATGCTATGCTGGCGGCGCGCCGAGCGGCCTAGTGCGGCGCTTTTCTATGCAGAAGCACATCCTTCGTCTGTCGTCCCTGCTCGCCGGTGCAGCGATGCTCGCAGCCTGCGGCGGCAGCTCGAGCACCTCGTTGTCGGGCAGCGACGTTGCCGTCGTCGGCAACCAGCACATCACACAGGCCCAGTTCGCGGCGATGATGGTGCAGGCGAAGCGGGCGTTCACTCTGAACGGCCGCACGTTCCCGAAGCAGGGAACGACCGACTACCAGACGGTCAGGAGCCAGGTCGTCAACCTTCTCGTCCAGCAGGCCGAGGAGGAGGAAAAGGCCGCCGCCGAGGGCATCACGGTCACCGACCAGCAGGTCACGAACCGCCTGAACTCGATCAAGAAGCAGTACTTCCAGGGCAACCAGAAGAAGTACCTGGCTCAGCTCAAGAAGCAGAACCTGACCGAGGCCCAGGTTCGGCAGGAGATCAAGCTCCAGCTGATCCAGACCGCGCTCGAGAACAAGGCGACGCAGAACGTCAAGGTCACCAACTCGGACGTGCACAACTACTATCAGCAGCACCAGCAGGACTACTCGAAGGCGGAGTCGCGCGACGTTCGCTACATCCTCGTCAAGGACCAGCAGACGGCCAATCAGCTGTACAGCCAGCTGCAGAGCGGCTCCAGCAAGACCTGGTGCACCCTCGCGAAGAAGTACTCGCTCGACCCGAGCTCGAAGCAGACCTGCGGCCAGGGCAGCTTCACGAAGGGGCAGACGGTCGCCGAGTTCGACAAGGTCCTCTTCTCGGCGCCGGTGAACAAGGTGCACGCGCCGATCCACAACGCTCAGTACGGCTGGTTCGTGATCGAGCCGACTTCGGGCATCAAGCCGGCCGCCCTGACGCCCGAGGCGAAGGTCGCGGCGACGATCCGGCAGACGCTGCTGCAGTCGCAGAAGCAGACGGCTGTCCAGGACTTCGCGACGAAGCTCCAGAAGGACTATTGCTCGGGGAAGATCAAGTACCAGACCGGCTACTCGCCGAGCCCGGATCCCTGCGCCGTCACGACGACGAACGCCACCACCACCGGGTAGAGCCGGGTAAGTTCCAGGCGTGTCCCTCGCAGGCGCGCTCGTCGGGCTGCAAGAGCTGCAAGAGCTGACCGAGCGTCTGCGACGCGAGTGCCCGTGGGACCGCGAGCAGACTGCGCGCACCATCGTGCCGCACACGGTCGAGGAGGCCTACGAGGTCGCCGACGCCGCGATGGCGGACGACGACGACAAGCTGCTCGGCGAGCTCGGCGACCTGCTCTACCAGTGCATCTTCCTCGCGCTGCTCCTGCAGGAGCGCGGCCACGGCGACCTCGAGCAGGTGATCCGCCGGGTCCACGCCAAGCTCGTCCAGCGCCACCCGCACGTGTTCGGCGACGAGGCCGTGCGCACGGCGGGCGGAGTGCGCTCGCGCTGGGAGGAGCTGAAGGTCGAGCAGGAGGGGCGCGCGGGCATCTTCCACGACGTCCCCGAGAACCTGCCGGCGCTGCTGTATGCGAGGAAGGTGCAGCGCCGCGCGACGAGCGTGGGCTTCGAGTACCCGGACCTCGACGGCGCCGTGGCCGATCTCGACGACGAGCTGCGCGAGCTGCGGGCCGAGCTCCCGGAAGCCGAACCGCCGGCGGAGCGCGAGCCGCCGCCCCGGGTCGCGGCTGAGCTCGGCGATGTGCTGTTCGCGCTCGTCAACGTGGCGCGCCGCTTGAACGTCGACCCCGAGCTCGAGCTGCGCGCGGCGGCGAAGCGGTTCCGAGCTCGCGTCGAGCTCGCGGAGCGGATTGCGGCTGCCGACGGTTCGGACTGGAAGTCGCTCCCGCTGGAGGAGCAGGACGGCTACTACGACAAGGCGAAACTCAAGGAGGCGGGCGCGTGACGAGGATCACGACGGTTGCGGGTCGGCAGGTGCTCGACTCGCGCGGTAACCCCACGGTCGAGGTCGACGTCGTCCTCGATTCGGGTGCGCGGGGCCGCGCGATCGTGCCCTCGGGCGCATCGACGGGCGTGCACGAGGCGGTCGAGCTCCGCGACGGCGGGCCGGCGTGGGGCGGCAAGGGTGTCGTCGATGCGGTCACCAACGTCAACACGGAGATCGCGGCCGCGGTCCGCGGTGTCGATGCGCGTGAGCAGGAAGCGCTCGACCGCCGGCTGATCGAGCTCGACGGCACGCCGAACAAGGGCAGGCTAGGTGCGAACGCGATTCTCGGCGTGTCGCTCGCGGCCGCCAAGGCCGCCGCCGAGGACGCCCAGCAGCCCCTGTGGCGGTACCTCGGCGGCGAGGCCGCCGTGACCCTCCCAGTGCCGATGATGAACGTGATCAACGGCGGCGTTCACGCCGACAACTCGATCGACCTCCAGGAGTTCATGGTCGTGCCCGTCGGCGCGTCGACGTTCGGCGAGGGCCTGCGGCTCGGCGCCGAGGTCTACCACGCGCTCAAGGCCCTGCTGCACGAGCGCGGCCTTTCGACTGCGGTCGGCGACGAGGGCGGCTTCGCCCCGGACCTCGAGTCGAGCGAGGCGGCGATCGAGGTGATCCTCGAGGCGGCCGAGCGCGCAGGGCACGGGGCGAACGTCGCGATCGCGCTCGACCCGGCGGCGAGCGAGGTGTTCCGTGACGGCGCCTACCGCTTCGAAGGGCGGGTCGAGAGCGGCGCGAGCCTCGCGAGCTTCTGGGCCGGGATCGTCGAGCGCTATCCCGTCGTCTCCCTCGAGGACGGCTGCGCCGAGGACGACTGGGACGCCTGGATCGCGCTGACGGGTGAGCTGGGCGGGCGCGTGCAGCTCGTCGGCGACGACCTGTTCGTCACGAATCCCGATCGGTTGCGGGACGGGATCGAGCGCGGCGCCGCCAACTCGATCCTCGTCAAGGTCAACCAGATCGGGACGCTCACCGAGACGATGGATGCAGTGCGGCTCGCCCACGAGGCGGGTTACACGGCGGTGATGTCCCATCGCTCCGGTGAGACCGAGGACGCGACGATCGCCGACCTCGCGGTCGCGCTCGGGACCGGCCAGATCAAGACCGGCGCACCGGCTCGGTCGGAGCGAGTGGCGAAGTACAACCAGCTGCTCAGGATCGAGGAGGAACTCGGTGCGAGCGCCCGCTACCCGGGTTGGGATGCGTTCCCGCGCAGCGTGGCGCTACGCGGCTGAGCGGATGCGGGCCGCGCCGAGCAGGCGCTCGAGTGACGCGAGCGTCTCGCGGGCCGTTCTCCGCAGGCCGACGTGCCGGACCACGCCGCCCGGGTCGACGATCATGGTTATCCGCCGCGTCTCCTCGACACCGGTCAGGAGCGGAAAGCGAACGCGCGCGCTGCCGTACAGGCTCTCGGTCTCGTGCCAGTCGCCGGGCGTGGTCGCGAGCACGACGGCACCGTCGGCTGCGAACGACTCTTCCAGATCGGCGAGCTCCAGCGCGTCGAACCGGCGGACTCCGAACGCCACCACCGTCCACGTGCCGCGGAAGTCGCCGAGCGCGATCCGACGACGCTCCTCTCCGCGTGCGAACGCCTCTGCTTCGAGCCTTGGGGCGGGGCTTCCGATCGAGATGAACACGACCGGAAGGCTAGACAGGCGGCGTGCCCGCGTCGTCGTCGGAGGGAACGATCTTGATGTCGTTCCGGAGAACGAGCGCGGTCGCCGCATCATCTACTCTGCAGCAGTGCCCCTTCAGCAAATGCCCTCCGGGTTGCTGACGGCTGCAAAGCGGCGCGCCGCTGCGTCCTCGGTTGCGGCGATTGCTTTTCGCTCGTCAGCAACGCGGCAACATTCGCTGAAGGGGCACTAGCCCATGTCCGTTGAGCGCCGGAGGACGAAGATCGTGGCCACGATCGGACCCGCTTCGTCGTCCCACGACGTCTTGCAGACGCTCGTCGAGGCCGGCGTGGATGCCGTCCGCCTCAACCTTTCGCACGGGACGCACGAGGATCACGCGGCGAGCGCAGAGGTCGTCCGCGCCGTGCAGGCGGAGACCGGCAAGCCGCTCGCGGTGATCGCCGACCTACAGGGGCCGAAGCTGCGGATCGGCGACCTTCCGGCGCCGCGTGTGCTCCTGAAGGACGAGGAGGTCGTCGTCGTGGGCGACCAGCGCGCCGTGAACGGCGATCTCCCGGTCGCTCCCGCGGTGATCGGCGAGGTGCTCAGCCCCGGCCACGACGTGCTGATCGACGACGGGCTCGTCAGGCTCAGCGTGGAGGAGGTGGCGGACGGGCGCGCGCGCTGCCGCGTGCTCGTGGGCGGCGAGGTCAAATCGCACAAGGGCGTGAACCTCCCGGGCGTGCCGATCCCGATTCCCTCGCTGACGGCGAAGGATCTCGACGACCTCGAATTCGCCCTGTCGCTCAGCGTCGACTACGTCGCGCTCTCGTTCGTGCGTGCGGCCGCCGACGTCCGCGACCTGCACGAGATCATCAGGCAGCACGGTTCGGCCGCCCGCGTGATCGCGAAGATCGAGAAGGCGGAGGCGGTCGAGGTGCTCGACGAGGTCCTGCGCGAGGCGGACTCGGTGATGGTTGCCCGCGGCGACCTGGGCGTCGAGATCGGCGCGGCAACGGTGCCGCTGCTCCAGAAGCGGATCATCCTGCGCTGCCTCGAGGCCGGGAAGCCGGTGATCACCGCCACCCAGATGCTCGAGTCGATGATCGAGCACGCGGAGCCGACGCGCGCCGAGGCGAGCGACGTCGCGAACGCAGTCCTCGACGGCACGTCCGCCGTGATGCTCTCCGCCGAGACGGCGACCGGCAACTATCCGGTCGAGGCGGTGCAGACGATGGACCGCATCGCCCGGGCGGTCGAGCCGTCGATGGGCTACCGGCACCAGATGCCGGAGCCGGGCGACGAGACGACGGTCGGCACCGCGATGTCGAACGCCGCGTGCGACCTCGCCGAAGCGCTCGGCGCGCGCGCGATCCTCGTCCCGACCTTCACAGGCCGTACCGCATCGGCCGTCGCTCGCCTCCGGCCGCGCCGGCCGATCGTCGCGCTCTCCCACCACCAGACCTCGGTGCAGCAGATGGCGCTCGAGTGGGGCGTGACCCCGGTGCTGATGCCGCAGACCCACGACGTCGAGGATCTGTGGGCACGCTCGATCTCCTCGGCGCTGGCATCGGGCACGATCGATCCCGGCGACCGGGTCGTGCTGACTGCGGGCACCGCCGTCAACCTGCCCGGCTCGACGAACGTGATCAAGGTCGACGTCGCCTGACGCGGCGGGGGGCGTAGGGATCCGGGCGCGGCCGCCGAAACCCGCCGGCAGTGCTGCGCTTCAGCGGTATCCGCTTGCTCGCGGTCGGCGGGCTCGTGCTCGTCGCGTTTCTGTACTGGAAGCCGGCGCACGCGTATCTCCGGGCGAAGCGCGACCTCGAGGGGAGCCGTGCCGACGTTCGCGCGCTCAAGGCCGAACGCACGCGCCTCCAGCGGCGAATCGCCGAGGCCGGCACCGGCAACCAGTTCGTGGCCGAGGCGCGGCGGCTCGGTCTCGTGAAGCCCGGCGAGCGCCTGTTCATCGTCAAGGGCATCGCCGCCTGGCGGAAGAACCACTAGGTCACCGGTGTACTAACGTCACGGGGATGACCGATCGCGAGCTCGTGGCGCGGCAGCTCGGCCGCGAGCCGCGCGCGTTCAAGGGCGTCACGGTCCGCTGCCCGTTCGGGCGGCCTGCGGTGACCGAGCAGTACGCCCGCGACGATGCCGGGCAGCCGTTCCCGACCCAGTTCTACGTCACCTGCCGCAGCCTCGTCGCGGCGATCTCGAGGCTGGAGGCGGCCGGCGGGGTCGACCGGTTCACCGCGGCGGCGCGCGACGAGCCGGCTCTGGCCGCCAGCCTCGTGCGCGCGGATGCCGAACAGCGGGCGATCAGGCCCGAGCTCGACGCCGGGATCGGCGGGTCGACCCGCGGCGGGAGCCTCAAGTGCCTGCACGCGCACGCAGCCTTCGCGCTCGCCCGTCCCGGCTACGAGCTCGGCGATCGCATCCTCGCCGAACTGCCGTCGATCTGGCCGCCGAGCTGCTGTACAACTGACGAGCGATGTGGCCGGTGACGTTGATCCAGGGAGCCGGCGAACATTGCCGGTTGCGTCGCTAGCCGTGGAGCTCGACGTCGTGCGGCACCAGTGGGACGACGGCCGGCGGCGGGTCGAGGAGACCCGGCGGAGCGACCGCCGCCGCTACGACGAGCTCGTCGGCGAGATCGCAGTCGTGGTCGACGCTCTCCGCGGGCGGGTCGGCCAGACGTTCACGCTCGCCGAGCTGGCGGACGTCTACGACGGCGCGGATGCGTGGGTTCGCGATCTCCTCGACGACGAGGACCCGGACGGCCGTCCCGTAGTCGAGGCCGGCACCGTCGCGGACGCGGCCTTCCACAGCTACGCGCGCGGCGCCTCGGACTACCGTCCGTGACCGTCTCATCCGAGCGGCCGCGCCGGCGCCAGCGCCGCCGGCGCCGCGTCCCGTCCTGGGCGCTCGTCGGCGCCGGCCTGCTGCTGGCCTTCGTCGTTGGGATCGCGGTCGGCGAGGCGTTGCACGACAACCCCGCGCCCGGCGGCACCCAGACGCTCGTGCGGACGTTGCAGCCGCTGCCCCTCGCCCCGGCCGCGCGGACCACGGTCACCGTGACCGTGACCACTCCCTAGTTGGGGCGCTCACGCCGGTCGGCCGGGGGGTTTAGATACGCGCAGCTTTGGTTACTTTTTCGAGGTGACTCCACCACAGCCGAAGCGGGGCGACCCCGACTGGCTGACGCTCGGGCAGGCGGCGAAGTTCCTCGGCGTCGCGCAATCGACGATCCGGAAATGGTCGGACCAGGGACGCGTCCCGGCCTTCTACACCCCGGGGCGTCACCGGCGTTTCCTGCGCAGCGACCTCGAGGCGTTCGTCGACCGGTCGGGGCCGGGTGGGCTCGAGGAAGGCCGGTGCGTGCTGGTCGTGGACGACAACCCCGAGCTCCGCGCGCTCGTGCGCACGAACCTCGAGCGCGAGGGCTACGACGTCGTCGAGGCCGGCGGCGCCGACGAGGCGCTCGAGGTCGCCGCCGAGCGGACGCCCGCGCTGGTCCTCCTGGACGTCGTGCTGCCCGGGACCGACGGGTGGCAGCTCCTGCAGCGGCTTCAGGAGCTCCACGGTGCCGTGCCGGTGATCATGTTCAGCGGCCAGGTCGAGGCGACGAGCGCCGAGGTCGAGCAGCGGGGCGCCAGGGCGTTCGTCGGGAAGCCGTTCGACCCACAGCAGCTGGTCGACCGCGCCCGGCAGCTCCTTCCCGCGTCCTAGGACAAGCTGGCTACAGCTCTTCCATCGCGCGCAGCAGGCCGCCGGCGATCACGCCGAGGGCGGCGACCAGCGCGATCCAGATGCCGATCCCGCGTCCATCCGCCGGCAGCACCGCGTCGGGGATCGAGATCACCCGGATGATCACGAACACGGTCGCGAGAATGCCGAGCGCGAGCACGACCAGGCTCTCCGGGATCGACGGCGGCAGCGCGAAGCCGAACTCGGCGAGGGCCTCGATCAGGAGTACCGCAGCCCCGATGAAAAAGACGAGCTTGCCGAGCGTCCCCGTGTTCCAGCCGATCACCGAGAGCTTGATCCCGACGCCGGAGCCCGCGTACCACCCCATGAACGAGGACAGCGCGAGCACGAGCCCGGAGACCCAGGTCACCCGCTCGCCCAGCGCGAAGAGGCCGCCGGGCTGGAGGTCGGGCCGGCCGGCGGCGTCGGGCGAGCCCGCGGTGGGGGCGTCGATGTCGAAGAAGTCAGGCGTTGACACGGCGCGTCCCTAGATCCCGAAGAGGGTCTGTATCTGCTGCCAGGCTGCGAGCATGACCACCGCCGCCAGGAAGGCCAGCACGAGGATCGTCACCCAGAAGCGGAGCCCCGACCGGCGTGCGGCGTGGCGCCGCTGGACCCGGGCCCGCCTCCGGGCGCGCTCGCGCCGGTACGCGCGATCGATCGCCAGAGGGTCGAGCGACGGGGTGTCCTCGGAGAGGGCGGGTCCGCGCGCAGGCTCGGTCACGCGAGAAGTCTAGACGGTTCGATCCAGGCAGTATCACCGGGACGATGGCCGTCGAAGGAGGACGTTTGCCGGTCGAGGAGCTGGCGGAGGCAGGCGCCGGGGTCGCGGCCGCGGGCGATCTCGGCCAGGCGCTCGAGCTGCTCGCACGGGCGGCCCGGTCGGCGATCGACGCCGACGCAGTCGTGCTCCGCGTGGCGGACGAGGACGGGCGGCTCGAGGCCCGGGCGGTGGCGCCGGGCGACTCGGTGCTCGGCGCGGAGCTCGCGGGCACGCGTGTCCCGGCCGACGCCGTTGCCCTCGAGCGCCTTTCGGAGCCGACGCTCCGCGCCGCGGGCCGCGTGCGCGCCGCCGGGAGGCTGTCCGTCCCGGCGCTCGTTGGCGACCGGATCGTCGGGTCGATCGAGGCCGTGCGCGTGTCGACGGCCTTCGCGGAGGAGGAGCGGGTCCTCGCCGGACTGGCGGCGACGCAGCTTGCGCTCGCGGTGCGGAGCCACGCCACCGCCGGAACGGCCCGGTCGGCCTGGATGCGCGACCGCGTGCTCGGGCTCGCCGGCGACGCGCTCGCGGCCGGCGGCGACGTCGAGCGCGCAGCCCGGCAGGCGGTTCGCATCGCCGTCGACGCGGCGGGCGCACGAGCAGGTGCTCTCTGGCGGCGAACCGCGGGTGACGCACCCGAGCTCGCCTGGGCCCACGGTCTGGCGGACGAGTGGGTCCGCCGGGCGGCCGCCCTTGCCGAAGCGTCGCTGCGCGAACGGCAGCCGCCAACGGTGCGCGCGAACGACGGCTTCCCCGCCGGGCTTCGCCGGGTAGCGGCCCTGCCGCTCGGCCAGCCGCCGGCAGGAGTGCTCCAGCTCTTCTTCCCCGACGACGGTGCGCCGACCCCCGATGACCTCGCCGCGCTCGCGTCGTTCGCGGCGCGATCCGCCCATGCGCTGCGCGAGGGGGAGCGCCTCGAGGATCAGGGCGCGGAGCTCGCGCGCACCCGTGCGCTCCTGGGAGTGGTGGGCGAGGCGAGCTCGAGGCTCTCGCTCGCGCACACCCTCGAGACCGCGGTCGAGCGGACCGCCCAGCTCCTGCTCCTCGAGCGACTCGGGCTCTACCTGCTCGACGACGACCGTCTCCGCGCGGCGGCCGGGCGTGCGCTTCCACCGATGCACCTGGAGGTGGCGGGGGCCCTCCTCGAGTCGATGCTCGGGCCGCTGCGTGCACGCAGCTCCGTGCACGTGAGGAGCGGCGACGACGAGCCGGGGCTCGGACGGGTGCAAAGAGCGCTGCGCTCGACCGGGGAGCAGGGCGTCGTCGGGGCGCCTCTCCGAGTCCGTGACGACGTGATCGGGCTGCTCGTCGCGTACCCGGAAGGTGGTGCGCTCGCCGAGGCCGACGCGTCGCTGCTGGCGGCGCTCGCGGCTCAGCTGGCGGTCGCCGTGCAGAACGCACGCCTGCACGAGCACTCCGAACGGCTGTCGCAGGAGCGTTCGACCGCGCTGCGGACGGCCCGCGAGGCCGGGCGGCGGCTCGGCTCGCTCTACGACATCTCGAGCGCGTTCACGCGGAGCCTTTCGCTCGAGCGGACGGCCGAGGCGATCGCGACCACGATCGTCGACGCGCTCGGCGTCGACGCAGCGGTGATCCGCGTTCCCGACGAGCGCGGCGACCTCCTCGTCCCGCGTGCAGTGCACGTCGCCGACGAGCGGCTGCAGGTGGCGCTCGCGACGGTCCTCGACCGGCCGCAGCCGGCCCGGGCCCGGCGTCGGCCCGAGCCGCAGCTGCTCGATGCCGCCGCGGCGGGCCGGCTCGGCGGAGCGCAGGCGCTGCTCGTGCCCTTCCTCGCTCAGGGCTCGTCCGCGGCGCTGGTGCCGATCGCGGCCAAGGGAGAGCTGCTCGCCGAGGTGACGATCGTCTCGCTCGATCCCGCCGGGCCGATCGGCGCCGAGGAGCTCGAGACGGCGCGATCGCTTGCGCAGCAGGCGGCGCTGGCGCTCGAGAACGCAAGGCTGCACCAGCAGCTCCGGCATTTCGCCGAGACGATGCGGCGGTCGCTGCTGCCCCAGGAGCCGCCGTCCGTGCCCGGCCTCGACGTCGGCCACCGGTACGAGTCGGCGGCGGCGGTCGAGGTCGGTGGGGACGTGTTCGACTTTCTCGTGCTGCCGGACGGCCGGCTCGCAGTCGTGCTCGGCGACGTCACCGGACACGGGATCGACGCGGCCGCCGACATGGCGATGGCGAAGTTCGTGTTCAGGTCGCTGGCGCGCCGCCATACCGACCCGCCGGACTTCCTCGCTCATGCCAACGACGTGGTCGGCGCCGAGATCGGCGGTGGCGCCTTCATCACCATGGCGTATCTGACGGCCGACACGGGCGGCCGCATCGCGTGCTCGAGCGCCGGTCACCCGAGACCGCGGCTCGTCCGATCGGATGGGAGCGTGGAGGAGCTCCGCTGCGGGGGGCTCGCGCTCGGGATCGCGCAGGACCAGCTCTACGATGTAGTCGAGCTCGAGCTCGCCCCGGGCGAGGCCGTCGTCGTGTACACCGACGGTCTCGTCGAAGCGCGACGCGACGGCGAGCTGTACGGCGTCGACCGCCTCGACCGCGCGCTCGCCGGGGCCGCGGGCCTGGGCGCGCAGGAGCTCGCCGACGCGCTCGTCGCCGACTGCCGCGCGTTCTCGGGCGGCGAGCTCGGGGACGACTGCGCGATCGTGGTGATCCGCCGGCCGTGAACCTCAGGCGCGCGGAGGGCCTGCCTCTGGTGATCGGCCACCGTGGCGCCGCGGCGCGCGCGCCGGAGAACACGCTCGCATCCCTCGGGGCGGCGGTCGCGGCCGGTGCCGATCTGGTCGAGTTCGACGTCGGCCGGGATCTGCGTCTCGCGCATTCGCCGCGCGAGCGGCCGCTCGACAACCTCTCGCTCGACGACGCGCTCGAATTCCTCGCCGGAGCCGGTGTCGGCGTGCACGTCGATGCGAAGGCCCCCGGCTACGAGCACGCCATCCTCGACGCGATCCGCCGGCAGGGCTTCGAGGAGCGGGCGGTCGTCTCGACTGCGTTCGCCTCGTCGACCCGGCGCCTCGCGCAGCTCGCACCCGCGCTGCCGCGTGCGATCGGCTATCCCCACGACCGCTACCGCATCTCGCGGTTCCGCTGGCCGACGGCGCTCTCGAGCGCCGGCGCGGCCGCCCTCCGCCAGGCGATGCCGGCCCGTGTGCCGCTCCTGATTCGCTGGTCGCGTGCAACCGTCCTCTCGCTCCACCACACCCTCTGCTCACGCGCCGCCGTCGCCGCCTCGCACCGGGCCGGTGTGCCGGTATTCGCGTGGACGGTGAACGACCCGGCGGGTGTGATCAGGCTGTCGAACGCCGGTGTCGACGCGATCGTGTCGGACGACCCGCAGATGGCTCGCGAGACGCTGGGTACACTGGATTCCCCGTGAAGCGGCTGTTTTTCCCTGCACTCTTCGTCGCCGGCTTCGTGGCCGCCGGCACGTTCACGGGCGTGGTGATCGCAGAGTCGACCACGACCGGGGCGACCACGACCGCTCAGGCGACCACCACCGCCGCCGCCACGACCACGACCACGACCACGACCACGACGGCGACGCTGCCGTTCACGACCACCGTGACCACGCCCGTGCACCGCGCGGTCATCCCGGCCCGCGTCCGGGTCGCCGGCGTCAAGGTGGGGGGGCTCGCACCGGCCGCTGCCGTCGTCGCGGTTCAGGCGGCGTTCGACCGGCCGCTGCACGTCGTCGTCAACCGGACAATGCTCACGATCTCACCGCGCGATTACGCCTCGGCCTGGGTGCCGACGGCGGTCGCGCGCGCGCGGGTCGCGGCGCCGGGCACGAACGAGCACCTCGTCGTCAGCGTGCAGGGCGGTCCGCTTCGCGCGTGGGCGAAGCAGGTCGCGGGGCGCTTCTCGCGGCCGGCCGTCGACGCCACGTTCGCCTTCCGAGGCGGCCGGCCACGGGTGACGAAGGAGCAGCCCGGCCGCCGCCTCGACGCCCGCCTCCTCACGGCCCGGGTGATCGCGGCGCTCCAGTCGAACTCTCGTCTGACGATCCGCATGCACACGCGCGCCGTGCAGCCCGTGGTCACGACGAAGTCCCTCGGCCCGGATATCGTGATCAACCGCGCCCTGAACACGCTCACGCTCTACGACGGTGCGCGGTACGTGCGCTCCTTCCGCGTCGCGACCGGACAGGCGATCTACCCGACGCCGAAGGGCATCTTCCACATCGTCGTCAAGTGGGTGAACCCCTGGTGGTATCCGCCGACGCAGGACGCCTGGGCGCGCGGCCTCCAGCCGGTGCCGCCGGGGCCGAACAACCCGCTTGGCACGCGCTGGATGGGGCTGTCCGTGCCCGGCGTCGGCATCCACGGCACCGATGAGCCCGCGTCGATCGGCTACAGCGCCTCGCACGGCTGCATCCGCATGCAGGTTCCCGACGCGGAGTGGCTCT
>Ga0335082_10001586_pt1 | contig 24263 bp, 15 predicted proteins | sample Lox_Sample_41_FD_206718 | JGI IMG/M metagenome (GOLD analysis project Ga0335082, IMG submission 206718) | Soil microbial communities from Loxahatchee National Wildlife Refuge, Florida, United States - Lox_Sample_4.1 | ecosystem: Environmental > Terrestrial > Soil > Wetlands | place: USA...
TCCTTGCGGTGACCTTCGTTCGGCTCCGCAGACTTCGCCTCACTGCGCGCAGCCCGACTCTGTGGAGTCGGCCTGCTTGCCTAGCGGGGCGGCAATCCCTCCCGGATGCGCTCCGAGAACGCCGGATCCTGGTCCGCCGCCTTCGCGCGCGCGTCGATGTGGCTGCGCTCCCGGAGCTCGTCGAACGGGATTCCGTTCGCGATCGCGCCGCGCTCGTAGAGCAGCTCGTCGAGATGGCCGTTGGCGAAGAGCCGCCAGTCGAGCGGGACCGAGCCCCCGACCTGCTGGACGTGGGTCAGGATCGCCGTCGTGCAGTTCTCGGTGAGCGCGTTGTACCACTCGGGGCGCGCGGCGAGCCGATTCATCTCCTCGACGTAGTCGACGAGCAGCGCGCGGGCGCGCGGGACGGGCATCCGCAGCTGGTAGAGCCAGACGTTCTCGCCGCGGTAGTTCGTGCGCAGCCGCACCAAGTCGCGCTCGTCCGCCGGGACGTACAGGATCGGGTAGTTGCGGAAGAACCCCGCGATGGCGTCGTACTGTTGGTGCTTGTCCTTGCGCGTCTCGATCGAGATCGCCAGCGGCGGCGCGTCCTCGAACTGCCAGCTCAGGATGGTGTGCGCGATCGCGGGCGAGCCCCAGTGGGAGAGGAACAGGTCGAGGCCGCGCAGCTTCCCGAGGTCGTAGCGGCGCGTCTCCCAGCGCTGGGTGAAGTCGGTCTCGGTGTGGTAGTCGAAGTCGCGGACGTCGTGGAGCAAGAGCTCGTCGCCAGAGATCTCGCCCCGCGGCGTCCGCGCGTTCTCCGGCGCCCAGTCCTCGAGGTTGCTCGGTCGCAGCTGCGACCACCAGAGGCCCACCCCGACGAGCAGCAGCGCCGCGATCCCGACCGCGCGGCCGAGCGAGTGGTCGAAGGCGAGCGCGGCCCAGCCGAGCAGCGCGACCCCGGCGGCGAGGCCCACCGCGAGCGCGTGCGGGCCCGGAACGGTGTAGAGCAGGGCGGCCGCGCCCCAGGCCAGCGCGAGTGCTAGCGCGACGCGCACGAGTCCGCGAAGCAGGATCACGGCGAGTCCTCCTCCAGGTGCTCGAGCAGGATGCGGCGCACCTCGGCGATCGTGTGCGGGTTGTCCTGACACGAGTGTGCGGATCGGACGACGTACTCGGACTCGACCCCCTCGATGTGTGCGCTCTGGTACTTGACGATGCCGTCGTCGCCGTCCTGAAAGGGGCCGTCGCCCTTCACCGCGATGATCGAGTGAGCGGCGACGCCCGGTACCACCGGGAGCGAGGCCAGCCGGACGATGAAGCGGTTGCCCGGCGTCATGTTGTCGACCGCGGTCGGCAGGCGGCCGCTCCACGCGAAGGCGATCGCCTTCTGGTTGCGCAGCAGCACGTCGTTGAAGCCGTGCACGACGTCGAGCGGAAGCGTGATGAAGCGCGCCACGAGGTGCGAGGCGAGGTTGCCGGCGAAGTAGCTGCCGTGTTGGGGCGTGGCGATGAAGATCACGCGCTTCACCGGCGGGACGGGGTGCACGAAGGCCATGCGCTGGATCAGGTCGCGAGTCTTCTCGGGAAGCAGGAGCTCTCCGAGTTTCTTGCTCGTGACGTCCTTCCAGAACGCGTCGCCGCTCTCGACCACCGTCATCTTCGCGAGCAGCCCGCCCTGGCTGTGCCCGATCACGACCATGCGCTGGAGGGCGGGGTCGCGGCCGCCCGGGTCGAGCTTGGCGACGGCGGCCGTGAGCGACTCGCGCAGCAGCATCGACGAGTAGGCCACGGGATTGCCGGTGTCGTAGGTGAACAGCCAGAACTGGACGCGCCCGCGGAGCGCGCGGTCGTTCGAGAGCTCGTTGATCATCTGCGCCCAGCGCCCCGAGCTCGATGCCGTTCCGTGGACCAGGACGACCGGGATGCGGCCGGGGCGATAGGGGCTGAGCGCCGCGAGCTGGCTCCCGCGGTCGATGACGCCGGCGCTATGAAGGAACCCCTGGATCTCCTGCGCCCAGACCGGAGACTCGGCGAGCGTGTAGGCGAGCGACGCCGTCGTCTCGACCTCGAGCGGAACCTCGCGGTCCCCGACCTGGGCCGATTCGTCGCCGACCGTCTCCAGCACGAGCGCGCCGCGAACCGCGCCACCCGCGAGCTGTTGCTTCACGCCCTCGAAGCGCAGGAGCGCGGTCACCGGCACCTTGACCCACGGCTCGACGAAGTCGTCGAAGCCCTTCTCGACGACCAGCGGCTCCGTCCCGGCGGCGAGCGGCGCGCCGATCCCGGGCTGCCGGTAGCGGGTCGCCATGCCCTCTACTTGCAGGTCCGCCACGGCGACGAAGTGCGACAGCCTGCGACTCCCCCAATCGAGGCTCCTGGGGTCGAAGGAGACCGAGAGCACGCCGAAGGGGAGCTCGAAGTCGCCGCCGCGCAGCTCCACCTCCTTGCCGTCGCTCGAGGCGAACGCCTTGGTGAGCGCGAGATTGTAGAGGTCGGCGGCGAGGCGCAGCCGCGGGTCGAGCGGGTCGGGGAGGTCGGCCGCGTCGTCGGGAAACAGGAATGCGTAGGCATAGACGACCGCCGCGAAGTAGTACGGGCGCCCGCCCCCCTGCTCGGCGTGGCGGAACGAGAGCTCGGCGAGCGCGCAGAGCACGCCGCGGCCGGCCTGGCCCTGCACCACCGCGTGGTGGAGCGTCGCGATGGTCTCCTGCGGATCCTTCGCGAAGCGCTCGACGAGGTCCCAGCGGAAGAGCACGTTGCCGGTGGTGCGGGAGAGCTCGCCGCTCGAGAGCACGCTGCGCGTGAGCGAGCGCTGCACCGCCTTGGAATCCGCGCGGCGCACGCCCACCGGCGTCGAGCACGCGGTCGCGAGAGCGGCCAGGCCCGCGGTGACCGCGAGGACCCGGCGCGGGCTCACGGCGTCTGGTTCCAGCGGCGGATCACGCGCGCCTCGCGCTCGAAACCGAGAACGCTCACGGCCGCGGTGTCGAGCGCGAGCAGGCGTCCGGCGTCGGCCGCGAGCCCGAGCCAGCGCGCGGCGAGGATCCGGAGCACGTGCGCGTGCGCGAAGAGCGCGACGTCCCCGCCCGCGGCGGTCGCGCGCGCGATCACGCGGTCTGCGCGGAGGCCGACGGCGTCGACGCTCTCGCCGCGCTCGGGGCCGTGCGTCCAGATCGTCCAGCCCGGCTGGCGCTCGCGAATTTCCGCTGTGGTGCGACCCTCGTACTCGCCGTAGTCCCACTCGCAGAGGTCGGCGGTGGGAACCGCGACGTCGCCGTACCCGGCCAGTCGGCAGGTCGCCGCCGCGCGCGCGAGCGGGCTGGTGAGGACCAGCGCGAAGCGGCGGCCGGCGAGCGACGCTCCGAGCGCGCGCGCCTGGCCAACGCCGGTTTCGGAGAGCGGCACGTCGGTGCGGCCGGTATGCCGCCCGCTGGAGCTCCACTCCGTCTCGCCGTGTCGGATCGACCAGAGCTGCCAGCTCACGTCCGCGAGCTTACGCGCTCGCCGCAGCTGCGCCACAATCGAGTGGATGGACGACGAGCGCCAGGCAGAGCGCGCGCGGATCGCCTCCGCTGCGCCGGGACGGCCCGGCCCATGGAAGCAGATCGGTCCCTACCTGAGCGAGCGTGCCTGGGGCACGGTGCGCGAGGACTACAGCGCCGACGGCGACGCCTGGTCCTACTTCCCGCACGACCACGCGCGCTCGCGCGCCTACCGCTGGAGCGAGGACGGGCTCGCCGGGCTCTGCGACCTGCAGCAGCGCCTGTGCGTCGCCCTGGCGTTCTGGAACGGCCGCGATCCCTTCTTGAAGGAGCGCATCTTCGGCCTGAGCAACCGCGAGGGGAACCACGGCGAGGACGCCAAGGAGTACTGGTGGTACCTCGACGCCACGCCCACCGCCTCCTGGCTGCGCTGGCGCTATCACTATCCGCAGGCGGAGTTCCCCTACGCCCGCCTGCTCGCCGAGAATCGCGCGCGCGGTCGCGGCGATCCCGAGTTCGAGCTCCTCGACACCGGCATCTTCGACGGCGACCGCTACTGGCAGATCGAGGCCCACTATGCGAAGGCTTCGCCCGTCGACGTCTGCCTCCGCCTGCGCATTCGCAACGCAGGACCCGACGCGGCGGAGCTCCACGTGCTGCCGATGCTCTGGTTCCGAAACCGCTGGGCCTGGGAGCCCGGCACCCCGCGTCCAATCGTGTACGCGGTGGCGTCGAGCGCCGAGTCGCAGACCGCCGACGCGATTGCGGAGGAGCACGTGGTCGGACGGTGGCGCCTCGCTGCCGGTCCCGCTCCCGACGGATCCGCACCGTCGCTGCTCTTCTGCGAGAACGAGACCAACGCCCCGCGCCTGTTCGGCGCTCCGGCGCTGACGCCCTATCCGAAGGACGGCATCAACGAGCACGTGGTGCACGGTGCCCCGACCGTCAATCCCGAAAAGCGCGGCACGCGGATGGCCTGCTGGTACCGCCTGGCGATACTGGGCGGGGCCAGCGCCGAGCTCCGCCTGCGGCTGGCGCGCGACGGCACCGAGGCGCCCGACCTCGGCGCCGCCTTCGAGGAGACGCTCTCCCGCCGCGAGCGGGAGGCCGACGCATTCCACGCCTCGCTGCGGCCCTCCGGAACCAGCCCCGCGGAGGCGGCGGTCATGCGCCAGGCGTTCGCGGGCATGATCTGGAGCCAGCAGTACTACCACTACGACATCGAGCGCTGGCTCACCGGAGACCCCAGCCAGCCTCCGCCACCGGCCGGGCGCGTGCATCGCAACACAGGTTGGCGTCACCTCGACAACCGAGACATCATCGCGATGCCCGACAAGTGGGAGTATCCCTGGTACGCGGCCTGGGACCTCGCGTTTCACGCCGTCGTGCTCGCGCACCTCGATCCGGCGGCCGCCAAGCACCAGCTGCTCCTGCTCTGCCGCGAGTGGTACATGCACCCGAACGGGCAGCTCCCCGCCTACGAGTGGAACTTCGGCGACGTGAACCCGCCGGTGCACGCGTGGGCGGTGCTGACGGTGTTCCAGATCGACGGCGGAACCGACTTCGAGTTCCTCGCCAAGGCGTTCCACAAGCTCTTGATCAACTTCACCTGGTGGGTGAACCGAAAGGACGCGCTGGACGACAACATCTTCGAGGGGGGCTTCCTCGGGCTCGACAACGTCGGACCCTTCGACCGGTCCGCGATGCTTCCGGGCGGGGAGCTGCTCGAGCAGTCCGACGGCACCGCCTGGATGGCGAAGTACTGCCTCAACATGCTGGAGATCGCGCTGCGCCTCGCGCAGGTCGACCGCTCCTACGAGGGCGTGGCGCTCAAGTTCTTCGAGCACTTCGCCTCGATCGCCGCCGCCATGGAGGAGCTGTGGGACGAGCAGGACGGCTTCTACTACGATCGGCTTCGGCGCGCGGACGGGACGACGGTCCCTCTGCGAGCGCGCTCGATCGTCGGGCTCGTGCCCCTCTTCGCCGCCACCTCGCTCGCCGCGCCGCTCTGGGAGCAGCTCGGCGACTTCCGCAAGCGGGTGACCTGGTTCCTCGCGAACAAGCCCGGCGTGGCGCGCCACCTGATGAACTTCGTAAGCGCGGATCGGCCCGACCTGTTCGCGTTGGTGGACGGGCCGCGCCTGCGGCGCGTGCTGGCGCGGGCGCTCGACGAGGCCGAGTTCCTCTCGCCGTTCGGCCTGCGCTCTCTCTCGCGCTACCACCTCGAGCACCCGCTGGTGCTGAACTTCGGCGACGCCGAGTCCCGCCTCGACTACGAGCCCGCGGAGTCGCAGTGCGCGCTGTTCGGCGGCAACTCGAACTGGCGTGGCCCGATCTGGTTCCCGATGAACGTGCTGCTGATCGAGTCGCTGCGACACCTGCACGAGAGCCTCGGACCCGAGTTCACCGTCGAGCTGCCGACCGGCTCGGGCAAGCAGGCGGACCTCGCCGAGGTCGCCGAGGACCTGGAGCGCCGCCTCCTGCGCATCTTCCTGCCCGGCGCGGACGGTCGCTTGCCCGTCCACGGACGGCGCGCCCTCTTCCAACGCGATCCCGCCTGGCGCGAACCGCTGCTCTTCTACGAGTACTTCCACGGCGACACCGGGGAGGGGCTCGGCGCTTCGCACCAGACCGGATGGACGGCGCTCGCCGCCTCCATCATCGCGCGCCGCGCCGCCCCGAAGAGCGGGCGGGGCTAGAGTGCGCCGGCGAGGCGCAGCCTCCGCGCGACCCCGGGTCCTTCCAGAGCAGGAACCCGCCGCGGAAGGCATTGGCGTTCTCGCCGATCCGGACGCTGCGCGGTGGGTTGCGGATCAGCTTGGCGTTCCCGCCGCCGAGCACCACGTAGTCAGCCTCGACGGCGGCCTGCAGCCGCTCGACCACGTCGACGACCGCCTGGCGCCAGCGCTTCTTTCCGAGCCGCTCGAGCCCGCGTAGGCCCACGAAGTCCTCGTAGGTCCTTCCCTTCTTGTACGGGAGGTGCGCCAGCTCCATCGGCTCGAGCAGGCCGTCGACGATCATCGCCGAGCCGAGCCCGGTGCCGAGGCCGAGGAAGAGCATGCGCCCGCCCTGGTAGCTGCCGAGCGCCTGCATCGCCGCGTCGTTGACGATGCGCACCGGCTTGCCGAACGCCCTCGCGTAGTCGAAGCCCACCCAGCCGGGGCCGAGGTTCTTCGGGTCCACCACGGGCTTGCCGTGGAGCACGGGGCCGGGGTAGCCGAGCGAGACCACGTCGTAGCGCCAGTCGGCGCAGAGGCGCTTGACCGCGCCCACCATTCCGCGCGCGCTCATCTGCGGCCCCGACGGCACCTTGCGCGGCACCCGCGCGCCGGAGAGGAGCGCCTTCACGTGGGTGCCGCCGACGTCGACCGCGAGGACCTTCACGGCGACGCCGCCGGCGCGTGCCAGCCGCCCACGTCGGCGGCCAGCCGGTCTGCCTCCGCGGGGCCCCAGCTCCCCGGCTCGTAGGCGTGCACGGGGGTCGCGCCGCCGAGGATCGGATCGACGATCGCCCACGCCGTCTCGACGGCGTCCTCCCGCGTGAACAACGTCGCGTCGCCGTTCATCGCGTCGCCGAGGAGTCGCTCGTAGGCGTCCATCTCGTCGCCGCCCGGCTTGTGGAGGAAGGAGAGCTCGGTCGGGTCGCCCGCCATCTTCTCGCCCGGCTGCTTGACGCGCGCGCCGAGCGCGATCACGACCTCGGGGCTCAGCCGGAAGCGCAGGTAGTTTCCCTGGTGCGGCAAGGGCCGCACGAGCGGCGGGCGGCGCAGCGCGACGCGCACCTCGGTCGTGGTCGCGGGCAGGCATTTGCCGGCGCGGATCAGGAAGGGCACGCCCTCCCAGCGCCAGGAGTCGACCTCGAGGCGGACCGCCGCGAAGGTCTCGACCTGCGAGTCCGGCGCGACGCCGGGCTCCTTGCGGTAGCCGCGGAACTGGCCTCGCACGAGCTCCTTCGGGTCGAGAGGCTTGATCGAGCGGAAGACTTTGACCTGCTCGTCGCGGACCGCCTCGTGATAGGTGCTGGACGGCGGCTCCATCGCCAGGAAGCCGACTACCTGGAGCATGTGGTTCTGCACCACGTCGCGGATCGCGCCCGCCTCCTCGTAGAACTTGCCGCGCCCCGCGACGCCGAAGCTCTCGGCCATCGTGATCTGCACGCTGCGCACGTAGTTCCGGTTCCAGATCGGTTCGAGGAAGCTGTTGCCGAAGCGGAAGAAGAGCAGGTTCTGGACCGGCTCCTTGCCGAGATAGTGATCGATGCGGAACACTGCGGACTCGTCGAAGACGCGGTGCAGCGTCTGGTTGAGCGCGCGCGCCGACGCCAGGTCGCGGCCGAACGGCTTCTCGAGGATGACCCGCGCCCCGGCTGATGAACCGGCGGTCGCTGCCCCGGCCGATCCCTTCGGCGCGCAGCCCGAGCGGGCGAGGCTCTCGACGACGGTCGGGAAGAGGCTCGGCGGGATCGCGAGGTAGTGCGCCGGGCGCGCCGCCGACCCGAGCGCCTTGCGGAGCGCCTCGAAGGTGGCGGCGTCCGCGTAGTCGCCGTCGATGTAGCGGAGCTGGGCGACGAGCTTCGCGAAGGCCGCCGCGTCGACCCCGCCGCCGTGCTCGGCGAGGCTCGCCCGGGCGCGCTCGCGCAGCTGCTCGATCCCCCAGCCGGCCTTCGCGACGCCGATCACCGGCGCGTCGAGGTGACCGCGGCGGATCATCGCCTGGAGCGCGGGGAAGATCTTCTTGTAGGCTAGGTCGCCGGTGGCTCCGAAGAAGACCAGGGCGTCCGAGCGGCTCGCCTCCGCCGTCATCTCTTGTCCTTCGCCTTGCCCGCGCCGTCGTCGAGCATCGCGCGGGCGGCGCGCAGCTCCTTGCGCATCTCGGCGTCGACCTTCGGGAAGGCGAGATCGAGCCCGTCGAGCGCGTCGACGATCGCCGCCGCCACTACCACGCGCGTGAACCACTTGTTGTCGGCCGGCACCACGTACCACGGCGCCCAGTCGGTGCTGGTATTGCGGATCACGTCCTCGTACGCGCGCTGGTAGTCCTTCCAGTACTGGCGCTCCTTCATGTCCGAGAGAGAGAACTTCCAGTTCTTCTGCTGCTCCTCGAGGCGCGAGAGGAAGCGGCGCTTCTGCTCGCCCTTCGAGACGTGGAGGAAGAACTTCCGGATCGCGATCCCGTTGCGCACGAGGTAACGCTCGTAGGCGTTGATGTCCTCGAAGCGATGCTCGAAGACCCGCTTCCCGACGAGCCCGGCCGGCAGCTTCTGCCGCTCGAGGATCTCGGGGTGCACGCGCGTCACGAGCACCTCCTCGTAGTAGGAGCGGTTGAAGATTCCGATGCGCCCGCGCTCGGGGATCCGCATGGAGCAGCGCCACAGGAAGTCGTGGTCCAGCTCGATCGCCGACGGCGCCTTGAAGCTGTGGACGTCGACTCCTTGCGGGTTCACGCCCGACATCACGTGCTTGATCGTCCCGTCCTTGCCGGCCGCGTCCATCGCCTGGAAGATCAACAGGAGCCCCCAGCGGTCCTGCGCGTAGAGCTTCTCCTGGAGCTCGCTCAGCAGCGCGACGCCGCGCACGAGGACTTCCTTCGCCCGCTGCGAATCCTCGGACTCCAGCCCTCCGATGTCAGCCGGATCGATGTCGTCGAGGCGGAAGCGCTTCGGGCGATCGATCCGGTAGGGCCGCGAGAAGGAACGGGCGCGCGACTTGAGGGACGGCATGGGGGTCTTCCTCGCGATCAAGGCCGCAGCGGCGACGGGATGTTGGGCTGCGGCCCGCCCTCGTTCCAGCCGCCGCCGAGCGCCTTGTAGATCTGCACCACTGCGAGCAGCTGGTCGCGCTCCGACTGCGCGAGCGCGATCTCGGCCGGGAACAGCTGCTGCTCGGCGTCGAGCACCTCGACGTAGGTCGAGAGCCCGCCGACGTAGCGGACCTTGGCGATGCGAACGGACTCGCTGAGCGCCGTGACCTGCTTCTCGAGCTGCTCGCGCTGGAGCGCGACCTTCTCGCGCGCGGTGAGCGCGTTCGAGACGTCGGAGAGGGCGGTAAGCACCGACTGCTGATACTGGTAGACCGCCGCCTCGTCGGCGGCCTTCGCGGCCTGCCAGGTGTACCACCTCTCGCCGAAGGTGAAGATCGGGCCCGCCGCCTGTGCCGCCACCGTCCAGGTCTCGGCGCCGGACTTGAGGATTTGGGAGAGGTCAGAGCTGACGCCGCCGCGGAACGCGCTCGTGAGTCCGATGCGCGGGAAGAATTCCGCGAAGGCGACGCCGATCTCCGCGTTGGCCGCGACCAGGCTCTGCTCCGCCTCGATCAGGTCGGGACGTCGCTCGAGGAGCTGCGAGGGGATGCCCGCTGGCACCTCGGGCGGCATCACCTGGTCGGTGAGGGCGGCGCCGCGCGGCATCGCCCCCGGAGGCCGGCCGACCAGCACCGCGAGCTCGTTCTCCTTGGCGACGATGCGCTCCTCCGTGATCGGCACCGTCGCGGCCACCTGCGCGAGCGCGGCTTCGCCGCGCAGCGGGTCGAGCAGCGAGGCGACGCCTCCCTGGTATTGGCGCTGGAAGAGCTGGTAGGTCTCCTCGAACGACTTCTCGTTCCGCTTCGAGATCTCGAGCTCGAGGTCGAGCTCGCGGAGCTCGAGGTAGGCTTGCGCGACCCCGGTGACGAGGGAGAGGACGACGCCGCGCCGCACGGCGTCGCTCGCGAGCATCTGCGCGCGCGTCGCTTCGGTGGCGCGCCGGATGCGGCCCCAGACGTCGATCTCCCAGGCGACGTTGAGCAGCGCCAGGTATGAGCTGTGCGTGCCCGAGCCGGCCGCCGGCGCGACCGTGTCGAGGAAGCTCTTCTTGCCGCGACCGGCCTCGGCGTCGTAGTTGGCCTGCGGGAAGAGCTCGCCGCGCTGCACGGCGGCGACGTCGCGCGCCTGCTCGACGTTCGCGACGGCCGTCAGGAGGTCGCGGTTGTTCGCGAGCGCCTCGCGGACCAGACCCTGCAGCGCGTCGTCCTTGAAGACCTCCCACCACGGAAGGTCGGCGATCGAGGTCTGCTCCTCTGGCGTGTCGCGGTAGGTCTGCGTCGTGGGAAGCTCGGGCCGGTGGTAGTTGGGACCGACCGCGCACCCGAGCGACAGGGCGAGCCGCCGCTCGCACGCTCACTCCTTTCCTCCGGCGACCGGCACCGCCCCGGCCTCGGGAGGCGGCGGGGCAGGCTGCTCCCGCCCGCGGCTCGCCAGTCGCTCGACGACGTAGAAGGAGACGGGGATCAGGAAGATCGCGATCAGGGACGCCGCGAGCATGCCGCCGAATACCGCGGTCCCCATGATGCGGCGGGACTGCGCGCCCGCTCCGGTCGCGGTGACGAGCGGCACCACGCCGAGGATGAACGCGAAGGCGGTCATCAGGATCGGGCGCAGCCGCAGCCGCGCGCCCGCCAGCGCGGCGTCGACGAGGCTCTTCCCGCCCTCGAGCTCGAGCTTGCAGAACTCGACGATCAGGATCGCGTTCTTGGCGGCGAGGCCGATCAGCATGACGAGCCCGATCTGGGCAAAGGTGTCGCTCTCGAAGCGGCGGATGTAGAGCGCCCCGAAGGCGCCGAACACGGCGACGGGGACCGCGAGCAGCACGCTGAAGGGCAGCGACCAGCTCTCGTACTGGGCGGCGAGGATCAGGAACACCACCAGCAGCGAGAGGGCGAAGATCGCGCTCGCGGGCACACCCTGCTGCGCCACCTGCTCCTGGAAGGACATGCCGCTGTAGGCGTAGCCCATGTCCTTGGGCATGCTCTCGTTGAAGACCCGCTCGAGCGCCCTCATCACCTGCGCCGAGCTGTAGCCCGGCCGCGCGGCGACGTTGATCTGGGCCGAGCGGTGCTCGTTGAAGCGCACGGTGAACTCGGGACCGGAGGTGTCCTTCATGGAGACGAGGGCTGCAAGGGGGACCGACTGGCCCTGCCCGTTGAGGACGTAGAACTGTCCCATGTTCTCGGCGCGCGTGCGGAACTCGCCCTCCGCCTGGATGTAGACCTGCCACGTGCGCCCGAAGCGGTTGAAGTAGTTGATGAAGTAGCCGCCCATGAAGGCCTGGAGGGTCTGGTAGACGTCCGAGAGCTTGACCCCCTGCTTGAGCACCTTGTCGCGGTCCACGTCGGCGAAGACCTGCTGCACGCTCGGGATCAGGGTCGTGGTGGCCCGGGCGATCTCGGGGCGCTTGCTCGCCTCCTGGAGGAAACGGCGCGTGTTCTCCGCCAGGTAGGCGATGTCGTGGCCGGCCTTGTCCTCGAGCATGAACGTGACGCCGCCCGAGGTTCCGACGCCGGGGATCGCGGGGGGCGGGAACGCGAAGGCGACCGCTTCCGGGAGCTTTGCCAGCTCTCGGTTGATGTGCTGCATGATCGCCGCGTATTGCTCTTCGGGTGCCTTCCTCTCCGCCCAGGGCTTGAAGGTGACGAAGAAGAACGCGTTGTAGGTGTTGTAGACCTGGGAGAGCAGGCTGAATCCCACGACCGTGTTGTAGCTCTGCACGCCCGGCGTCTGCGCGAGAATCTGCTCCACCTGCTTGCACACCGCATCGGTTCGCTGAAGCGAGGCGGCGTTTGGAAGCTGTACGGCGAGGTACACGTAGCCCTGGTCCTCGTCGGGCAGGAAGCCGCCGGGCAGGCGAGAGCCGATCAAACCCGCGAGCGCCGTGAAGATCGCGAGCAGCAGCATCGCGCGCGCGGACTTGCGGATCAGCACGTGGCTCCAGTCCACGTAGGCGTCCGTGGCACGGCCGAAGACGCGGTTGAACCAGCGGAAGAAGGCGCCGAGCGGGCCGCGCGACTCCTGCTTGGGGCGGAGCAGGAGGGCCGAGAGCGCAGGCGAGAGCGTGAGCGCGTTGAAGGCCGAGAGGATCACCGACACGGCGATCGTGACCGCGAACTGCTGGTAGAGGCGTCCGGTGATGCCCGGGATGAAGGCCGTCGGCACGAACACGGCGGAGAGGATCAGCGCGATCGCGATCACCGGCGACGAGACCTCGGACATCGCCTTCAGCGTTGCGTCGCGCGGGGCGAGGCCCTTCTCGATGTGGTGCTCGACGGCCTCCACCACGACGATGGCGTCGTCCACCACCAGCCCGATCGCGAGCACGAGCCCGAACAGCGAGAGCGTGTTCACCGAGAAGCCGAAGATCGGGAAGAGCGCGAAGGTGCCGACCAGCGAGACCGGCACGGCGAGCAGCGGGATCAGGGTGGCGCGCCACCCCTGCAGGAACACGAAGACGACGAGGATCACGAGCACGATCGCCTCGAATAGCGTCTTCACGATGTCCTGAATGCCCTCGCTCACCGCGAGCGTCGTGTCGAGCGAGGTGACGTAGTCGATATCCTTCGGGAAGCGCTGCTTCAGCTCCTCCATCAGCGCGGTGGCCTGGTGCATCGTGTCGAGCGCGTTCGAGCCGGGCGTCTGGTAGATCGCGATGATCGCCGCCGGCTTGCCGGAGAGGCGGCCCCGCACGTTGTAGGTCTGTGCGCCGAGCTCGACGCGCGCGACGTCCTTCACCCGGATCACCGAGCCGTCCGGCGTGGCGCGCACGACGATGTTCTCGAACTGCTCCGGCGTGACGAGGCGCCCCTGGGCCCGGACCGTGTAGGTGAACTCCTGGCCGGGCGGAGCCGGCTCGCTGCCCACCTGGCCGGCCGGATTGACCGTGTTCTGCTGCTGGATCGCGGACACGATCTCGGGGACCGTGATCCCTCGCTGCGCGAGCACGTCGGGGCGCACCCACATGCGCATCGCGTACTGCCCGGCGCCGAAGATCGAGACCTGCGCCACGCCCGGGACGCGGGTCATCGGATCGTTGATGTTGATGTAGCCGTAGTTCGCCAGGAACTGCGCGTCGTAGGTGCCGTTCGGCGAGTAGAGCGAGAAGAGCGCGAGCGGGCTCGTAGTCGATTTCTTGGTGGTGACGCCGTAGTTGCGCACCTCGGTCGGAACCTGGGACTCCGCCTGCAGGTAGCGCATCTGCGTCAGCACCTGGTCGATGTTGGCATCGGTGCCGACGTCGAAGTAGACGTAGAGGGTGGTGGCGCCCGCGTTGGTGTTGACCGAGTACATGTAGATCGAGCCGTCGACGCCGCTCATCTGCTGCTCGATCGGGGTCGCCACCGCAGCCTCGGTGGTGAGGGCGTCCGCGCCGACGTAGGTGGCCGAGAGCTGGATCGCGGGCGGGGCGATGTCGGGGAACTGGGCGACGGGAAGCCGCACCAGGGAGACGACACCGATCAGCGTCATCAGGATCGCGATCACGATCGCGACGATCGGGCGTCGGACGAAGAACGCCGACATGCGCTAGGAGGCCGACTCGAGAGTCGGCCGACGCGCAGCGAGGCGGAGCCGAGCGAAGCTCATCGGCTAGGTCCCGGTCTTCTCGGGCGCGGCGTTCTCCGCGGGCGCCTGGTCGGCGGGGGCGCGCCGCTCGGCGTCGCCTCGCGGGATGGGCGGCGCCGGGGCCTCGCGCGGCGTCGTGGGGGACGCCGCCGTGCGCGCGGGCGGCGCGCCAGCCAGCTCGGGCGGGGCGGGCTTCGGCGCGACGGCCATCCCCTGCGCCACCTTCTGGACGCCCTCGACGATCACGCGGTCCCCCGCCGCCACGCCCTGGTCGATCACCTGGAGCGTCCCCCAGATCGGGCCGACGCGGACGCTCCGGATGTCGACCTTGTCGTCGGGTCCGACCACTGCGAGCTGCTTCGTTCCCTGCAGGTCGGTGAGCGCGCGCACGGGAACGACGAGCGCCCCCTTGCGGACGTCGGTCTCGACGCGGATGCGCGCGAACTGACCGGGTCGCAGGAAGGCCCCCGGATTCGGGAACACGCCCTTCACCGTGATCGTGCCGGTGCGCGGGTCCACCGCGCGCCCCGCGGGATAGCCGGTGCCGCGGTGCGGGTAGATGCTGCCGTCCGCGAGGACGAGCTCGAGCGAGTCCTTGCGGAAGCTTCCGGTGCGGACGGCCTCCTCGATGCGCGGCGCGAAGCGCAGGTAGTCCTGCTCGGAGAGGGGGAACGAGACCTTCATCGGGTCGAGCTGCGAGACGTCGGTGAGGGGCTTCGAGTCGTTCGGCCCGACCATGTCTCCGAGCTGCGCTTGCGCGAGCCCGACGATCCCCTCGACCGGCGAGCGGATCTCCGTGAAGCCGAGATCGATCTTCGCCTTGTCGACCGCGGCCTGCGCCGCCTGCACCGAGCCCCGCGCCCCGAGCTCGCGCTGGACGGCGTTGTCGTACTCCTGACGGCTGACCGCGCCCTGCTTGACGAGCGGCTCGTAGCGCACGACGTCGAGGTGGTTGCGCTCGAGTTCGGCCTGCGCGAGGCCGAGCTGGCCCCGAGCCTGGTCGAGCGCCGCCTGGAAGGGCCGGGGATCGATGCGGAAGAGCAGGTCGCCCTGCTTGACGACCTGACCTTCCTGATAATCGCGCGAGATCAGGTACCCGGTGACCTGCGCGCGGACCTCCGCGTCGACGAATCCCTCGGTCGTCCCGAGCCATTCCGAGACCACGGGCACGTCGCGCGTGGCGACCTCGACCACCAGGACCTCCGGCGGGGGAGGCCCCTGGGGCGCCGATCGGCCGCAGCCACCGAGCACCGCGAGGAGCAACGCGGTCGCCGCGACGCTCCGCGGAGCGCTTGACCGGACAGTCGGCACGATCCCTCCGATCGCCGCACGGAAAGCCTCTGAGGATAGGCGCCGCGCGACGCGAGGGGCAAGCGGAACGGGAGGCGTCGATCCTCCCGGCTCGGCGGGAGGCGCTCGTTGCCGACGGCGCCGTCGCCTAGGAGGGGGCCCGGGCACTCTCCTCGAACGCGCGCAGCGCCCGCCGCAGGGTCGGAAAGAACAGCACCCGGATGTCCTCCTCGGCGAAGCCCCTCCGCCTGGCCCATTCGAGCCACTCGGTCTTGCGGCCGGCCACCGCGACGACGACGCCGCGCGCGCGCAGCGCATCGAAGGCCTCGCGGACGGTGTCGAGGCCCGTCGCGTCCATCATCGTCACCGGGAGCATGTCGACCACGAACCAGCGGAGCTCCCCTCCAGCCGCGTCGGCGGCCGCGAGGATGCTCCGCTTGAAGTGCGCCGCGTTGAAGAACACGACGGGCCCGTTGAAGCGGAAGAGGACGAGGCCCGGGGTGGCCGCGGCCTCCGGATGTCGGGCGAGCGCGTGGAAGCCGGGGTGACCGGCGACCTCCCCGAGCACCTCTGCGCTCGGCCTCGCGACCAGGCGGATGAAGCGGAGGAGCGAGAGGACCACGACGACGAGGATGGCCTTGATGGCGCCGACGGCCACCACTCCGAGCGTCGCGAGCAGGGAGAGCGCGAGCTCGCGGCGGTCGATGCGAGAGAGGAAGCGGAGCGTCGCGACGTCGACCAGCGACAGCGCGGCGGCGACGAGGACAGCGCCGAGCGCGGGGATCGGCACGTAGGAGAGCGGCTTCGTGAAGAAGAGCAGCACGAGCGCGATCGCCGCGGCGGCCACCAGGCCGGTGACCTGGGTGCGTCCCCCGGAAGCGTCGCTCATCGCGGTCCGCGAGTCGGCGCCGCTGATCGCGAAGCCCTGCGAGAGCGCGGCGGCGAGGTTCGACGCGCCGAGGGCCGCGAACTCGCGGTCCGGGTCGATCTCGTAGCCGCGGCGGGCGGCGAAGCTCCGCGCGGTGAGGGTCATGCTGGTGAAGGACACGAGCGCGAGGCCGGCCGCGTCCGCGAGGAGCCCATCGAGCATCCGCGGCGGGAACGCGGGCAGCGCGAGCGCGGGAAGTCCCGCCGGCACTGCGCCCACCGTGCGGACGCCGAGCCGATCGAGATCGAGGAGCGCGACGGCGGCGGCGGCCGCGGACATCGCGACGAGCGCCGCGGGGACTCGCGGGAGCAGGCGCGGCGAGAGGATCAGAAGGGCGATGCTCGCGAGGCCGACGGCCAGGCTCGGCAGGTGGGTCTGGTCGATCTTCGAGGCGAGCTCGACGAGCCGCGGCACGATGCCGCCGGATTCGATCGACAGGCCAAGGAGCTTTCCGATCTGGCCGAGCCCGATCGAGAGAGCGACTCCGTTCAGGAAGCCGACGAGGATCGGCTTCGAGAGGAAGTCCGCGACGGCGCCGAGCCGCAGGAAGCTGCCCGCGATGCAGAGAAGCCCCGCCAGCGCGGTGAGCGCGACCGACAGCGAGCGGTAGAGCGCCTCGTCGCTCCCCGCGAGCGGTGCGACCGAGGCCGCCACCAGGGCGCAGGTCGCGGCGTCGGGCCCGACGATCAGCTGCGGCGACGTCCCGAAGACGGCGTACGCGACCAGCGGGAGGATGCTCGAGTAGAGGCCGACCGCGGGGTTGAAGCCCGCGAGCTGCGCGTACGCGACTCCCACCGGCAGCGCCACGGCGGCGACCGCGAGTCCAGCGACGAGGTCGTGACGGAGGTCTTCCGCCCGGTAGGCGAGGAGCTTCGCCAGGCCGGGGGCCACGCGCGCGATCCCCGCGGCGACACGCGCGCGGGAGGTGGTCGGAGCCCCGTCCATCTCGAGCAGCGTCCCTCCTTCGCCGCCTCGACTGCGCGATTCGCTACTCTCCGGCGGATCGCGCCCAGGAGGATCCAATGCTAGACGCCGAGACCCGCCAGCGCATCGAGCGGGCGATCGCCGCGGACCGCGTCGTGCTGTTCATGAAGGGGAACAGGCACCAGCCCCAGTGCGGCTTCTCGGCGACGGTGGTGCAGATCCTCGACGAGATCGTGCCCGACTACAGCACCGTCGACGTGCTGGCCGATCCGGCGATCCGCGACGGCATCAAGCAGTTCTCGTCGTGGCCCACGATCCCCCAGCTCTACGTCGCCGGCGAGTTCCTGGGCGGGTGCGACATCGTGCGCGAGCTCTACGGCAGCGGCGAGCTCCACGCCAAGCTCGGCGTCGCGGCGCCGGAGCGGCGCGTCCCGGCGATCCGCGTGACCGACGCCGCCGCGTCGTTCCTGCGCGACGCGATCGCGAAGTCGGGCGGGCAGGAGCTCCACTTGCGCATCGATTCCGCCTTCCGCAACCGCGCCTACCTCGGGCCGCGCGAGCCCGGCGAGATCGCCGTGGAGGCCAACGGCGTGGCCCTCGGGGTGGACCTCGGCACGGCCCAGCGCGCGGAGGGCCTCTCGATCGACTACGTGGAGACCGAGCACGGCCACGAGCTCGCGATCGAGAACCCGAACGCGCCGGCGCCGGTGCGGCAGCTCGACGCGAAGGAGCTGGCCCGCCTGCTCGAGAGCGGGTCTCGCTTCCACCTCTTCGACGTGCGCACCCCGGAGGAGGCGGCGATCGCGCGGATCCCCGGCGCGCGCCTCGTCGACGCCGAGCTCGCGGCCGAGATCGAGCGCCTGCCCAAGGACGCGATGCTCGTCTTCCACTGTCACCACGGCGGGCGCAGCCAGCAGGCGGCGGAGCACTTCCGCGCGCTCGGCTTCCGCAACGTCCACAACCTCGCCGGGGGGATCGACGCCTGGTCGCAGCAGGTCGATCCCTCGGTGCCCCGCTACTAGGGTCGGTCCGGCGTGGCGCTCGAAATCGCCGGCGCCGCGGACGGCGTGGCCGGGCGCATGGCCGACGCGATCCGGGCGGCGATCCCGGGCGCCGCGGTCGACGTCGCCGCGCGCGGCGCCGGCCACTTCGAGGTGAGCGTGGCGGCCGACGCCTTTCGCGGTCGCTCCGCGGTGCAGCAGCACCAGATGGTGTATGCGGCGATCGCGCCGCTCATGGCGGGGGACGCGCCGCCGGTCCACGCCATCGATCGGCTCTCGACCCGCCTGCCGGAGGGCTGAGGGCCGTGCCGGCGCCGAAGCGCCGCCGCAAGCGCAGCGCGCCCGAGATGGCGGCCGAACGGCCGCGCGGCGGTGCCGCGGGCCTGCCGGCGGCGCTCGTGCGCGGGCTCGGGGCGCTGGCGGGGCGCGCGCTCGGCTCGCCGGAGGCGGCGCGCATGCGGCTGGAGGCCGGCCGCTACCTGCGCGAGCTGCGCGAGCTCGCCGGGCTCACGCTCGACGAGCTGGCCGACGCCGCCCTGCTCTCCGACCGCTCGCTCCTCGAGGCGGTGGAGAACGGCACCGCGACGCTCTCCTTCGAGCTGATCCTGCGGCTCTCCGCGCTGCTGGCGCGCAACGATCCGCTCCCCTTCATCGCGCGCATGGCGCGCACCTACAACCCGATGCTCTGGAAGGCGCTCGAGGACTGGGGGATCGGCCGCATCCCGCTCCAGCTCGAGCGCGAGCGGCGCTTCGTGAACGTGTTCCGCGCGCACGACGCAGCGCGCCGCCTCTCCGATGCGGGCTTCGAGCGCGTGCTCGACTTCACCCGGGCAGCGTTCGAGACCGCGCTCCACTTCGTGGCCGAGCAGGAGGCGGTGAAGGCCGGCCGCCGCGGCAAGCGCCGCTAGCGCGCCCGGGCGATCCGGCTTCCGCTGGCACCGGAAGCCCCTAGAACGTATAGCGGATGCGGACGCCGATCTCGTCGCGGTCGCGGATCGGCGCGAGCCCGTTCTCCACGTAGTCCCGGTTGATGCCGCGCCCGACGCGGAAGGGCGGATCGTTGATCGTCGCGATCGGCGGGTTCACGCCCTGGAAGCGGCCGAAGAAGTAGTTGAGCGAGAGCGTCGCCGAGAACGCCTCGGTGAAGCGGTACGTGAGCTCCGGCAGCACGGCGCCCGAGGTCGAGTTGAAGTCGTAGACGATCGTCAGGCCCGGAAGCAGCCGGTCGTGGTAGTAGCCGGTGTCGGCGTGCAGCGTGGTGAGGACGTTGAGCGGACCGTTGCTGGGCATGCTGTTGTGATAGCCCGCGACGTACTGGAAGAACCACTGGGTGTTGAAGAAGAAGGTGCGGTCGGCGTTGAGGAAGTTGATGAAGGTCGGCCGGTCGATCGAGACCGTGAGGTTGTAGGTGTCGACGGTGCTGAGGCCGGTGAAGCTGTTGTTGTCCTGATAGGGAAGATTCGGGATCCAGGTCGCCTCGAAGCTCCACGTCGACTTGGTGTGGTCCTCGGCGAAGTCTGCGGACGCCCCGAGGACGTTGCGCTTCTGGTAGGCGAGCACGCCCGATCCGGAGACGTGCCAGTCGAAGTCGACGCGGCCGTATTCGCCGTTGCCGCCGGCGCGCACCGTCTTGCGCGTCGTGTGGGCGACGGCGAACAGCGCCTGGACGTTCGAGCAGAGCTGCGGCTGGCTGTACGAGCAGGCGTTGGCCCGGGTCAGCCCGAACGGATCGGACGGAAGGAATTCGTTGATCGCCTTCTGCGCCTTGCCCTGCCCGGAGAGCACCACGAGCGAGAGAAGGAAGTTCCAGGAGAAGGCGGCCATCTCGCTCTGGAAATACGCCCCGGTGAAGGGCTGGCGCAGGTCGTGCGCGCCGGCGCCGCCGTTCGACGCCGCGCAGCCCGGGTCAGCCGCGCGCACGCAGCCGTCGACCGCGGCGCTCCAATGAGACGGATCGAGGTTCCACTCGCTCGCGAAGGGCGAGCGCGCCCCCGGGAGCACGTAGCTCTGTCCGTTCTCGAACCGACGTCCCACGGCCGGCCCGAGGAACCCGACGGTGCCCGGCTGCGCGACCGCGGTGTTCGTCGTGAACCAGGTTCCGGAGGTCCCCGGCGCGCCCGGCCAGGACTGCATCAGGACGCTCATCTCGGCGTTCAACAGGTCGATTCCGCCGGCGCGCGGGATCGACGTGTCGCAGCTGGTGTTCCAGAATCGGCCGCAGCCGAGCAGCGCCTCCTGCTGATCGCTCAGCACCTCGCCGAGCGTGTCGCCGCCCTTGAAGCTGCCTTGTCCCGGCCCGTCGGCGACGTCCCGATTCAGCAGGACCGTGGGAAAGACGTCCGTCCCGACGAAAAAGGGCAGCGCCACCAGCTGCTTGCCGGTGTCCGAGCCCGAGAACAGCATGCCGAGGGCCTCGGCGACGGTCGGCGCGGTATTGGGCTTTCCGGTCAGCGCGCTGTGGTTGCTGTTGAAGACGCTCTGCGCGCAGGCCGTGGGATCGAGGTTGTTGAACCCGACGCTGGTGGCGCAGATCACGGCGAATCGCTGCTGGTTGGCGGAGGAATGGACGAGCGCGTCGGCGCCCGGCGCCAGACACCCAGAGGTGTCGCCGCTGTAGAGATGGTCGGGGTCGCAGCCGGCCTTCGAGTTCCCCGTGCGCGGTCGGCCCGTGAGCGGGTCGACGTTGCGCTCGTAGTAGAAGATCGAATTCAGGTGGGGGAAGTCGTCGTAGCCGTAAAAGTCGGTCATCGCGAAGCTGAAGCGGCTCCAGCGGAACTCGAGGCGCGCGCCGCCCTCGAGACCCTTCCAGCTGTTCCACGGGTCGGGGGGGCGCTCCTCGCCGGCCAGCCCGAAGCCGGCAACCCCGTGCGCGAAGAGCCCCGCCGTCTTGTCGCAGGCGGGATATGGCGTGTACGGCTCGCCGCAGCGGCCGACGTCCTCGGGGACGAATTTGTCGAAGTTGAACGCGGTCTCGAGGCGCACGTCCTCGAGCGGACCGACGTTGTAGAACGACCAGACGAAGCGCCCCGCCCAGAGCGCGACGCGCGACTCCTGGAGGCCCGGCAGCGACGAGAGCGCGAGGTCCTGCGGGTTGAACTGGTCGGTGGTGCGGAAGAGCTCCGTCTTGCCCCAGACGATGTTCTGCTTGCCGAGCCGCGCCCAGAGGCGCGAGTCGAACATCTCGAGATCGACGTAGGCCTCCTTGAGCTCTCCCGTCTGCTGCTGGCTCGCTCCGTGGTTGAACGACAGCTCGGTCTCGGTGAAGTTCTGGTCGAACTCACCGAACGAGTGGTTGGCGATCTTCTTCGCCACCGCCTCGTTCGGGATGTAGAGGCCGCGCGCCTGCGTCGCCCCCTCGCCGTGCGTCCCTCCGACCGGCCCGTCGGGCAGGAACGGCGCGGGCCGAAACGGGAGCGCGCCTGCGCCGAAGCTTCCGCTCGTGCCCACGATCGGATTGAAGTCGAGCTTGCTGAACGGGTTCGGCTTGTCGGCGAGCGAGGCCAGCGGCTCGATGTGGTCCTTGGGCCGCCAGGGCCCGAGCACCTGGACGCGCGGGTCGCCGCCGACCTTCACGTCGCGCAGGCCGAAGCGGTACTCGTTGCCGTTCTTGACGAAGCGCTCGAAGACGAAGAACGCGGGGTCGTCGTCCGTGCCGAGCTCGCCGTCCGAGCCGGGGACGCCGAACAGCGTGTCGACGTGCGGCAGGTGCCACATGTAGCCGGGCTTGCTTCGGTCCGGGACCGGGTCCCCGCGGCTTTCGAAGCCGAGCTGGTCGACCGGGATGTTCAGGATGTGGCGCTGGTCGCCGGTGAAGGCCGAGCCCGTGAGGCCCGTCCGGCGCCCATCCCCGTAGCGTTTGGGGAAGTTCTCGGGATCGTCGCCGTAGACGTTCACCGAGGGAAACATCCCGCAGGCGCCGGTCCAGATGCAGTCGTAGCGGAGCTCCGTCCGGGTGTAGCCGTGGATCAGGTCGAAGGGTCCCCAGCCGTTGGGCGCCAGGTTCAGGTCGGTCTCGACGTTGAGGATGTTGTACCACTGGGTGAGGTCGAACTTGTCCTGGGAGTTGAAGCTCCGCGCAATGGTGCGGACCTGTGCTTCGACGAAGCCGTGGACCTGGAGCTTTCCGTCGAAGAAGTCGAAGGCTCCTGCCGCCGCCGGTAGGATGAGCACCACACCGGCCGCGACCGCGATGCAGCGGCGGCACCACGCCTGTCCCCGTCCCATCGTCCCCACCTCCTGGACGTGGATGGGTCATCCTACCCCGCAACTCGGCGGAGTGAGGCCGAAAATCGCTCCACAGGAGCTCCCGGCCTCGCTCGACGAAGTAGAAGCAATCGGCGTGCCGGGCTCTCGCTCGCCGGCTCGGGCGCCCCGTCCGCTTCGGCCCTGCCGCTCGAGCTCTGCCCGCTCAACGGCTCGGAGCGGCTCTCGACTCGGCGATCCAGGCGTCGACGACCTTCTCGAGCAGCACCAGGGGCAAGGCGCCGTTGCCGAGCACCCGGTCGTGGAAGGCGCGCAGGTCGAAGCGCGGGCCGAGGGCGCGCTGCGCGCGCTCCCGCAGCTCGAGGATCTTGAGCTCCCCGACCTTGTACGCGCACGCCTGGCCGGGCATCACGATGTAGCGCTCGACCTCGGCGACGGCCTCGGTCTCGGGCAGCCCCGTGTTGCGCAGCATGTAGTCGATCGCCTGCTCGCGCGTCCAGCGCTTGGCGTGGATCCCGGTGTCGACCACCAGGCGGGCGGCGCGGAACACCTCGGCGTCGAGCTGCCCCAGCCGGTCGAGGGGCGTCGGATGGAAGCCCGACTCGGCCGCGAGCCGCTCGGCGTAGAGCGCCCAGCCCTCGACGAACGCCGTGAAGGGAACGACGCGCCGGAAGATCGGAACGTCGGGGAGCTCCTCCGCGATCGCGATCTGCAGGTGGTGGCCCGGGATCGCCTCGTGGTACGCGAGCGTTCGCATCGAGAACTTCGCGACGTCGTGCACCTTGCGGAGGTTCGCGTAGAAGATGCCCGGCTTGGATCCGTCGAGGGGGGGCGGCATGTAGTAGGCGCCGGCCGCCCCCGCCTCCTTGAACTCGGGCACCCGCTCGACCCGCACGGGCGCCCGCGGCAGCCGCCCGAACAGCGCGGGAAGGCGCGGCGCCGCGTCGTCGAGGATGGCCTGGTAGTCGGCCAGGATCGCCGCCCGCCCCTGCTCGCTGTCGGGATAGTGGAAGCGCTCCTCGGCGTGTAGCCCGCGGAGCGTGGCGCCGAGGTCCTCTCCGCCGCCCTGCACCACGATCGGGATGTTTTCGGCGGCCAGGACATCCCGGATCTCGGCGTGGATGCGCTCGACCTCGCGCAGACCGAGCGCGTGGATCGTCTCGGCGTCGAGATCGGTCGTGGTGTGGTAGCGCAGGGCCCACCCGTAGTAGAGCGAGCCCTCCGGCAGCTTCCAGGCGCCGGCGTCGTCGGTCGCGCGCGCGGCGAGCTCCGGCATCGCGTCCGCGAGCCGGCCGTAGGCCGGCAGCACCACGTCCTCGATCTCCCGCCGCGCCGACGCCGCGAGCGCGTCCCGCTCGCCGTGGGACAGCGCGGCGAGCTTGTCGAGCTTCTTGCGGAACTCGACCAGCAGCGGGTTCTGATCGGCGCCGCCGGCGCGAAAGCGGTCCACGTCGGCCTTGACCCGCTCGATCACGAAGCGCGGCGGCACGACGCCGCGCGCGGCGCGCTCGCGCACGCCTTCGATCACCTGGTCGATCGCCGCGCCGAAGCGCGCGAGCCGCGCGACGTAGTCCCTCGCGTCGCGCGCGTCGTTGACCTGATGGACGTTGATCATGAAGTCGGGGAGCTCGTTCTGCAGCCCCTCGAACTGGTTCAACGGATAGTCGTGGAACAGGAACGGCTCCCCATCGACCTGGATCTGGAGGAACCAATCGAGCACCTGGCTCGAGAATCGCTCCGAGGCGCTCTGCTCCTCGGACGTGTAGCGATGGAGGACCTGGAGCTCGCGGCGCGTGCGCCGCGCCTGGCGGCGGGCGAAGGCGGGGGAGAAGTCGTCGAGCTCGGCGTTGTGCCTGCGGATCCCATAGGGCTCGAGCACGCGGAGCTGCGACAAGAGCATCGGGTGATCGAGCAGCGTCTCGAGGAAGACGCGCGCGTAGAAGTGCTCGATCGACCAGGGCTTGCCCCAGATCGTCGGGATCGCGAACGCGCCGAGGGCGAGGAGCCCGAGGAACAGGACGAGCGCGATCCGGCGAGCCCGGCGCATGGCGCCGCAGCGTAGCCCTCGGATCGGGCTTAGCCCGCTGG
>Ga0335082_10001587_pt1 | contig 24260 bp, 18 predicted proteins | sample Lox_Sample_41_FD_206718 | JGI IMG/M metagenome (GOLD analysis project Ga0335082, IMG submission 206718) | Soil microbial communities from Loxahatchee National Wildlife Refuge, Florida, United States - Lox_Sample_4.1 | ecosystem: Environmental > Terrestrial > Soil > Wetlands | place: USA...
CAGGCAAAATAATGACGTTAGGAGTGTCCCGGTTTGATGGAGCCTGGCTCAACAGTTCTGCTCCCTGACGATTTGTCTCTGCCAAGAGTCGCAAAACCATTGCGTCATTTTGCAGGACGTTACGTGCAACGCAGCCCGCACAGGAACCAACAACCGTCACTCAAGAAGTCTACCTTATGAAAAGTCTCATCGCGTGCGCAGTCATCGTATCATTCGCCGTGTCCGACGGCCAATATCGTGCGGGATCTACCGTCGATGCTCCCAGAACTAATTCGGACTCGACTGCCCCGAATATCCGAGAACAGTTCAATGTCCTTGCTCAGAAGTGGCTGCTCGCTTACAACTCCAACGATTCAGCCACTCTCGCATCAATGTATACCGTGGACGCTCAATACATCTCCTCCCACGTTCGAGGACTTGTCGCACAGGGACGCGGTCGACTCATCTCCAACTTTCAGAATGGAATCAAGACGGGTGGTCACATCGACTCAGTGACTATTCTGTCCGTCCAATTGTCATGCGATCTCGCGACGCTCCTCTGCAAGTATGAAGCCACAAACAATGGTCAGAAGGCAATCGGGCGCAATCTCTTGGTGCTCAAGAAAGTCGGACCCCGCTGGCTGATAGTCTTACACATGACGGTGGTGTAAATGAGTGAGGTGTGGCGCTACGTCTAACAAACCGCGACACGGCGCTTGCACACTTGATAGGCGATTGTAAAGTGCTCGCTCCATTGCTCACCGCCCGAGCTATGGAAGATCAGTTCGATACGGGCGACTCGCAACGGTGGCTTGCCTGAACATTAGGCGCAATTGCGATTTGCGATTGTCATTGAATGGGTGCTCAAATGACTGAGCCGACTTCGACTTCCATGTCACCAAAAGAAATCCTGTGGACTGTCACCATTCGCCTCACCTTGAGCCACGTCACAATTGGAGTCTTGCTTTTTGGGCCCGCGGGGAGTCTCCGCTACTGGAATGGTTGGCTCTTCTTGGTGACTGTCTTCGTGCTCACGATGGTCTTCACGGCGTACTTCTACAAGAGGGATCCTTCGCTGTTTAAGAAGCGAATGAAAATCCACGAAGAGCAGAGAGACCAAAGGACCTACGTTAACTTGATGTTGGTCTTGTTCCTGATTTTCTTCCCGGTGGCAGGGTTTGACTATCGGTTTGGCTGGTCACATGTGCCCATGTGGCTTGTCGCAGTTTCAGTGATGGTGATGGTCTTTGGCTACATCCTCATCGTGATCGTGATGATTCAAAACACTTTTGCCTCCCGGGTGATCGAAATCCAGCAGAACCAGCGAATTATAGATAGCGGCTTGTATTCATGTATTCGCCATCCGATGTACATGGCCGCGACGATCATGTGTACAGCTTGGCCCCTGGTTCTGGGATCGTACTATGCACTCATTCCAATAATGCTGCTCCCAGTCGTGTTGGTCTATCGGATTAGGAATGAAGAAGTGGTTTTACGGGCTGGCTTAGATGGCTATGGAAAATATGCCGAGCGTGTGAGGTACAGGTTGATTCCTTTTGTATGGTGAGCGACAAATCGCAACTGCGCCTAACGGCAGTAGCAACGTCACTCGCTCTTATTGATATGAATTATTGCACTCGTTCAATGTGCCGCCTTCACAGGAAATTATTCCATCATATTTCGGCAGCACACTGCGTTGCTACTGCACACGTTTTGTCCCGGCCAGTAGAGTTATCGGTCAGGGTGGATCGTCAACCAGGTTTTCTCAGGAAATTGCAATGCTTTATTTCCTGTTAGAGATAATCGGCGTCTCGATTCTCGTCTCCCTGTTCGCTACTTGGGTCAAGTTGATTCCACGCTATCCAAAACGAATCCATGCATTCGCTCAGCAGTTGATGAATACCGCATTGCTCACTGTCCTGCTGACCATTCCATGTATCTTTGAGATTTATCCGTCTTGATTTCTGCTGTTCGCGTTGATACTCTTCATTTTGTGGCTGTCCGTTCGAATCCCCCGCACAATTGCCCGGAAGGAGGGAGAATCAACCGATGGGACGCCTAATATAGAGAACGTAGGCGACACGAAATCCAATTACTCAATGCCCAAGTCATTCATCTGTTGCACCGTCTCCTAATTGACTGCCCGAGACTTCAAAGCAGAGATGGCAAGTCAGCGTCCCCGCTCAACTGGGAAATTTGGGTGATACCACGCTAACTGTTTGTCATTCATAGCGATTCGACGCATTTCGAATTAATAGAAAGATAATTTGACTTCGCCGGTGGTTCTTTGTACACTAACCCGATAGCATCTCACAGATGTTCGTTGCACCCCCATCCACCAACCCCACAAATGAGATCGATTTTCTGATGATCATGTGCCTAAGGTAGCAGGCGCTTCAAATCTCACTTGTGGGGTGTTGTATTTTCGTATGGATCATCTGGCCATTTGACACATTATTGAACGTTGGTGCGCATGCAGTATGACCCTCATGGTTGCATACGCTGTTGCGAATAGCTCGGAGAGGAATCCCCGAGTTGAGATTTCGTGAAACTAAGGAAAATTATTTCCGGAGGTCAAACGGGTGTCGATCAAGCTGCCTTACGGGCTGCTCAAGCGGGCGGTCTCGAATGCGGAGGATGGTGCCCGCCCGGAAGAGTATGTGAGGGAGGAACTATCCCGCTGAATTTCCCGCTGGAGGAAACACCAGAAGAATCTAGTCGCGATGCTTTACATGTATTGCATTCCCAGCGGACAGAGTGGAATGTAAGGGATTCAGAAGCAACATTGGTATTGTCTCCGATCATTTCAAACGAGCGGCTCATCCTGGAAGACCCCGGTACGCATTATGCCATTGGATGCGCTTTGCGATACGAGCGACCTATTCTGCAATGTGATCCATTCGCACATGATTCCATTGATATCGTCAAAGAATGGCTTGAGCAGGCCTCTGTCTCGGTACTCAATGTCGCTGGTCCGAGCGAGAGTACATCACCAGGCATTGGTGATCAGACATATGAATTATTGATGCAGATCCTTTCAGGTGCCGGATGATCGTCCATCGCAAACCCACCATCCCTGATTTGCCATGAGAAGGACTCGACATTTTCATCAAGTTTTCTCCCACTTTGCTCGAATCATTTTGTTGATAGCTCTCCCGGCGAATCTGGAAGTCTTGCCGGTGTTTGCATCAGATCCACCTCAAAAGATGGGACCAATCTCTGACAAAGGCCGACTGAGCCAGTTCAGGGCCAAGATCAAACATATCGTGATCATTTATCAAGAGAATTGGAGCTTTGACGGACTTTACGGAAAATTCCCCGGGGCGAATAATCTCTCCCGGGCGGTCAGTTGCCAGCAGGTGGATAAAAACGGTGCCGTGATCAGGATTCTTCCGCCGCCAGTGGATAACAACGTCGATCCCCCGATCATCGATACCCATTTTCCAAAGAACATGCCCGCCCAACCATACGATCTCCTCACATATATATCCCCCGATGTACGCACAGGAGATTTGCGGCACAAGTTCTATACCGAACAGCTTCAGATTGACGGCGGAAAAATGGATAAGTTTGTGATCTGGAGCGATAACGGCGGATTAGTTCAATCCTATTTCGATGCGACAAACCTCCCAGAAGGACGACTGGCGCAGGACTATACGCTGTGCGATAATTTCTTTCACTCAGCTTTCGGTGGGTCGTTCCTCAATCACATTTGGCTGATCGCTGCGTCAACTCCGCGGTGGAAGACGCCACCCCAGAAATTCATATCTCAGCCAGATCCCGACAAACCCAATTTTAAGGATAACGTCGTCACCCCGGATGGGTATGTCGTCAACAATGCTTATTCTGTTAATCATCCTCATCCGAGGTACTCTAGGTACTTGCTCCCGAATCAAACATTCCCCACGATAGGCGATCGGATGAATGACGACCACATTTCCTGGGGGTGGTATTCCGGCGGATGGAACGATGCACTCGCCGGTCGACCGGATTCCTTGTTCGAATATCATCATCAACCTTTTGTGTATTTCAAGAACTTTCGAGACGGGACGCGCAACAAGACCGATCACCTGCGGGATGAAACGGAATTATATACCGACCTGCAGCGCGGGAATTTCCCTGCGGTGTGTTTTATCAAACCCCTCGGCGAAGACAATGAACATCCAGGATATGCGAGTTTATTGAGGGGACAACTGCATGTAGATTCTCTTGTACAGCTTATTATGAATCAACCGTTCTGGAACGAAACTGCGATCATCATTCTCTACGACGAAAATGGTGGCCGGTGGGATCATGTTCCTCCCCCGTTGATTGACCGATGGGGACCGGGTTCCAGGGTACCCGCAATTATTATTTCTCCGTATGCCAGGAAGGGATATATCGATCATACGCAATACGAGACGGTTTCCATCCTGAAATTCATAGAAGAACGGTATGCGCTGAAGCCGCTGGGCTCCCGCGATTCCAACGCAGCCGATTTACTGAATGCGTTCGAATTCTAAGTCCGGATTTTGGAATTAGCCTCGAGCTAGTTGATTCAAGAATGAGGTTTCGTTACATTGACGGAACCAATCAAGGCCCTTCCATCACTTTAGAGATAATGTTCTTCCCTCAATTTACCTTGGAATTTTATTTCATGTGACACGTTTAAAGGTATCCATTTCGTAAACCAGATTGTTGGAATGGATATATGGAAGCAAATGAAGATCAGGGACTTGTCCGACTTACGCGGACGAACTACGAAAGGAATTGTCAATGGATACACGAAGATCATTCTATATTCCGACGCATGTTGTGTTTGGCTCTATCATCATCATTCTAGGGGTACTATTTACACTTGATAACATTGGTGCGCTTTCTTCACACGACTATCTTCGTTTCTGGCCTGTCCTTATTATTCTGTACGCCCTTACCCTCATTGCACAACCGCGTGCGACTCACAGCCGTCCCGGAGGATTTATCTGGCTCCTCGTCGGGGTGGCACTCCTGATAGACAGACTTGGAATTTGGGAGGTTCGACTATGGGATTATTGGCCATTATTGCTCGTGTTGATTGGATTTTTCATAATCCGTCGATCAGGGACGCGCCCAGACAGGGCTGGCACGGATTCATCGCAGAGCGCCGACAGCACCGTTGACGGCTTCGCACTGTTGAGTAGTGTCAGAAGAACCTGTAACTCGAAGGAATTCAAGGGCGGGAATCTAACCTCAATCTGGGGCGGAATCGAGTTAGACCTCCGCACTGCTTCAATATCAAGTGGTCCTGCGATAGTAGACGTTTTTGCATTATGGGGCGGCATCGATATTATAGTGCCGAGGGATTGGACGGTCATCGTAAAAGGTACACCGATCCTCGGTGGATTTGAAGATAAAACGGAGCAACAACCCGGTGAATTGCCTAAACATCTGGTGGTCAGCGGGATTGTCATCATGGGTGGAGCTGATATCAAGAACTGATGGGTGCGTGCATCAGCGACAAATCGAGGAGAGGGGCCCAAACGTTTGTAAATTTCCACATTCATATAATGAATTTTGCAAATTGCCGCCGAGAATATCCATGACAATCATCCTCTATGGCTACGTCGCCCTTAGTGTTATAGTTCCCGGTATCCTGGCGCTGTTAAATCTTTCGGAGTTGGGCAAGAGAAACTGGCTGCACGAAGGTTTCTTGTGGGAACCATTTGAAGGGAAGGAGTATTTCACGGCAAAGGGATGGCAATATAAGAAGATTTCGATCTACAATCTTTTTATAGGCGTACTGCTGATTACAATTTACTTCATTATTAAAGGATAGAAACTCTCTCTTCCCAGAGCATTCGGCTTCAGCCTGAATTGTCTCGAGTAAGGAATGCAACAGGCGGGCTGGATCTCATTGGGAGTACGGAGCCGTGTGTCTGACCCATGTGCACGGGTGTGTGTGATTCACCAATGGATCGGTGACGTGTTGACTCAAATTGGAACCACTGCCCCCGATCTTTGTAGAATCATGAGGCTAATCTGAAGACGAACAGGGTGTCATCTTGACAAGAAAAAAATCCAGGGCCTTTGAGTTGTGGAAACAAATGCAGCCCGGCGCTCTCCGCAGGCTGGCAATTGCGGTATTCCTTTTATTTGGTGTGCTTGGCCCATTGACAGTACTAATGGAATCTGAGTTTCACCTCGTCTCATGGGGTTTCATCGTTACGCAAACCATTTCAAGCGGCGGGTTGGCAGCCAGCATTATTCTTTTTGGTCGCAAGAAATGGTGGAGAACAATGTTGATTGCGGGGTTTTGGACCGCAGCCATCTCCCTCAATTCTGGCGGACTGAGTTTCGTCGGTGATGAGCGGGGTCTGCATGTGGTCTTGGGTAATTTCAACCCGACCGCTCATAAGAATCTCGAGAGAAGCGGGCCAAGGCTTGATCCTGCGGAGTTAGATGCTATCTATACACAGCGCAGTATTGTCGGCGCGCTCGCAATTGCATTGCTTGCATCCGGATACGGGATGTTTATCAGCGTCATCGGAAAAGAGCTCCAGCAACGTACACGGCTCGAAACTGAGATAAGGATCGCTCAAGGCATCCAACGATCGCTGCTCCCCAAGCCATCTATCACTCTTCCTTGGTGCGTGGCAGCGAGCGTCACGGTTCCGGCGACAGAGGTTGGCGGAGATTATTTCGACATCGTGCAGCTCTCCGATACCGTACTCGCGGTCGTTATCGCGGATGTCACAGGACATGGCGTCGGAGCGGGAATTCTTGCGGCAATGACCAAGAGCGCCGTCCACTTGCAGCTCGAGCATGATCCGGCGCCCGCCCAAATGCTGGAACATCTTAACCGAACGATCCATCGCCTCTCTGATGAAAAAACCTTCGTCACCTGTGCCTATGCACTCCTTGATAGCTCCACACATCGAATGCATGTTGCGACGGCCGGTCATCCGCCAATTCTACATTATCGAGCCACGACGAAAACCGTCTTCACCCTTCGTACCCCAGGTCTCGGGCTGGGAATTAGAGCCGACACCAAATATACAAGTCTCGAGATCGGTTGGGATCCGGGAGATGCACTCCTGCTCTATACAGACGGTATCCTTGAGGTGACCGGAAAGAATGGTGAACAGTTCGGGACTGAACGGCTCGAGAAAGCATTGTCAGATTATGCCAGTTCTGCACGAGATATTTGTTCGGAGATTCTTACCGCTCTTCGTACTTTTTCCGGACTCACAGATTTCTATGACGACGTTTCACTTGTACATTTAAAACTATCCTAGATTCCCTGATTGGCAAAGTACGTTGTCTGACCCGTAAGAATCGATAACGTGTTTCGGATGTGCCGTTGCAAAGTCGAATGGGTCCTCACCCCTGTTTAAAGAAATCTCTGGAAGGTTGGTGTGCGGAGCCAAGTTGAATAGCGATCTCCGATCCTCGAGCGTTCCTGCGACAGTTCAGTCTGCCTCCTTTTTCACTTCCTTTCTGTTCGACATGAGGGCTGTGCTCTCAATCTTGTTCTTATCAGTTGGAGAACTCTTCTTGCCCCGGTGGATAGCGGTCTGTTGCCTCAGCGTGCCCCGCCTGAAAAATCCAAGACATCCGGAACTTGAACGATTTGACCTCTGACAGGGACGCGTCTCGCGTTTCTTCATGATTTCATTACACAGACGTTGAACCACGCTAATCTCCCGGAAACATTCAAACGGTATATTCGGTGCAGTGTGGGGTATTGGAATCAATGATTGAACGCCAATTCTCTTGTATTATACGCGACAAGTGAGGAAAAAGATCTTGTTCATTTGCGGGACAATCAATCAGACCTCGCAAATGCACAAAATTGCTCAGGCGCTTGAAGGACTTGAGTCTTTCTTCACCCCCTATTATTGTGATGCTCCGCTTGCATGGTTCTCGAGCGCAAATGCCCTTGAGTTTACAATCCTCGGAAAGAGAAATAGAGACCGTTGTCTCGAATACCTGAAAAGGCATCTGCTGCGAGTTGATGAGAGGGGGGCATCGCGTCACTACGATCTGGTGGTGACTTGTGCTGATTTGGTGATACCGAAAAATATCCGGGGAACACCAATTGTTCTTGTGCAGGAAGGGATGACGGATCCGGAAGGATTCTGGTTTCACGCGGTCAAGAAGGTTCATTTCTTGCCGCGCTGGCTGGCGAGCACGGCGGCAATGGGTTTGAGCAATCGGTACGAGAAATTCTGTGTTGCGAGCGATGGATATAGGGATCTCTTCCTCCGAAAGGGAGTCCCACTCTCAAAGCTTGTCGTAACGGGAATTCCGAATTTCGACGAATGTGCCCGTTATTTGAACAACACATTTCCATACCATCATTATGTTCTCGTGTGCACTTCGGACAGCCGCGAGACGTTTCGCTGGGAGAATCGCAAGGAGACGATCCGAAAAGCGCTCAAGATCGCACAGGGTCGAAAATTGATATTCAAACTTCATCCAAACGAAACCGTAGAAAAGAGAATCGCCGAAATCCGGAGATATGCACCGGAAGCGATTGTCTTCACTTCCGGAAACACGGAGGAGATGATTGCAAACTGCGATGTGCTCATGACGGAATACTCCTCGACGGCCTATGTCGGGTTGGCGCTCGGGAAAGAAGTTCACTCGAAATTTCGCTCTGAAGAATTGAAGCGGCTCATGCCGCTTCAGCACGGACGTGCTGCAGGAAACATCGCCCTGGTGTGCGAGAGGATTCTTGGATCATCGCGGAAGCTCTCACCGGATCTCTCGAAGGTTGAGGCAGCGTGAAGACCCTTGTCGTTATACAGGCCCGGCTTGGCTCGACGCGGCTTCCTGGGAAAGTTCTCCTGCCGCTCGCGGGAAAGCCGTTATTGGAACGAATGATCGAACGTGTCCGTGCGGCAAGATCCGTCATTGATATTGTGGTGGCAACAACTCTTGATCCCGCCGATGATCCGATCCGTCAACTTTGTCGTTCGCTGGATGTGGATTGCTATTCAGGCCACCCCACGGATCTCCTCGACCGGCATTATCGGTGCGCTTTGGAACGAGGGGCCGACAACGTTGTGAAGATTCCTTCTGATTGTCCGTTGATCGATCCGAATATTATCGATCTCGTTCTCTCGCATTTTTTTGCCTGCTACCCTCGTTTTGACTATGTCAGCAATCTTCATCCCGCAACGTTTCCCGATGGTAATGATGTGGAAATCATCAAACTGAAAGTACTCGGCTGCGCATGGGAAGAGGCCCGGCTTGATTTCGAGCGTGAACACACAACACCGTTTATCTGGGAGCGCCCGGAAAGATATTCCTGTGATAACGTCTCCCTTCCTAATCAGAATTATTCACTGTCCCACCGATGGACCATCGATTACAAAGAGGATTACGAATTCATCTCAACGGTCTATCTCAATCTCTGGAACAAGAGAACTCCGGTATTCACAATGCATGACATTCTCGACTTCATTGGTCAAAATCCAGAAGTTGCCAACATCAACGCAAAGTTTGCTGGAGTGAATTGGTACAGAAATCATCTCCATGAGCTCAAAACGATACAACCGCACGAGACGAGGCAGGAATGGGCCGCATGACGGGCGATGAACGTAATAGACTCAAAGCGCTTGCATTCCGCGTGCGCGAACACGTTCTCCGGATGGCAACCGGAGGCGGATGTTTTGTCGGTGCTTCACTCTCTTGTGCTGATATCATGGTCTTTTTGTATGCATCCGGTATTGCTCGCCTCTCACCGGATTCAGATTCTGAACGTGATATTGTTCTTCTTTCGAAAGGCCACGACGTCCCGGCACTTTATGCCACTCTTGCGGAACTCGGATACTTCGATATCCGTCGCCTATCAAATCATCTCAAAACTTCCGATGCAATCTACTGGCATCCCAACCGTTCGATTCCGGGTGTTGAATTTCATTCAGGATCTCTCGGCCACCTCTTGGCAGTCGGCGCCGGCATCGCGCTCGATTGTAAGTTGAGCCGTTCAGCAAAGAGAGTCTATGTTATCATGGGAGACGGTGAACTGAACGAAGGATCGGTGTGGGAAGCTTCATTGGTTGCCTCTGCACACAAACTGGATAACCTCATCGTCATCATCGACAGGAATGAATTTCAAGCCAACCTTCCGACGGAACAGCTCATACCGTTGGAATCGATCGAGAGAAAATTTGAGAGTTTCGGTTGGACCGCAGAGACGACGAATGGGCACAGTTTCGAAGACTTGGAAGAAACATTCCGGCACTTGCCGTTCCGGGAAGATTCGCCATCTGCCATTATCGCACAAACCGTTCGTGGAAAGGGCGTCCCGAGTCTTGAACGGCGCGCAGACCGATGGTTTGCGAATTTCTCTGAAGCCGAGCTCTCGATGCTTCTTGATGAGCTAAAGACAGGTATCTCTCATTCTGATATCCAGCTGGAGGGGAGTGTCGTCCGATGACGCCGTACGAAGACTCACTGCTCCGCCTGGTACACACTGATGAGCGGCTCGTCATCATGACGGCCGAAAATCGTGCCCCAATTAAGGAATTGATCCCGCTAATCCCCGGAAGATTTGTGGACGTCGGGATTGCTGAACAAACGTTGATCGGGATGGCTGCCGGCCTGGCGTTGCGTGGCCGGAGGCCGATTGTTCACGCGCTCTCGGCCTTCCTGACGATGAGAAGCTTTGAATTCATTCGGACCGATATCGGGATTTCGGGATTGCCGGTGGTGATGGTTGGCTATGTTCCAGGGTTTCTTTCCGATGCCAATGGGCCGACACACCAGGCGATAGAGGATATCGGTTTGATGCGGCTGGTACCCTCCGTGAACGTGTTTTGTCCCTCAGATCAACAGGAACTCGCCGAAGCACTTCCGGAAATTCTGCTCACAGAGGAGCCATGGTATATCCGCTACCTGAATACCAACGGAACGACGAACGAAACGGGTGTGCATCTGTTAAAAATCGGAAAACCGAATGTTGTTCATCGCGGATTCGAAATTTGTATCCTTTCGTACGGTGTGCTGTTGGGTTATGCGAGCAGGGCGGCATCGCTCCTCGAGCGGTCAGGAATTTCGGTTCAAGTTGTGAATGTCCACACGTTAAAGCCGATCGATACTGATTTCCTGGAAGACTGTCTTGCCCATTTTGCTATGGTCGTGATTGTCGAGGATCATTTCAGACTGGGAGGGCTCAGCTCCATCGTTGCGGAGACGGTCGCTCAATGTCATCGTCGTATCGAGTCGACCGGATCGAGAGTTGCAGCCATCGTTCCTCTCACGCTTGGCGACCGGTGGTTCAAACCCACGTTATTCAAGGATGTTCTGCAATGGGAAGGTTTCACTGCTGAAGCGCTCGCAGCACGTATCATGAAACAATTCAAGCATGAGGTATCGTATGCCTAACCGGGTTCGGTTTGATCAGCATCTTCCTTCAATTCATGACTCTCAGTTCCTGCTGGAACGCGCAGAAGGTCTTATTCCGGCGCAGACCCAGACCCTCGCGAAAGGTCCGAGTCAGTATTCTCGCGGCGTCTGTCCCGTGTATGCTGTGCGCGGAAAGGGGTCGCACGTCTGGGATGTGGATGGAAATGAATTTATCGACTATTCCATGGGCGTCGGGCCGGTTTCCCTCGGATACTGTTACCCGAAAGTTGACGAGGCGATCAAGCGGCAGCTGGAACAGGGGATCACGTTTTCACTTATGCATCCACTCGAGGTGGAAGTCGCAGAGCTTATCCGGCATGTTGTCCCACACACCGAATGCGTGAGATTCAGTAAGACTGGAGCCGATGTAACCTCAGCGGCGATTCGTCTCGCACGCGCTCATACCGGAAAGAATAAAGTGCTCTGCTGCGGTTACCATGGCTGGCACGACTGGTACATCGGTGTGACCAGCCGGAATGCAGGGATTCCGCCGACGGTCATGGAGTACACAAATACATTTGCGTATAACGATATCGTTTCGGTCGAATCGGCAATTGACGACGACACCGCCTGCGTAATACTCGAGCCGATGGTCTTCGAAGAACCCCGGAATAATTTTCTTCATGATCTCCGCACTCTGTGCTCAGATCGTGGTGTGGTATTGATATTCGATGAAATGTGGACCGGATTCCGCCTCGCGTTGGGAGGGGCCCAGGAACATTTTGGTGTCCGTGCAGATCTCTGCACGTTTTCGAAAGCCATTGCAAATGGCATGCCTCTGGCCGTCCTGACAGGCAGGGAAGAAATCATGCAACTTTGTGAGAAGGACGTATTCTTCTTCACAACATTCGGCGGAGAGACTCTCTCGCTCGCTGCGGCTCGTGCCACGATAGAGGAGATGGCAGTACGCCGCGTCCCGGAGCATCTCCAGGCGAAGGGCCGATGGCTCCAATCCAACCTTAACACGATCTTCGAGCTCCGCGACATGACGTTCTTGAAATGCGTCGGTGCTCCTTGCCGGACGATGCTTTCAATCGGTTCAACGCCGATCGGCAATCCTTTGGAGATCAAAACATTCTTCCAGCAGGAATTCCTTCGCCATGGCATACTCTGGAGCGGGTTTCATACGATGAGTTACTCGCACACGGAGGAAGACATCGACTTCACCGTACGGGCATATGGAGAAATACTCACGAAATTGTTGTCCATTCTCCGGAATGGCGAGTCGGTCAGGGACCATCTCCTCGGTGAGACCCTTGAACCGGTATTTCGAAGGACGGGAAATTTTCACATCAAACCGAAGGTAAGAAGCTGAATGGCCGACGTTCAGACTCTCTTCTCGTTGGAGGGAAAAGTGGCTGTTGTGACTGGAGCTGCAGGTTTGCTCGGCAAACGTCACTCGAAAGCTCTCGCAAATGCAGGTGCTCTCGTTGTCATGACCGATGTCGTGTCTTTGGATCGTATTCAGACAGAAAGGAAGAGATATTTTTCGTGTATCCCGGACAGCAATACCTGTTGCATAACCGCGGATATCACAGACGAGAATTCGCTTCTAGAGCTCCGGGACCGTGTCATCTCGACGTTCGGGAGGATTGATATCCTCGTGAACAATGCTGCAGTAAACGACACCGTCGAGGAACGAACTGGCGGGAAAAATGAACAAATCAAATTTGAAGAGTATCCCTTGGAGATGTGGAATCGCTCACTCTCCGTTAATCTCACCGGGACATTTCTTTGTTCCAAAATCCTCGGCAGTGCCATGGCGCAACAGGGAAGAGGAAGCATCATCAATATTGCGTCAACATACGGTATGGTCGGTCCCGATCAGTCGATCTATCAACGGGCAGACGGAAGCCACATGATGTACAAATCACCTGCTTACTCCGCGACGAAAGGGGGAATCCTCGCTCTTACGAGGTACCTCGCCGCATATTGGGGGTCCCAGGGCATACGCGTCAACGCGCTTTCTCCGGGAGGAACAGAAAACGGTCAGGATGAGTTTTTCATCAAGAACTATTCTTTGAAAACGATGTTGAAGCGAATGGCACTTCCGGAGGAATATCAAGGCGCAATCGTCTTCTTGGCAAGCGACGCCTCGAGCTATATGACGGGGGCAAACCTTGTTGTGGATGGAGGATGGACTGCATGGTAGAGTCTTCCGAACTCGATATGATCCTTGCGACGCGAGCGGCGAATATCAAGATCGTCCTTACCGATTGTGATGGGGTGTTGACCGACGGAACAGTTTATTATTCCGCCCGCGGCGAAGAAATGCGGCGATTCTCCGTCCTCGACGGGATGGGTGTGGAACTCCTTCGAGCTCACGGTATAGAGTCGGGAATCATCTCAGGGGAGACGTCGGAGTGTATTCTCAGGAGAGCGGAGAAGCTCCGTCTTGACCCAGTCTTTCTTGGTGTTCGCTTAAAACTGGATCGGTTGCGGCGCTTCGTCGAGGATAGCGGAATCTTACTCGAAAACGTGGCCTACATAGGAGACGATGTGAATGATCTATCCCTCATGCGGCTTCTCTGCAACCATGGCTTGACCGCATGTCCGTTCGGAGCAACCGCATTCCTGCACCCATTCGCGCATTACCAGACTCGCCGCCAGGGGGGCAGAGGCGCCTTTCGTGAATTTGCCGACCTCATCCTATCCCTGTCCGGCCATGAACCGAAGGATTATCCACTTGTATTCTCAACAGAGGAGCTTGAACGCGAATGAAATCACCAATGGTTACGATCGGGAACAAGCCCGTAGGAGACGGCTTCAGCGTTTATGTCATCGCTGAAATTGGGATTAATCACAATGGCTCCATTGCCGTTGCGAAAAAACTCATCGATGCCGCCCTGCTGGCGGGGTGTGATGCGGTGAAATTCCAGAAGCGAACTCCGGAGCTTTGCACTCCCGCTGATCAGTGGAACATCGAGCGTGATACGCCATGGGGTGTTCGCATGACGTACATTGACTATCGACGCAGAATTGAATTCGGAAAACCCCAATACGACGAAATTGCGCAATACTGTGCCCATCGCGGCATATCATGGTTCTCCTCATGCTGGGATGAAGAATCCATCGATTTCATGGAACAGTATGATCTGCCTGCATACAAGGTTCCTTCCGCATCGTTGACCGACCGTGCGCTCCTGAAGAAAACTGCCTCTACAGGAAAACCTGTTATCCTCTCGACAGGTATGTCGACGATGACCGAAATCTCCAGAGGGGTTGACATACTGAAAGATGCGAAGCTCTTGATCGCGCATTCGACATCGACCTATCCGTGCCCTCTCGAAGAACTGAATCTCAGAATGATAGGAACACTGAAGAACCGATTTCCGGAGTTTCCAATCGGCTATTCCGGACATGAAGTGGGGCTTGCTACGACCTGGGCGGCAATAGCTCTCGGTGCCACATTCATCGAGCGACACATCACCATCGATCGTGCGATGCCCGGAAGCGATCATGCTGCTTCGATTGAGGTGAGCGGACTCCTCCGGCTTGTCGGCAATATCCGGGATATCGAGAAGGCAGTCGGTGATGGCCGGAAACGTGTCTACGAAAGCGAACGGCCGGCCATGAAGAAACTGCGCCGCGTCTACCTGGAAGATACCCAAAAAGTATGATTCCGCTTTCCATCGCTTCTCCGGCGTTGATTATCTTTTTTGCGCTCATTCTCATTATTCTGGAGCGGACTTTTCCTTATTCGATGAGCCAGGACCTTTTCAGAAAGGGGTTCTTCAATGACCTTTTCTTTTATTCGCTACTGCAGAGTTACTTGCTTTCATTCGTTATCGCCTGGGTTACAGTCGGGATTGACCGGCTCACCGGACTTTCACGCTTTCCAGTTCTCTCTCATTGGAACATCTGGCAGGTGGTGATTCTCTCACTCATTGTCCACGATTTCTATATCTACTGGTTTCACCGGTGGCAACACAGCAATTCGGTCCTTTGGAGGATACACGAGGCTCACCATTCTGTCGAGGATGTCGATTGGCTCGCCGGTTCCCGATCTCATTCCTTAGAGATTCTCATCAATCAGACAATGGAGTTTGCACCGCTCAGTCTTCTCGGAGCTCCCGCCGAGGCAATCCTCATGAAGGCGACCATCGATGCATGCTGGGGAATGTACATCCACTCGAATATTGACGTTCGGTCGGGAGCGCTCCAATATGTGATTAATGGGCCGGAAATGCACCGTTGGCATCATGCGATCGAGGTTACGCAGGGAGGGTTGAACTACTCCACAAAATTCGCCATATGGGACTGGATTTTCCGAACCGCATATCGACCGGAGAATCTGAAACCTTCGGCGTACGGGATTTCGAATCCCAGCTTTCCGAGTGGATATATATCACAACACCTTTATGCATTTCGGCGTTTTATGCTTGATCCAGAACCAGAAGACGGTAATTTAAAGAATTATTCATAAGATAATCCTTCAATAATCATTAGGGTACAAAGAGTATGTTCTTTGTGTAGAAGGACAATTGAGTAGCTCAATATCCCTGCTCATACAATGAAACATTCACAGATGAGTCGATCTACGTATATATTCTCCTTCCTTGAACAACATCTTCCTGCCGCAGATGATTCAGATACCAATGAACCGGCCAGCGATATTTGGTTTTACGGCATTCTCACGATTGTCGCAATCATAATCTTGATAGCGAAGGTATTTTAATTCTACTGCGCTTGCAGTCGTGCTATCATGGTCCGCTCTGTACAGCGATCCATTTCAAATTCAAGTCCACTGGCGCGGGTGACCAGCCCCCTTCAGTGATGCCGATGTTGAGTTAGTTTTTCCCGTTCATCAATTAGTCATGAAATTAACTGAGAATTGGTGTTAATGAAAGGCGGTAGCTGCTAACAGATTGCTAACAGTATCGCTCCGCAAGCGGGCTTGAGCAGAAAAAAAGTGGCGAAAATCGTGCCCCCAACCGGATTCGAACCGGTGTTACAAGCTTGAAAAGCTCGTGTCCTAGGCCTCTAGACGATGGGGGCAAACCATTGCAAATTGTAAATTGTAAATAGGAAATTGAGGAATGGCCGAGGGAGAATTATCGTCGGGTTGTTTCAGACATGTGTGATCGTGCCGTTTTCTCCGTTGCGGTAAAAATCGCGGTCAACTCCTTTGCTTCGGCCTGAAGTTCCAGAAAGTCCTTGTCACTGATGGAGCCGGATTCGTGAAGTAACTGAATCCAGTACTGAGTTTCATCTCCTTCTTCCTGCACGGTGTGCATCTTCGCGACGAATTCCGCCTTTGATCTGGCTCTCACGGCGGCCCGGTAATTTGCACCCACAGAACTTGCGGAGCGAAGCACTTGTTTGCCCAGTATTTCACTGGATCTTGTCTGCGGGAGCATGTCAACGGTACGAATGACTCTCACTGCAAAATTCCTCGTCCGATCTTTCAGATGCTCTACATTCATAAAATCCTCCCGATTCTATGTGCTATTTCGGCATCCCAAATTTCCCAATTGTCAATTTACAATTTGAAATGGTTGGGGTGTCCAGTGGGACTTGAACCCACGACCTCCAGGGCCACAACCTGGCGTTCTAACCAAACTGAACTATGGACACCGTGTGAAACGCATCAAAGATACTCAAAATCAGCACGATAATCAAGGAAATTCTCCCTTTCCCGAGCACACTTGAGTATTTTGTCTTTGATCTCTATAAAATAGAAAACCCCGGCAAGCGTTCTGCTCACCGGGGCTTCAGCAGAAATTCGGGCGCCTCTTATTTCAACAAAATCATCTTCCCGACCTGCGAGTATCGGTCGTGAATGTCTGTTACATTCACCGCTTCAATCCTGTAGAGGTAAATTCCTGATGCGAACGATCCCGCATTCCATCTTACTTCCTTTATCCCCGCTGTCTGAATTTCATCCACCAGCGTTTCCATGACCCGACCCAGTAGATTGTACACTTTCAACACAACGCGACTGTCTGCGGGTAACATATACCGAATCGAGGTTGTCGGATTGAATGGGTCCGGATAACTCTGCAGGAGAGCGAATGAAGCGGGAAGATCACTCCTCTTTGCAGAAACATCGCTGCCCGGTGGAGCTGGCGGCAAATCGCTTTCCGACAGTGAGAACATACGTGTGCTATGAGGAGCGCGCGGCTGGGATTCACCTTGGAATAATGATTCCGAAACAATACTAGCGTCCTGTGTTACCCGAACCCAATATCCTTTTCCCGGGAGAATTGAATCAGCAATGACGTACCGGTCTTCATATCCGAAGACAGGCCACACAAGTACTCCAGCTGGATCGGTCGTGAGGGCGTCAACGGGTATTGACCGTGACAGCGAACCGATCAGATTCCAGCCCTTCAAGACTGGAATGGTATCGATGAGAAGCAGAGACCCAGTCAGTGTGATCGCGTCGTCGGATGCAGATTTCAACCAGTATCCACATCCGGTTGTCATTGAATCCACGGGTTCGTAGTGGTTCGTGTAACGAAAGGCACGCGAAACCGCGTCGGGGAAAATGGCCCTCACAAGTGGATCCGACTGTCCCAGCGGCAAAGAAATTAGGTTCCAGGAGGGTGAAAGATGCACGGCAAGCATTCGCTGCAAACCAATCTGGCAGTCGATAATAATCCGGGTGTCTACGTGTGTCGAATCGTTGCTGACGATATGGAGTGTGTCAGTGTACTCACCCATGGACAACTCATTACCTGTTGCGCGCAGTTCGATGGATGTGCTGTCACCGGCTGCGACCGCAGCAGTTAACGGACTTGCTGTCAACCAACCGGGCAGCAGTTCGGGACGTGCAATGGCGATTGTAAGTGTGGTAAATCCAGTGTTTCGGATAATAACCAACTTCGATGCTGTCCCTGCGGAATCAATGAGGAATTGCAGACCGAGGGGTTGGACTACGAGCCGCGGACCTAGCACACTCAACGTGATAGGGATTTCGGTTCGAGTCTTAAGCGGATCGTCACTTTGAATGGAGAGTGTCGCACAATGTGTGGTCCACTGCGGAAGGTTTGCGGAGCTGATTGAACAATGCAACGAGAGGGCCCCTCCCGGAATTACCGTCACGCTGTCTGTTCCGATCGTGAACCATCCAGTCGTATCGTTAAGTACTGCTAACCGGATGTTCAGGACAGTATCCCCCACATTACGGATCAGGAGCGAGTCGTTTATAGAGGCGTCAGGGATGAGACTATACTGCATCGTTGTCCGTGACAGCGACAAGGTGCCGTGCGGTTTGCCCTCATTACCGCTGATGATCAGCGAAAACGGTTGTCGGCCGCCAGCGAGCATTCCCTTGTGTGATACCCGGATTGTGTAGTGAGCAGCAGAAGGGGATGCTACGAGAACCTGTTCAGCATTATCCCTGACGTTGTCACCGTGCGCAGCTGGCCGGGATGGGTTGGACGGGTCAAGAATCCAGGGATAGTACACGGTCTGGTCTGAATCGCGAAGAAGCCGTACGTCGAGATCATTCACCAGCATAATGTTCGGTGGATTGAGGGACGGCGGTGGCGAGCTTCCCGGCGGATCAGTCCAGCACAGCGTTACTTTTAATGGAATCTCACCTGTGGCCTTAATTGGGAAGGAAAGCACATCAGGTTCGTTCAAAACCGATTCAATGATGTGCGACCCGGATCCTTCGAGAGAGTCAAGCCACATCAGCTTGGCCGCGGAGAGCGTGTTCATCATTCCCCATCCAAACTGATAGTCGGGCCCGGGTGCCGGCCCGCACTCGTCGGCAGTGTGGATGATCAACCCCCGAAGAGTTGCAGCCCGCAATACTACGGAAGATCCATGCAGGTTGCGCTGGTGCTGCAACAACAATCCAACTGATCCGGAAACTCCCGGGGACGCCATGGAAGTACCGCTGAACCAGCCATAGGCGTTGTCGGCCCCAGAGAGTGTGGAGAACAAGTATACCCCGTTGGCGACGACATCCGGTTTGACGCGTCCATCATCCGTGGGCCCCCAGCTGCTGAAAGGGGTCATGAACACGCTATCGGGAGTGGAGTACCCGCCTTGTACGTCATTTACAGCACCTACAACCATAACATTCTTTGCGACAGCTGCTCCATTGAGACAGTCATAGCCCGTTGAACCTCCGTCGGGTGGTCTGTATCCCCGGACCTGTCTGGGAACGTCATTGACGAAGATGTAGTGGTCAACCGTATCGGATGGTCCTTCACCGCGATCATTGCCGGCAGCTTTCACGATGAGGTACTCCGGTGCCAAAAACGCGATGCTATCCCATATTCGTGCTTCGTCGTCATAGAAACCAAACCGATAGTCCTCGGTCTGGCTGATGCTTGTATCGCCAAACCAGTACCAGTAGTTGCCGTTTAGCCACCATCCGGTGATGGTACCATACGAGTGGTTCGACACGCGAAGGCCGTTAGCTGCTTCGGATGCCATTTCAGAAAGGTCGTCGTTCCAATCAAAAGACCTCAAGTATCCCTGGAAAGACATACCGTGCGCAGCCGGCAACATTCCTGCTGCTATCAATGTGCCAGCGACGTGTGTTGAATGATCTACGAGGTCGCCTTCAGTCGAGAGTACGCGCCCGCCGAATTCCTGATGAGTCATGCGGACGGCGCCCGCATCCCACTCACCGACTGTATCTGTCGAGCCATTCAGTCCGAAACCCGCACCTCCACCGGGCCAAACGCGGGAAGTCGAGATCGAGATGGCAGCATTGAGATTGTTAGTCGTATAGTATTGGGGGCGGCCATGACTGAATTGCTGGAGTTCAATAGTCGTTCCGTCTTTTTGGACGGCCCGGATGGGAAGCTTCAGGGAGCGAGCACGGGATTCGGCGGCAGCCCGATTAAGCCGCCACTTCGATTGCTGCTCGAGCGAGAACTGTGCAAGGCGCTGTTGTCCGGAGGTTGTGCCGATTACCGCCCACAGGCACAGCACAGCGCTGAGACTCCGGAAGGCAGGATGAGAATGGGTCGTCATGGCTAACGGATGAGGAGAAGTTTTTGCGCTGAATTGAATGTGGTTCCAGGCGCCGTCTTATTCATTGCGGTCAATCGCATAAAGTAAACTCCGCTTGATACTTGCCGCCCGTTGTCATCGAGTGCATTCCAAAGGATTGCGTGACCTCCCGCGCCCTCGTTTGCATCCGTCACCAATGCCCGCACTTTTTCCCCAATCACATTGAACACGGACGCACGGACGATGCTCTCTGCGGGCAGCTCATATCGAATCGTCGTCGAGCCGTTGAATGGATTGGGGTAGTTGCTCAGGAGCTTGAACGAAGGCGCTGCTCCGGATGGGCCGCTTGATATTCGCAACTCGAGGTCCTCCAGCGGTCTGTCAATCCGTGTTTCACCGGAGCCGCGCAGATATATGGCGGAGTCGAGGGTAACGAGCAATGCGGTTGGCTCCGTTGGAGGGACGAACCAGCGAATCGTCATTGGGAACCTTGCTGAATGGATCCTGATTGTACGCGGTGAACTGTAACCCGGCGGAAAAAAGGAAAACATCGTGCCATTGTCGTACCTGACATCCAAGACCTCTTCGCCGGGCGGTATCGGTGGGAGCTCTGCGTCTTTTTCTTTCGTCTGGTTGCTCGGACATCCCGAATAGTACAACTCGCGCTGCTGCCCGTCTGCTGATATCAGAACCAGATTTGCTCCTTCTGCCGAGTCCGGTCGAGGAAGAGATTGTGCAGTTTCGGGTTCGACGACCGGCGACGCGGCGCTCAAGATCAGTGTCCCCGCCTGAGAAACCTTGACCCAGTAGCCGCAGCATGGCCTGAGTGTGTCTGCGATCGCGTAGCCGTTGCTGCCGTAGCCGAAAAAGCTCGAGCTCACGATTCCGCTGGGGTCACTTTTCACCCATGAGACGGAGATCGGAATGGAAACCGATCCGATCATATTCCACTGGGCATCAACATGAATTGTTTCACTAACGATCGGCTTACCGGCAAACGAAATTGATCTGACGGCCGAATTGTGCCAGTAGCCGCGTCCGGGAACGAGAGTGTCTGAGCGGGTGTATTGTCCTGCATAAGCGAACGAGAGTGGAACAATGCGGGGGCACAAGGTGTGGAAGGGGAGTGAAAACAGCTGCCATCCTTTACCCAGGTTTTGTGTGGCCTGCGCTTCTGTTCCATCACCTGTCCCAGTCCCTGATAACAGAATCGTATCGGGCGGGATTCCGGGATCTGACATACTCACGACTAACCTGCCCCGATGCGGACCAATCGCGAGGGGTGAAAAAACAAGCGTCACACTCATACTGTCCTTTCCATGGACCGCAAGAGTAGAAGGACTTGTGATGATAGTGAAATCCGAGTCATCGATATCGAACGATCGAAAGCTCAGGCCAAGACAATCCGTGCTGATAATCCGCAGCTCGGCACTGCGGGTGCATCCGACGCTGACCGTATCAAACTCAATGGATTCCGCCGAGTACCGCGGGCGTCCTATGCCGACTCCGGTCGCAGTGATCTCCAAAGAAGCGTGCGCCGTTGAGTTGGATAGAGTTAAGTGAGCCGATTTCGGGCCGCCACTTAATGGAGTGAATGTGAGCAGAAAACTCCGGGTTGATGTCTGCGCACCCGTTGAGTTGAGCGGAACGACGGTAAATTCCGGATCACTTGTGGTCACCGACAATCCGGAAAGAGTGCATACGTTGCTGTAGACGGCGAGGGTTTCAGCTGCCGTACAGCCAAGCGGCGCATCATGAAAATTAAACGTATAAGACTGGGCCGATAAGTGAAGAACTGGCTGGTACTTCAGTGTAGTCGTGGCCTCATTGAGCTGACCCAGTCCGCCGTATTCTATTCTGCCCGAGACATAAATGTTGCCCGTACGATCCAGGCCGAGGTACTGGTTCGAATTCTCATTTTCAAACCCACGGTTCCTCGACTGCCAGAGTAACTCACCACTCGGCGAGAGCTTCATAGTCAAGAGATCTACGCGCGTTTTATCCAACCCAAGGACGCTTTCACATCCCGTCACGAATGCATTTCCACATGGGTCGAGGGTTATCGACTGAGCTGACCCGGCTTCAGATGTCGCGTACATCCATTCCCGCACACCGAATGGGTTGTACTTCAGAACCCTGAACGATTCATCTGGGGGACTGCCCGCGATGTAGAAATTCCCGGTACGATCGACAGCGGCATCCGCCCACCCAAAATTCGGTTCATATACCTCCCATTCGAGCGTTCCGGAACTGTCGTATTTCACAGAAAGAAGATTGAATGTATCTCCGCTTGCCGACGTATTGCCTGTCACGTAGACGTTACCGAATCCGTCTACACACACTCGGCCGGCTTCCTGGATGCCCTTCAGAGGAAGCGCCCGGGTCCACGCCACGGTTCCGTCTGTCCTCACCTTCATAGTGAGATAATCGGCAAAGGTTGTGTCTGTTACAATGGCACCCACCAGGCAGACATTACCCATATAATCGACGCACATGTCTTGCGGGTTGTTCAGGCCCCCGAGATTCGATTTGGTCCATAGTACGTTCCCGAGCGGACTCAGCTTGGAAATTGACCACCCGTCGCTAGCGAGATATATGTTATCATGAGAATCCACGCCCACGAGATAGCTATGAACCTGCGTACTGAATTTTCTCCACTGCAAGTTCCCGTCGGGTCCATACTTACACACCGTGGTTCCGTTGGTATCCACGAAGGCCAGAATAAAGTTGTCGGCCGAATCTACCGCAAATCCTGGCACCACGAGCTTAGGCACAGCATTGCTGGAGACCAAATCGCCATCGGGTGAATACATGAGAGCGTCGGCCGAGTAGATCACGACCCAGACGTTGCCGGAAGGAGTGACCTTCATCCCCACGAGTTGATTGTTCATCACCCCTGGTCCGCTGTAGCGGGCCGTCCAGCTGATCACTCCGTTTGGTAGGATTCGTCTCACGAGAAGACTGGTCCCGGCATCAATGTGTACGGTATCAATCGTCCCGACTACAGCAGTGTTTCCAGCAGCATCACCGGCCATGCTAAGGTATTGTTCGCCGGAGATCCCTGGAGTACCCCACAGGAAGCTTCCGTTGTTTGCCACTTTTGCTGTGTAATTCCCGGTGGTAACAACAACGTTGCCCACCGAATCGACCGCCATGCCATTGGTTGGTGCTATTTCGCCGATTCCCCAGGTGTTGGCCCACAGATTCGTTCCGATGGAATCATACATCCCGATGTAGGTTTGACCCTCGAAGTATTGATCCGGGGCCATTATATACCGGCCGATCACTCCGCCGAGAATGCAGTGTCCGAGTGGATCAGTCCTGACGGCGTCACCGACATTATCGATGCCAACTATGCCTGCACCAATATACTGGGCCCATATCTGGTTTCCCAAGGCAATACCGTACCCGATAGCAAGGATCTTGTGACATAAGACTACCCCGAATGGGCTATCGAAGGACCCAAAGGTGGAGACCCCTACGATATAAAGGTGTCCTTGGTGATCAATGGCCATGCTGTATCCCTCGTCACTCAGGTGAGCCAATCCGTCGTAGCGACTGATCCACTTCTGGACTCCATCAGTAGAATATTTGATGGTAACGACATCCCCCAGCCCGGTTATCGAATTGCTCATTCCGGTGACGTACACATTCGCGGAATCATCGATTGTCAAAGCATCGATGCCATCATCGAAGTCCAAGGGGCCGTTGTACCGGGCGGTCCACTGCTGCACACCGTCCTTGTTATATTTGACAGTAAGGTAGTCGTAGAAGTTGCTGAGGCTGAAACTCGCGCCCCCCACATAAACATTACCGTTGCGGTCGACCGCCAGAGAGGTGGCAATGTCTAAATCGTGGTCTGGGCCGTCGTAGCGGGCCACCCACAGCTGTTTGCCCGTTGAATCGTATTTGATTGTAACGTAATCGTAATAGGTATCCATTGTAAAACTGGATCCGACGACATAGACGTTGCCAGCCGAATCGACCGC
>Ga0335082_10001589_pt1 | contig 24247 bp, 20 predicted proteins | sample Lox_Sample_41_FD_206718 | JGI IMG/M metagenome (GOLD analysis project Ga0335082, IMG submission 206718) | Soil microbial communities from Loxahatchee National Wildlife Refuge, Florida, United States - Lox_Sample_4.1 | ecosystem: Environmental > Terrestrial > Soil > Wetlands | place: USA...
CAGCTCGTCGGCATCCTATCGATTGGCGACGTGGTCAAGGCGGTGATCTCGGAAAAGGAGTTCCTGATCTCCCAGCTCGAGAACTACATCACCAGCGGCGGCTGAGCTGGCACGCGGATAGTCGCGCGGCTTCGCCGGGCCCCGCAACTACATGGGGCAGAAGATGCGCCTCGAGTGACCAACGGGTCACTGCCCCTCCACCTCGCCGCACGCCCAAGAGCGCATCACCAAGTGGCTTGCGCAGCGGAAGGCGTCGCGCTCCGAGCCGGCGGCGGATGCCGCACACTGACGCCTTCAGTAGCGAGGTACCTCAAGGGTCGCCTCGCGGTGGCCGGTGGCGCCGGGCCCGGCTCGGACGCGCGCGCGTTGTCGGCGACGCGAGCCTGATGTACAGAGGGCTGAACCGGTAGGCGGGCAGCACCCGGCGAAACGCAACCTGAGGATCTTACTGCGGCGCACCGCACGGCCGCACTTCGCAGTTCTGGCGAGATCAAACGCAGGGGGGACGGCGATGCAATTCTTCCTCTGGCTCATGGCGCTGATCAGCACGGTGGCGGGGGCGATCGTCTTTTGCTTTGGGTTGCTGACGGCCACCAGCGCGGCACAGCAGACGGCGGCTGCCTCGATCGCGCTCGGGCTGACCGTCGGCCCGTATGTGCTCGCTCGGGCGGTCACGGAGCTCGTCGCGCTAGAGAACGCAGAACGCCAGACGAGACCGGTTCGGCGCGCGGCGGCAAAGCCCGCCGCGGCAGAGACGATCGCGAAGCCGTCGACGCTCCCTACGTAGGGAGGAAGTGTCCCGCGGCCTTGCCGGCGATTCACTCGCAAGGGACACGGCCGTTGGGGGGTGTGCCTTTGGCGCGCCCACGCCTCCGCTCTGCGGTCCTCTGTGACCCTCTGCGTCCTCTGTGGTGACGTAGCCGTCACCCGGGAAGCGCGGTTCCATACCACAGTCGGGACCACAGTCGGGCGATCTGGGGTAACGAGAAACCAGCCCCGACCTCTGATACGGTCGGGACGGTCGGAGCGACCTGTCCGCGCGCTCACGCGAGCCCACAACCTGGAGGTTCTGCAGAGGCGGCAGCGCCGCCGAGGAGTCCGTACCGATGGCGAACGATCCCGAAACTCGACGTCTGGCGGAATGCAGGGAGCAGGGCGTGGCGTGGCGGAAGTGGGGACCCTACCTCAGCGAACGCCAGTGGGGGACGGTGCGGGAGGATTACAGCGACAACGGCGATGCGTGGAGCTACTTCAGCCACGACCAGGCGCGCTCGCGCGCCTACGGCTGGGGCGAGGACGGCCTGGCCGGGTTCAGCGACGACGGCGAGTACGTCTGCCTGGCCGTGGCGCTGTGGAACGGCGCCGACCCGATCCTCAAGGAGCGGTTGTTCGGACTGACCAACGCCGAGGGCAACCACGGCGAGGACGTCAAGGAATACTACTTCTACCTCGACGCCACGCCGACGCACTCCTACATGCGCTGGCTCTACAAGTACCCGCAGCGAGCCTACCCGTACGACGACCTGGTGCAGACCAACCGCGGGCGCTCGCGGCACCAGCCCGAGTACGAGCTGCTCGACACCGGCGTCTTCGACGACAACCGCTACTTCGACCTCGTCGTCGAGTACGCCAAGGCGGACCCCGAAGACATTCTCATGCGCGTCACCGCGATCAACCGCGGGCCCGACCCCGCTTCGCTCCATCTACTGCCGACGCTCTGGTTCCGCGACGTGTGGACCGCCGACCCGAGCCTCCCGCGGCCGCAGGCGCAGCGCGCCAAGGCGGAGCGCGGCATCTCGGCGGTGCAGGTGTCGCACCGCGACCTCGGCGAGCGCTGGTGGGTGTGCGCCGGCGCGCCGCCGCTGCTGTTCACCGAGAACGAGAGCAACCGCGCGCACCTGTTCGGCGAGCCGAACCGGACGCGCTACGTGAAGGACGCGTTCCACCGCTACCTCATCCACGGCGAGACCGGGGCGGTGAACCCCGACGGCCGCGGCACCAAGGCCGCGGCGCACTACCAGCTCGACGTGCCCGCCGGTGGCTCGGCGGTCGTGCGCCTGCGCCTCGCCGACCGGCCGCTCGCCGCCGCGGCGGTCGAGGCCGCCGGCTTCGACGCCGTCGTCGACCAGCGGCGCGGCGAAGCCGACGCCTTCTACGCCGGGATCACCCCCAAGGGCTTGAGCCAGGACGAAGCGCTGGTGATGCGCCAGGCGCTCGCCGGCATGCTGTGGAGCAAGCAGCACTACTTCTTCGACGTCGAAGGGTGGCTCGCCAGCCACGGCGCCAGCCCGCTCTCCGACGAGCGCGAGCGCGACTGCCGCAACATCCAGTGGTTCCACATGGTCAACGACGACGTCATCTCGATGCCGGACAAGTGGGAGTACCCCTGGTACGCGGCGTGGGATCTCGCCTTTCACACCCTGCCGCTGGCGCTCGTCGACCTCGACTTCGCCAAGCAGCAGCTCGTCCTCATGCTGCAGGACGTCTACATGCACCCGAGCGGGCAGCTGCCGGCGTACGAATGGAACTTCGGCGACGTCAACCCGCCCGTGCACGCCTGGGCGACGCTGGCGCTCTACCGCTTCGAAGCCGAGCGCCGCGGCAACCGCGACCTCGAGTTCCTCCGCCACGCCTTCCACGGCCTGGCCAACAACTTCACCTGGTGGGTGAACCGAAAGGATCCGTCCGGGCGCAACGCGTTCGAAGGCGGGTTCCTCGGCCTCGACAACATCGGCGTGTTCGACCGCAGCCGGCCGCTGCCCACCGGCGGACGTCTCGAGCAGGCCGACGGCACCGCGTGGATGGTGTTCTTCGCCCAATGCATGTTCGAGATCGCCATCGAGCTCGCCCAGTACGACCGCGTCTACGAGCAGGAGGCTCTGCGCTATCTGCAGCACTTCTTCTGGATCGCGGCGGCCCTCGATCGGCTGGGGGAGCGCCAGGACGAGATGTGGGACGAAGCCGACGGCTTCTTCTACGACGTGCTGCGTCCGAGCGGCGGAGAGGCGATGCGGCTCAAGGTGCGGTCGATGGTCGGCTTGCTGCCGCTCTGCGCCGTCACGGTGGTGGAGGCGGGCGTCCTCACCCGCTTCCCGCGCCTGGTCGAGAGCGCGCAGCGCTTTCTCAAGCAGCACGGCGAGCTGGTCCTCAACATCGCTTCGCCGACCGTTCAAGGCGTCAACGGCCGCCGCCTGCTGTCACCCCTGGGCGAGTCCAAGCTGCGCCGCGTCCTCGCCCGCCTGCTCGACGAGAACGAGTTCCTGGGCCCGCACGGCATCCGCGCCCTGTCGCGCGTCCACCTCGAGCACCCGTTCGTCTTCGACGTGCACGGCGAGGCGTACCGGGTCGACTACGAGCCCGCCGAATCGAGCACCGGCCTGTTCGGTGGCAACTCGAACTGGCGCGGACCGGTGTGGTTCCCGGTCAACGTTCTCGTCGTGCGCGCGCTGCTGCACTACTACCGCTACTACGGCGACGCCTTCACGGTGGAATGCCCGACCGGCAGCGGCCAGCAGCGGACGCTCTTCGAGGTGGCGCACGAGATCGCGCGGCGCTTGGCGGCGACCTTCCTGCGCGACGGCGCCGGACGCCGGCCGGTGTTCGGCGGGTCGGAAAAGTTCCAGAGCGACCCGTCCTGGCGCGACTGCCTGCTGTTCTACGAGTACTTCCACGGCGACAACGGCGCCGGGATCGGCGCCTCGCACCAGACCGGGTGGACCGGGCTGGTCGGGTTCCTGCTCCACTTCTTCGGTGACATGCAGGCGGCCGACCTACTCGCCGCCCACGGCCTCCTCGCCGGCCAGTCCGACGTGGCGTAGCCGCGAAGGCAGCGCGAACGATCTCGTAGGGCCGGCTGTGCCGGCCGCAACCCGCGCTCGCGATAGTCGCCGCTGGTCGCTGGTCGTTCGATCGCTGCGCGGTGCACACCAGCGACTACCGACCAGCGACTAGCGACCGAGCATCGCCGGCACAGCCGGCCCCTACGGCCAAACGCGCCCTCATGGCGCCCGTTCAGCCGTTTCACCATGGTCACTTTTAACAATGTTGCACAGACTTTAACGCGTTCTCGGTGGGATAGAGAAAATTGCGCCGCGAGGCCGCACGCGGCATCCAGCGCTATCCAAGGAAGAGCGGGATGAGCTCCAAGGGACGCGGAATCCACCAGGTCGAGCAGATCATCTCCTGTCCGGAGAGCTTCGGCAGCACGCCCGCCCACAGCGCCATCCATGTCGCCGAGGTCCGGCCGGTCCGCGGTGATCCAGGCAAGCAGGTGATGGCCGAGGAGCGCTGCGATCTGCGGGAAGAGCTCCTCGACCGGGCCCAGGACTGCAAACGCAGCTGCGGTCTCGGCTCACCCGACAGCCCGCTGCGCCGGCAGCACCGGCTCTAGACTCCCGCCCCGGGGCGGGGGCCCGAAGAGTCCGGGATGAGCGGTACAGTGCGCATGCGCGACGCGGTCGAGGCGTCGTCGCCGGACCCACACGTCGATCGGCTCGCGCGGTTCGTCCGCTTCTTCTGCACGGTGATGCAGCAGCCCGATCCGCTGCGTGACGCGGACTGTCGCGAGAGCTACCGCGAGTACGTCCCGCGCTACTACCAGCGCCTCTTCGGCCCGGGGGTCGACGGGCTGTCGGGCCGTCATCTCGAGTGGCTGGAGCGCCTCCTGCCGGTGCTCGACCTGCCGCCTGGCGCCACCGTCCTCGACTGCGGCGGCGGGTACGGGCTCGACTCGATCTTTCTCGCTGCCTGCGGCTACGACGTAGTCTCTTTCGAGCTGACGCGCCATCACATCGGCGTGTGCCGGTACTTGCAGGGGTTGTGGGAGCAGGCGTTCGGCGCGTTGCGCCTGCGCTGCGTGCTCGCCGTCCGGTCCGGAGGACCGGCCGAGCGTCTGCGCGCCAACGCGGCGGCGATCGGTGCGGTGGACGCGGTGCTGCTCGACGAGGTCGCCCACCACGTCGAGCCGGTGCGCGACCTCTTCGCGCTCTGCGCCGCCGTGCTGCCGCGCGGCGGCGCGCTGTTCCTGCTCGAGCCCAACTTCTGGAGCCCGATTGCGCAGGCCCACTTTTTCCGCACCCGCGGCCTGCGGACCGTCGAGCCGCGCGTCGATGAGGAGACCGGCGAGCGCTATCGCTACGGCAACGAGCACATCCGGCCGCGCCGTACCTGGCAGCGCCTGGCGGCGGACGCCGGCTTCCGGCTGCGCGGCGCGCGCTACATCGTACCCTCGCGCACGCGCGCGCCCGCACCGGCGCGCTGGCGGACCGCGTTGCAGACCCTGCCGCTCGTCAAGAGCGTCGCCGCAACCCACGTCACCCTGCACTTCGAGAAGGCGTGAGCCCCGCGGACGGTCGAGATCCCCGCTGCGCGCCCTTCGACAAGCTCAGGGCGAACGGTGCTCGAGCCAGGTTTGGGAACGGGCGGCTACGCCGGCTTGGCCGGTGTGTCCGGCAGCGGCCAGATGCGCGACATGCACCAGCTGACGCACAGGCCCATGAGGCAGCCCAGCACCACCTCCGCCACCTTGTGCAGGCCGTGCTCCACCCCGCTCAGCTTGGAGCCATGCATCAGGCCGCTGGCGATGACGATGGCGGCGGTGATCGGGGCCTGCCGCCACATGGTCTGGATGTGGATCACGTAGGAGGACACCAGGACCGCGACGGCCAGGGCGAGCGGCAGCTTCCACTCGCTGGCGCCGCCGACGACGAGGAACAGCAGGCCGACGACACAGCCCACCAGCACGTTGATGAGGCGGCTGCGGAACATCCGGGCGGCCTCTTTTACCTGTGGCTCCGAGGCGGCGACCATCGAGGCGATGGACCAGATCGGGTTCGAGTCGGTGATGTGACGCAGCATGTACCAGAGGATCGCGGAGGCGATGAAGACGTTGATGGCGAAGCGCACCCCGAGCAGATCGCGCTGTGCGAGGCCAGGCCACTTCACCGCCGTCTCCCCACCGCCGCGGAGGCGGCGGGCCGCCGCCCCCCGATCACCGCGCTCACTCGTGGGCGTGGGGCGGGTTGCCCTTCAGGCGGTACACCACCCCGGTCTTGGTGGCCCCGAGCGCGATCCAGTCCTTGGCGGCATCCTGCAGGCCGAGGAAGAACGCTTCGACCCGGCGCAGCGCTTGATCGTTGAGGTCCTCGCGTCGCTTGAATTTGATCTGGAACGCGAACTCCCCGATCAGCGGGCGGTGCTCGCCGCGCGATCGCCACAGGGCGACGTTGGCGCCCGCGGTGATGCCGGCGCCGAAGTCCAGGATCCCGATGTCCTGCAGCACCTCCTCGACGATCGTGTCGCCGACCAGCGCGACGCGCTCCCCCTTCGACCGCTTCAGGGACGACAACGCCGGCAGCATCTGCACGATCGACTCGAGCGACGTGTGGTCGCCTTCCTCGAGGGCGCTGAGCCCGAACTCGACGTTGTGCGAGAACAGGATCCGCATCCCGCCGATGCGATCCTTCAGCGGCAGCACCTCGGCTTTGAACTTGATGCGGAAGTCGCCGCGGATGTTCGGCCGGACGTCGGTCTCCGCGGTCTGCTGGATGCTGGGATGGCGGAACTTGAAGACGATCTCCGGGTCGCCGATCGGGAACCCCTCGGAGTACGGAATTCGGCGGCGCAGGATGAACGCGTTGTTGTAGAGCCGGAAGTCCGCCGTATCCATGAACAGCACCTCGCGGATCTGCAGCGGCCGGTCCGCGAACCCATCGGTGAGAAAGGCGACTCCGGCGTCGGCGGCTGGTCGCCGCATGACCTTGGCAAAATCGAAGAAGCTCTTGCGCGAGACGAAGTGGTTGGGTCTCAGGATCAGCTTGCACTCGAGGTACTGAACCTCGTTGTACGGCATGCCGTCGGCGTAACGGCCGGGCTTGATCGGGGGCACCCGCCGTGCCCGGCCCATCTTCTTCGTTGGCTTGGGCGCCTTGTGCTTCTTCTTGACCTTCTTGGGCATGTCCGCTCCTTGGCCGAACCGGTCAGATAGCACCGTTGGGTATCCGAGGTGAAGGACCGAACCGGGTGCGTGTATCACGGTGCCGCGCCGTTCGCATGGGTCACGGGCAGTCGGGGAGCCCGATCGGGTTGGCGAACGACGCCGGGGTGAGGCCAGCGGGGTCGACGCAGGCGGCCAGAACCGTTTCGTCGACGAGCGGGGTCGTGCCGAAGGCGTACGAGGTCGCGAAGGGCAGCACGAGCGGTCCGGCGCGCCGCTGATCGCTGAAGCGTGCGCTGGCCTCGCCCTTGCCGAACGGCGAGAAGTCGAGTGGCCCGCGCGCCCAGACCAGCAGGGTCCGGTTGTCGAAGCCCAGGCGGTAGACCGCGCCGTCGGGAAACCTCGCCGACAGACCTTCGCGGACGCCCTCGGGGAGCTCCGCGGCGTCGAGCGGCGTGAGGACGACGTCCGGCCCGCGCAACGCGTCGAGGTTCACCACGGCGGTCCAGCGCGCGTGGCTGCGCAGCGGCGCGCACGGATTGGTGTCGCTCGAGACCTCGGCGCCGCCGATGAAGCAGCGCACCGTCGTGCCGTCGAAGAGATGATAGATGGGATCGGCGGTGGTGATGATCTTCCAGGCGTACCGGTCGGGGACCAGGAACGTGCGCGTGCAGTGCCAGGTTCCGGGTATCTCCGCGTGGACCTGGTCCTCGACGCGCACCGTCAGTCCGGCGAGCGGGCCGCCGCGGGCGGCGATGGCGCGGTCGAGCAGGGGGCGCGGCGCGCACCCGCCGATGAGCAGCAGCGCCGTGGAGACCAGGGCCGTGCTGGCGGTCCCCACCGGCGGTCGCCTAGATTGCCGGCCTGGATGCGCGCGCCTGGCCACCTGCTCGTCGCCGTCGTGCTGGCCGGCTGCCAGAGCGCGCTGCCCGAGGCCCCGCTGCGGCGGGAGCTCGCGCCGCCGCCGCGCGCCACCGAGTTTCTGGTCAAGGAGACGACGCTCCTCGACGGCGCCGTCAGCATTCAACTGAACATCCCGCTCACTCCGAGCGGTCCGAAGCCGACCGTCATCGCGCTCATCGGCGACCCGCATCAGTTCCTCGGCGCAGGATTCGTCGCGGTCACCTACAGCATCAACCGCGAGGTGCTCAAGGGTCCACCACCGACGCCGCTCCCGTCGGAGCAGACCGTGGGGCAGTGGGTGCTCGCGTCCCCGTCCGCGGCCGTGCTCGGCGAGCACTACCTGCGCGGCATCGCCGCGAACGCCACGCAGGTCGTCCCGGCGATCATCGATTGGCTGCAGACGCTTCCGGACGTCGATGCGAATCGGATCGGGATGACCGGCGCCTCGACGAACGGCTTCGTCACCCTGCAAGCCGTGGCGGCCGATCGGCGCATCCGCGCGGCGACGGTCGTGGCCGCCTGCGGTGACTACGGCGACTTTCTGCGCCATTCGTCCATGGGGCTGGGCGGCGCGCCGCTCGCGCTCGAGCCGTCCTACGAGCGCTGGCTGCACAGCCAGGAGGTCATCGCGCACCCGCGCCAGGTGGTGCCCGCGGCGGTCCTCATGGTGAACCGCTCCGGCGACACGCTCATCCCGACCTCGTGTGCGGAGGCGACGGCGCGCGTGCTCGCCAAGGCCTACGCCCGCGCGGGCGTGGCGGACCGGTTCCGCTTCGTTCGCCTCGAGGAGAGCGGGCACGGGTTCGGCCCCGACGAAGAGCGCGAGATGTTCATCTGGATGCAGACCTGGTTGACCGGGCCATGATGGCGCGGCGCCCGCTGAGCGCGCCAGCGCGTCGCGCCTTCCGCGCCAGCGCTTTCCCTGGCCGAGCGCACCTGCAATCGTGGCCGCGTCGTGTTTCCGCTGCGCGATGACATCTCCAGCCTCTCGCCTCCGCTCGCGACCATCGCGCTGATCCTGCTCAACGCCGCGGTCTGGGTGCTGATCCAGGGGATGGGCGTCGAGCCGTCGCTCAGCCGCTCGGTGTGCGAGCTGGGGCTCATCCCTGCCGAGCTCCTCGGGCACGTGCGGCCGGGCGCGCAGGTCGCGCTCGGCCCGGGGCTCGCTTGCGGGCTGAGTCACGGCCCGAGCTGGTTCACGCCGTTCACCTCGATGTTCCTCCACGCCGGCTGGTTTCACATCGTTGGCAACATGTGGTTCCTCTGGGTGTTCGGCAACAACACCGAGGACGCGATGGGGCACGCCCGCTTCGTCGTCTTCTATCTGCTCTGCGGCCTCGCTGCCGCCGGGCTGCAGACGGCGACGAATCCGGCCAGCGTGATGCCGATGGTGGGCGCGTCGGGGGCGATCGGCGGCGTCATGGGCGGGTATCTGGTGCAGTACCCGCGCGCGCGGGTGCTGACCATGCTGGTGCTCGGGTTCTTCATCCGCACCGTCTGGCTGCCGGCGTGGGCCATGCTCGGCTATTGGTTCCTGCTGCAGTTCCTCGGCGGCCTGCCCGCGTTGGGCAGCGACGAGCCCGGCGTCGCCTTCGCGGCGCACATCGGCGGCTTCGTCGCCGGCATGGCGCTGATCGTCCTCTTCCGCACGCCGCGCAGGGCCGTGCCCGAGGCGGAGCCGTCGTGGCGGGACCTCGGGCCCCCGTAGGGGGCGCGCCGCGGCGCGCCCGCGTTCGATCGGGGGCACGATGGCCATTCTCCTCGCCGACCGGGTCTGCTGGTTGACTGGCTTATGAGACCGCGGGTTCCAGCGCGGACCGTCAGCCGATGTCGCGGCCAGCCGCGAGCGCCGCGCGCACCTGCTCTTCGATCCACGCGTAGGTCTGCGACAGCCCCTCTTCGAGCGAGACGCGCGGCTCCCAGTTCAGGATCGCGCGCAGGCGGGAGTTGTCGGAGTTGCGGCCGCGTACCCCTTGCGGACCATCGACGTGGCGTTTGCGGATCCGGACGCCGGCGATCGCCGCCACCATGTCCGCCAGCTCGTCGATGCTCACCAGACGATCCTGGCCGAGATTGAGCGGCTCCGCGTACTCGGATCGCATCAGCCGGTGGAGCCCTTCGGTGCAGTCGCCGATGTAGCAGAAGGAGCGCGTCTGCGCGCCGTCGCCCCAGATCTCCACCGCGGGGTCCTTGGTGAGCTTCGCCAGCGCAACCTTCCGGCAGATTGCCGCCGGGGCCTTCTCGCGCCCCCCGTGCCAGGCGCCGCCGGGGCCGAAGACGTTGTGCAGCCGGACGATGCGGATCTCGAGCGCCGACTCCTGGGCATGCGCTTGGCAGAGGCGCTCGGTGACGAGCTTCTCCCACCCGTATCCGTCTTGGGGCTGGGCCGGATATGCGTCCTCCTCGCGCAACGGGCGGACGTCGGGATCGCGCTGCCGATACTCCGGGTACACGCAAGCGGAGGACGCGAAGAGGAACCGCCGGACGCCGTTCGCACGCGCGCCTTCCAGCGTGTGCACGTTGATCAACAGGTTGTTGCGCAGCAGGCTGGCGTCGTGGGCGGAGATGAAGCCCATGCCGCCCATGTCGGCGGCAAGCGCGTAGATCTCCTCGACTCCCTCGGCGGCGCGCGCCCCGTTCTCCGGGCGGCGGAGGTCGAGCAGATGCAGCTCGTCCGCCGCGTCGGATCCATAGCGCGGCGGGGCGAGATCGACGCCGCGCACCCAATACCCGCGGTGCTTGAGCGCGCGGACCAGGTGGTGGCCGATGAAGCCGGTCGCGCCGGTGACCAGGACTCGCGGAGACGCCATGCGTCTGCCCACTCAGGGCGAAGCCGGACACCCGCGGGGCGCGCCGTCACAAGTCGTAGCCATACCCGAAGCAATTGAAGTCGTCCGCGAACCGCTCGAAGACGATGTCCTGGAGCTCGCGCGTATAGTACTCCCGATACGATTTGTGCGCCGAGCGGTTTTGGTGCGGCAGCGCGGCGTCCGGCCGGCCAACGCGCGCGCGGATCGCTTGGAGGTCGGACTCGAGGTGCTCGAACCGGCACACCACATCCACCGCCGGCGTGTCGTCGACCGACACGTGCCGGGTCTGTGAGAGGACGCAGTGCCACACCACGCCGAACGAGTCGAAGGTGTGCAGGTAACGCACGAAGTAGTCGAACGGTACCTGCGTGTGGTTTTGGGCGCGGCAGAACGACCAGCCCGAGACGAGCCGATCATATGGGTTCCGGCAGACGCAGAACTTGAGGCTGCGGTTCCACAGGTCGCGATCGCCATGGCGAAGCATTCGCTCCGCGACGCCGCGGCGGTAGAACCCCGAGCGGACATCCTCCGGATGGTGGCCGAGATGACTCGGTCGGAAGCCGGATCCTCTGAGGAACGCCCGCACCGACACCCCAGCGCACTTCGGGATGGGGATGAAGATGATGTCGTGGTCGGGCGAAATCACCGCGAGCTCACCGTGCGCAGGCTGGGATGAAGGGCGGCGTGGTTCATCAGGCGCCGATGACGATATCCGGATTGTTGAACATCCAGTGCGGATGGTTGCCCTCGACAAAGTCGACCTCGATCTCCTCCAGGCCGTCGACGCCGTAAATGTGTTGCTTGTCGATGATCGGGCTGAACACCCGGGCGCATGGCGAGAGAAAGGCCGCCCACCAGCTGAACGACGAATTGGCGCGGAAGATGGTGCGGGCAAAATACAACCGGAGGAAATCCTCGAGCCAGTCGAAGAGGATCCCGGGCAGCACCTCCGAGCCGGTCGGGTAGGTCCACCGGCCGCGCCGCTGGGCGGGGCGGTCGACGTGCCATTGTCGGCGGTAGTCGTCGGAGATCCATTCGATCCGGCCGGGATCGCAGCCACGCTGCGCGAAGGCGCGCAAGTACGACGCTCGGGAGATCACCGAATATCCCTGGGTGTGCGACCGGTTGTACTGCGGATTACTGATGTCGTCGCGGCGCAGATGGGCGATGTCGTAGGTGCCCTGCCGATCCTCGAGCCGCTTGTAGAGGTCGAGCTGCCGCACCGCTTCGGAGAACTGGAAGACCGAGAGGAGATGTTGTCGGGACATGCCGGCGAAGATGGCCGGGTGGTACGCGCAGACGCTGTCGAAGCCGACCGGGTGCCGCTGGCGTCGGTAGGTCTGACGGGGGTTCTCCGGCCGGATCAGTTGGAGACGCCGGAGCGCCCGCTGCGCCAACCGCGGCCGCTCGCCGCCGTCGCCCGGGGCCTGCGCCGCGTTGAGGGTCGCGCACAGCTCGACGTGCGGAGCCAGCTCGTGGTGTTGGGTCTCGAACAGATGCGTGCCCTCCCACTCCGACGGCAGCCAGAAGCGGCACGCGTTCAGCCGCGCGTACGTCACGCCGTAGGCGTACTGGTGCATGCGGTTGCCGAAGCGCCCGTTCCAATGCAGCAACAGGATGACGTCTTGATCCGCGAGCGGGGCGATCGCCGCCCGACGGGGTGTGCGATGCGAGATCGGCCCGGTGGCGGGCTGGCGCGCCGGATCGACGAAGGTCTCCGTGGCGCGCGCCCGCTCGACGGCCACGGCGGCGGCCCGGCGGCCGCTCCGGGCGGGCGGGTGTCCGTCGAGCAGGGCATTGAGGTGTTCCAAGATCCGCGGCGCCGCGATGGCCGCGTCGGGACGGAGCCCCTGCAACGTGACGACGGACGGCGCGATCCTCGCGCACAGGCGCAGCACCTGAGCCGGCTCGCTGCGCGCCAGCACGGTGTTGTCGATGATCGGCAGGACCGCGCGCGCGCCGCGCACCTCTTCGGGCTGCCAGGTTGCGGTCGGCCGGTACAGGGTCGACACGATCAGCGCCAGGGGCAGGGGGTCGTCGGCGAGGCGAGATCCCGGGGCGCCGACCGTCAGCGCCGGAAGACGACCGGCACCCGCCCCTCGGATGACCGGTGCTCGCGCATACGGGTGGACGATTCCGGCGTCGTCCAGCACGGCAAACTCGTCCGAGTAGTACGTCGCGCCGAGGCGGACCAGCTCGGCGATCAGATGCGACTTGCCGGACATGCTGCGGCCCGGAACGACGACGGCGCGCCCGCGCCAGCCGACGACCCCAGCGTGTACGAACAGGCCGCAGCGCGAGAACAGCGCCACCGCCTCGTCGACCTCCCGGCGCAGCCGTTCCACCACCCGCTCGGTGCGGCGCGCGCGCAGGAGCACTCTCCCGCCGCGGACGACCCGATAGGTGGCGCGCCCGTCGTCGCGCCGGGGCTCGACGCGATCGATGACGAAGCAAGCGTCCGGCGTGACGGTGTCGCAGGGGGTGATGCTCGGCGGCAGCATCTGCGCGAGCTGCCCGCAGAGGCCGGTATCGGCGACGTCGACGATCCGGAGCTGCGCTCCGTAACAGCTGAACGCCAGCTCGCTACGCATGGGCGCGGGCCCGGCCGGTCAGGGCGTCCGTTTCGGTTTTGGCTTCGCTTTCGATTTCGAGGTTGACGCCTTGAGGCTCCCGGTAAGCAGGCCGGTCGCGGTCGAAGTCACGCTTGGACTCGGGCTCGGGCTTGTACTGGGGCTCGGGCTTGGACTCGGGCTCGTCGAAGGGCTCGGGCTGGGCGTCTGCGTCGGTGCCGGCGATTGTCCGGCGGCACGCGAGGGGACCAGTATCGTTTCGACGATGGGGAGCAGCGCCATGGCCGCCGCCGGCAGCGCGAGGCGGCGGATCAGGGCTCGCCGCGTGACCGTCGGACGATCGGACTCGTCCGACACGACAAGACCCGCGTCCACCAGGTCGGTCAGCGCCAGGGCGACGACCCGCTCGTCGGCCGGTAGGCCGGAGCGGCGAGCGACTTCCGCGGCCATCTCGGCCCGGCTGGTCGAGCCGTCGCAGAGCTCGAACACGATCGCGGCGGTTTCGTTGAGCGCGTGTGCCTCTTGGGTAGACTCGTTGATCACGAGCAACTCACCCTCGAGACGCTCGATCAACAACCCCTCGACTCGCTTCGCGCCCATGCGACCCCCTCCCGGCTCGCGCGTTGCGGCTTTGTAGCACACAGGGACGATGAGGGAAAAGGCGGCAGGCACTGGGTCGGTCTGAGCGCCGTTGTCCCCGACCTGGGCGGGAAAAGTCGATCGAGTCCGGACTCGCTGGCGGCGATCCCAGCGGTCAGCGGCTCAGACACGAAGGGGTCTCTCCCTGCCAGAACCAGACGCTGACGGAGAACCGGCTGTCGTGGAAGGCGTCGGACTGGCGGTGGACCGGGCGGACCTCATGGTAGACATCGCTGGTGAAGAAGACGGCCGTGTTGTCGGCTGGGTCGACGCTGACGTAGTGCTGGCCGATCTCGGCCCTGTCGCCGTGCACGACGGTGTCGTAGAGCCGCAGCTCGCCGCCGGTGAAGCGCTTCGGGCGGCGGTGAAAGTAGTAGACGCAGGTGACGCGGCGGTCGGCGACGGCGGGATCGGTATTGTCGGCGTGAGCGCGAAAGAAGTCGCCGTCGCAGTGGACGGTCATCTGCCGTTCGATGCGCCCGAGCGGGAACCAGGCGAGCGCGAGCTCGCGCCGCACGTGCGGCAGCAGGCGGCGGAGCCGCGTGTCGAACACCGCCCACACGTCCTCGAGATCGCTGAGCATGCCGGATCGGCGGAACCCCGGGTCGACCCGCTCCGTGCGATCGGTTCCGATCAGGCTGCTGGCGGCGAAGTCGTGCTCGCGCGCGCGGACGAAGCGCAGCAGCCGGGCGTGCTCCTGTGGCGTCAACAGATCGTCGACCCGCACGTAGCGAGCCGGTGCCACCCGCGGTGCGTCCGCCGCCGCGGCGACGGCCACGCGAGGCGGAGGCGGGTCCACCGCCGCCGCGGACGCCAGGTGTGTCGAGGCCGCCCCGTCGACCTCCCCGAACGCGGCGCCCATGAACTCGGCGAAGCCGGAATCGGCGCGCCAGCGATCGTCGTTCCGGTCGCGCAGCCGGATGGGTGGACGAACGTCGCCGCGTACCCCGAGCCATTCGTATACCCCGCGGAGGACCTTGGCCGGGTGGCCGACGAGATCTTCGTAGCAGATGCACAGCGGGTCGTGGACCGCGACATAGCGCGCCTCCAGCGCCATGGCGTGAAAGTAGGTGCGCCAGGCGTCGCGAGGCTGGTCGTAGAAACGCCGGTAGGCGGAGTAGACGGTGTGCACGGGCGAGCGCCGCACGATCACGACTCGCGCCCCGGGTGGGAGATCCTCGGGCGGCACCCATTGCATCGGGCGCAAGGTCGGCAACGAGAGGTGCATGATCACGCCCGGGGCGTTGACCGGCAGCTCCGGGCTCGGCGCCGGCGCGGCAGGGATCTCGCGCAGCTCCGGGTGCGCTGCGATGCAGCGCCACAGCAGGGTGGTTCCCGATCCCTCGGCGCCCACCACGAAAACGGACGGCGCGGTCATTCCACTCAGCCGGCCGCGAGTCCTAGCCCGAAGCAGCCGGCGGCGGCAACTCTGCAGTCCTCTGTGACCCGCTGTGTCCTCTGTTCGACAAACTCGAGTCGCTGAACCCATTGCAGGCAAAATCTTCCGATTTCTCGGTCTGGGCCCGCGGCCCATCCCGACTGTGGCAAAAAAGGCCCTTACCACGCCGCTCGTGAGGGAGACTGACCCGGGGCGGCAAGTGGACAGCCGCGGAGCGGCCGTGTAATGCGCGACCGCAGAGGGAGTGTTCAGCGTGACCGGTGGGCAGAATGCCATTCGGGCGGGCGGCGCGCTGTGCGCCGCGCTGTTCGTCGTCGTTGCCGCGGACGGGTGCTCGGCGCCGGTCTCGGTCAAGCAGCTGTCGCCGCAGAACGAATACGTGCGCTTGAGCAGCAACGCGCTGACTGATGGCGAGGTGAGCGATGCGACGCAGATCGTCCTGCGGCGCTACAATCTGGTCGAGGCCTTCGAGCAGGACCCGCCGGTTGCGATCACCACCCTGCGCAACGTGGTGGTGATCGGGCGCGGCGGCAACGACGAGCTCTTCGCGCTCGCGGAGCTGTCGGCTTTGTATGCTCAGCGCACGGCGTCGCGTGCCGACGCCATGGCGGCGGCGCTCTATGCCTTCGCGTTCCTCTTTCCCGAGCAGGCCGACGAGCGGCCCGAAGCGATCGATCCGCGCTATCGCTGGGCGTGCGACATCTACGCCGCGGCGCTGACCCAGGCGCTGCGCAGCGAGGACGGTAAGACGGTGACGCTGGCGGCGGGGGTCCATCCCTTGCCGTTCGGCAGCATCGCGGTGACGTTCGACCCCGAGGATCTGCAGTGGGGCGGGCGGACCCTCACCGACTTCCTGCCGGTGGCTCAATACGAAGTGATCGGCATGCGCAACCGCTACCGCCATCCGGGCATTGGGGTCCCCTTGGCCGCGAAGACGGAGGAGCCGGAGGAGGACGACGAGAAGTTCGACCTCGTCGGCAAGCGCGTGCGCGTGCCGGTGACGGCGCTGCTGCAGTTCGACGACCCGCGCAAGCAGATCGTCACCACGGCGCTGCAGGGGCATCTCGACCTCTTCGCCGACACGGAGCACGAAGCGATCGACATTGATGGGCAGCTCGTTCCACTCGAGATCGACCGCACCGCGGCGGTCGCCGTCACGCTCTCTGAAACCGCCTTCTGGAACCAGGAGCTGTCGAGCTTCCTCGGCGACGTCGTCGGCGTGCGCAAGACGGCACATCTGAGCGCCGCTGAACCCTACCGCCCCGACCGGATTCCGGTGGTCTTCGTCCACGGCACGAACTCGAGCCCGGGGCGCTGGGCCGACATGGTCAACGACCTCGAGAACGATCCGCTCATCCGCAACCAATACCAGTTCTGGTACTTCAGCTACGACAGCGGCAACCCGATCGCGTACTCGGCAATGCTGCTGCGCCGCGCGCTGAAGGAAGCGGTCGCCCAATACGACCCACATGGACGCGATCCGTGCCTGCACGACATGGTGGTGATCGGCCACAGCCAGGGCGGATTGCTGACCAAGATGACCGCCATCGATTCCGGGGATGCCTTCTGGCAGGACGTCAGCCACATGCCCCTCGACGAGGTGCGCATCTCGGACAAGTCGCGGGCGCTCATCCAGGAGGCGCTGTTCCTCAAGCCGCTGCCGTTCGTGACCCGGGTGGTGTTCATCGCCACCCCGCACGGCGGCAGCTATCTGGCCGGATCGGAGCTCGTCCGCCGCCTGGCGGAGAAGCTGATCAGCATGCCGCGCGACCTGACCGCGGTCGGCACCGACCTGGTCGCCGTGCGCGATCCGGCGAAGCGCATGATCACGCTGGAGCGTTTCCCCACCAGCATCGACAACATGTCGGTCGGCAACCCGTTCATCAAGACGCTCTCGGGGATCCCGGTCGCGCCGGGTGTGCACGCGCACTCGATCATCCCCGTGGAGGGCGACGGACCGCTGATGGACGAGGTGGACGGCGTCGTCGCCTACAAGAGCGCGCACATCGAGGGGGTCGAGTCCGAGCGGGTGATCCAGCACTCCTCGCATTCCACGCAGTCGAACCCCGACACCGTCGACGAGGTGCGCCGCATCCTCTTGCTGCACGCCGAGCTCGCGCCCTGTTGCGTCCCCGGCGCGAACGCCGGTGTGCCCTGTCGCCCGTCGGCACCGTAATCGAACCGGGGCGGGCTGGGGAGCGATGCGCCGGGGCGGGGGCCGGCGGCGCCGCCGTCAGCCGCCGCGCAGGACGTGGCCCGGGAGGCGGCCGGTCGGCCGGCCGCCCTCCATGAGCACCTCGCCGTTGACCAGCACCATCGCGTAGCCCGCGGCGTCGATCACGTAGCGCTCGGTGTCGGCGGGGAAGTCGCGCGCCAGGCGCGCGTGGCCGCAGGACAGGCGCGCGAGATCGAGCAGGACGAGATCGGCGCACGCCCCTTCGCGGATGACGCCGCGGTCGGCCAGCCCGTGCACGGTGGCGGGCATGAGGGTGAGGCGTGAGATGGCCTGCTCGAGCGGCAGCGGGTCGGGGACCCAGTCGGTCAGCAAGCGGGTGGTGTAGTCGGCCCCGACGAAGGAGGCGAGATGGGCGCCGCCGTCACTGGAGCCGGACATCACGATCGGATCGGTCACACCCGCCTTGACCACGTGGTGGATGAAATCGCGCGCGATGTCGTTCAGCTGGGTCTGCCATTGCGTCTGCAGGTCTTCCTGCAACGAGAGATCGAGAAACGCGTCGAGCGGATCGGTGTCGCGCGCGGCGGCGAGCTCGGTCACCGAGCGTCCGACCCAGGCCTGGTGCGCGGCATCGCGCACCGCCTCGACGACCAGCACGTCCCAGGTGAACGACACCGAGCGGTGGGCGATGTCGTCGAACTCGGCGCGCATCTGGGCGCGCCCCGCCGGGTCGCGCAGGCGGCGCGAGCGCTCGGGCTCGGGCACCGTCAGGGCGGCGCGCCAGGCCGGCATCTCGTCGAACACGAAGGTGTCGTCGAGCTTCAGGTGCAGGCCCAGCTCGTTGGTCGCGAACTGCGGATGCACCCGGATGCCCTCCGCGAAGCACTCGTGGGCGAACTCCAGCGTGCGCTGCCAGCTCATCGGGTTCTGCGGCGTCGGCAGCAGCAGGTTCAGCTCCACCGGCCGGCCCGAGACGCGGTACATCTCGCGGATGAGGGCCCGATCGCGCTCGTTGTATCCCTCCGCGATGCTGCGCGGGATGAACTCGATGGCGCCGCGCGCGAACTCCGCCAGCACCGCGCAGAGGGCGACGATCTCGTCCGGCGCCGCATGGTTGCACGGCACCTCGCGGCCGTCCTCGCCGACGTGCACGTCGAGCTGGGAGGTGGAGAAGCCAATCGCCCCGTCGCGCATCGCCTGGCGGACGACGTCCTGCATGGCCGCGATCTCCGCCGGTGTGGCGGTGCGCTCGGAGGCCGCATCCCCCATCACGTAGCGGCGCACGGCGCAGTGCCCCACGTAGCTGCCGACATTGACCCCGAGCCTGCCGTCGAACCGCCGCCAGTAGTCGCCGAAGCTGCCGCCGCTGAATTTGAGGCCGGCGCGCAGCGCCGCGCGCGACATACCTTCGACCCGACTGAGCATGCCGGCGAGCCAGTCGACATCCTGTGGCTTGGCCGGCGCCAGGGTGAAGCCGCAGTTTCCGGTGAGGATGGTGGTCACGCCGTGCCAGCACGAGGGCGTCGCCAACGGGTCCCAATCGAGCTGCACGTCGTAGTGCGTGTGGACGTCGATGAAGCCGGGCGCGACGGTCAGGCCGTCGGCGTCGATCACGCGGCGCGCCGCCTCGCGGACGCGGCCGATCTTGGCGATGCGGCCGTCGCGTACGGCGATGTCGGCGGTGAAGCCCGGCATGCCGGTGCCGTCGACCACCCGGCCGCCCTTGATGACCAGATCCCATGACATGACGTCGCGCCCCCTGAATTCGCTTGTACTGTCAGCCGTCGCCGCGCGTCAACGCGACGGGGCGCGCCGGCTTCGCTGACCCAGCGCACCGGCCCGGCTGACATTTGTCATGTTCGAAGCGCGGCAGAGCGGTTATCGAAGTGCAATGAGCGAGATTCCTGAGGGGATGATCCGGCAGTTGAGCTACTATCGCGACGCCGAGCTGCGCGGGGCGGGGCTGCTGCTCCACATGAATTCGCGTGAGGACGATGCGTCTGCGCGAACCAACCTGACGCGGCACATTGCCGACGAGTCGCGTCACGCGTGGTTGATCACCAAGCGCATCGCCGACCTCGGCGCGGCCCCGGTGGCCGTGGAGGACGGGTACCAAACGCGCATGGCGCGCGCGGCGGGCGTCCCGCGGACCTTGCTCGAGCTCTATGCCGTCACCCTGGTCGCCGAAGAGCGCGCGCGGGCGCGCTACGCGGCGCATCTGGAGTCGGGCGCGGGCGACGCTGGCACCATCGACTTGCTGCGGGCGATCAGCGCCGACGAGGTCTGGCACCTGCAATGGGTCCACCGGCGGCTGCAGGCGTTCGTCGCCGAAGTGGGCGCGGCGCACGTCGAGGCGACGCTGGGGCGCTATCGGGCGGCCGATGCCGCCGTCACGGCCGATCTCGCCGCGCTCGAGCGCGAGGTCCTGGGATTCGCGCTCGCCGCCGCGCCCAGCGCGCTGGCGGGGGCATCGCCGCCGGTCTGACCGGCGTTCGGTGCGCCCGGGCCGTCGTTCCGCGGGTGGTTGGCGTCGCGCGTGCCGGCACGCAGCATCGCCAGCGCGGTGTACACCGCGACGACGACGACCAGGACTCGCACCGCATCGAGCGGGAGCGAGGTCACCAGGTAGGCCGCCACCAGCACCGCCGGCACGCCGCCGAGCGTCAGCCCCAGCGCGATCGGCGATGCGCAGGCGCGCCGGCCGAGAAAGCGCATGCCGGCGACGAGCATGAGGAACGCGCACGAGCCCATCATGATCGGGAACGCGGCCTTGGCGTTCAACCCGAGCAGGCTGACCAGGATCATGCACGGCGCGTACAAGCCGACACCGAGCGTCATCAGCGCGCCCAGCACGAAGTTGCCGGCGACCCCGATCCAGAGCGACGCGCCGTGCAGCGCTAGACCGTCGGCGCCGCCGGGCGCGCCCGCCACGAGCTGGCGGACGAGCAACAGGGCGGCGACCAGGAGGGCGAGGCCCATGCCGATCTGCACCCGGCGCCGCGTCCAGCCGGCGACGACCCCGGCGCCCAGCCACGCGCCGGCCACCGCCGCGCCGATCATCGCCGCCAGCGTGCGCGCCTCCACCTGCACGATGGCGATGTAGATCAAGGCCTGCGCCACCGATGGGAGCGCGTGGCCGACGTTCAAGGTCCCGGGGATGAGACGGTCGGGGACCAGGTGCAGGACGCGGAACAACGCCGTGGTCGGCGCGAAGGAGCCAACGCCCAGCGTGTCGAAGAAGTTCGTCCCGGCGCCGATGGCCAGGCTGGACGCGGTCGGCGCTCCCGGGCCGGTCCGGTCCTCGGCGTCGTCGGTCGGCCGCCGCAGCGCGACCAGCCACGCGGCGGCGAACACGGCCGCGAGCACGGCGAGCAGGACGAGCAGAACGGTCTTCGTGTCGGCCATCAGGACCGCTCCGCGCGCGGACGGCGCCGCGCGCGCCTGCGGGCCAGCCCGACCGATCGGTTCACGCCGTGCCGGTCGCCGGCGCGATCTGCCAGCGCATCGGCGCCCGCTTGATGCCGCCGACGAAGCTCGAGCGGACGCGCTCCACCGGTCCGGCGAGCTCGCACGACAGGAGGCGGACCCGCAGCTGCGCGAAGGTGTGGCGGAGCTCGAGCCGTGCCAGGTGCGCGCCCAGGCAGACGTGCTCGCCCATCCCAAAGGCGATGTGCGGGTTGGGATGGCGATCGGTGCGAAACGCGAAGGGGTCGGCGAAGATCTCCTCGTCGCGATTGCCCGAGGCGTAGAAGAGGCACACCGACTGCCCCTGGCGGATCGTCTTGCCGCGCAGCGGGTAGTCGCGGGTGGCGGTGCGGGCGAACTGGATGACGGGGGTCGTCCAGCGCACGACCTCCTCGACGGCGGAGTCGAGCAGCGCGCCGTCGCGGCGCAGCTCGGCCCATTCTTCGGGGTGCTCGAGACAGGCGAGCATGCCGCCGGTCATCGCGTTGCGGGTGGTCTCGTTGCCGGCGACGACGAGCAGGAAGTAGTACGAGAGCAGCTCGACCGGCGGCAGCGCGCCGCCGTTCACCTCGCCGTTCGCGACCACGCTGACGATGTCGTTGGTCGGCCGCGCCCGCCGCTCGGTGACCAGGTCGTTGAAGTACGTGAACAGCTCCATGCGCGCCTGGTCGAGCGTCTCGTAGGGCGTCGAGCCGTGTTGGAACTCGGGATCCTGCGGGGCGATGATCTCGTTCGTCCAGCGGAAGAGCAGGTCCCAATCGGCGCGCGGCACGCCGAGCATCTCGGCGATGACGGCGATGGTGATCGGCGCCGACACGTCGCGGACGAAGTCTCCCACCGTCTTCTCGGCGGCCTTGTCGAGCACTTCCTTGGCCACCCATTCCACCTTGTCGCTCATGGCGCGCACCGCCCGGGGGGTGAACCACCCGCTGGTCACGCGCCGGTAGCGGGCATGGTCGGGTGGATCCATGTTGAGCAGGTGGCGCGAGGCGTTTTCGGGCGGCGGCGGCAGGTCGTTGGTGAAGACGGCGAGCCGCGGCGCGTTGAGGAAAACGTCCGGCTGCTTGCCGATCTCGATGATGTCCGCGTGCTTGGTGACCGCCCAGAACGGATCGACGTTGCCGCGCTCGTACCAGAACAGCGGATCGTGGCGCCGCAGCCAGGTCCATTCCGGATGCGGGTACCCGTGGCGCTCGTAGTGCTCGGGGGTGACCAGATCGATCGTGCGGGGGTCGAAATCGCGATCGGGGGCCGGCATGTTCGGTTCGTCTCCTCGTCGGGTAGCGTGCAGGCTAGTTCAAGCTGGGTGCCTCTGTCACCTGGGTTGTGGTCCCGCGGCGCTCGGCCGTGTCACCCATTGACGGTCTTGGAGGCCGATTGGTAGCCTTCCGGGCAGACAGGCGAAAGGGGGGCTCGATGGCTCATCACCGTTTCGAGGCCGGATCTGTCTTGGTGCTCGCCGCCGCGCTGGCACTCAGCCCCGCGCCCGCGGCCGCCGCGAAGACGCTGGTCGTCACGCAGAGCTCGGTGGCGTATCCGCACTACGCGACCATCCAGTCGGCGGTTGCCGCCGCCGAGCCGGGCGACTGGGTGCTCATCGATGTCGGCGTGTACGCCGGTACGGTCCTGGTGACGACGCCGCGCGTCCACCTGCGTGGGGTGGACCGGAACAACGTCATCCTCGACGGCCAGCATCAGGTCGGCAACGGGATCGAAGTCTCGTGGGCAGACGGCGTGTCGATCGAGAACCTCACCGTGCACGATTTCGACCGCGCCACGCTCGATGGCGAGGACGGCAACCAGATCTGGTGGAATGGCGGTGACGGCTCGGGGATGATCGGCATCAACGGGTGGCGGGGGCGATACCTAACCACGTACTCGACCGGCCTGCTGGGGGGATACGGCATCTTCATGTCGAACTCGGTGCGGGGTGCGCTCAACCAGGTGTACGCGTCGGGCTTCAACGACTCGGGGATCTACCTGGGAGCCTGCCGCGACTGCCGCGCCAAGATCTCGAACGCGCTGGTCGAGAACAACGCGCTCGGCTACTCGGGGACCAACTCGGGCGGGCACATCATCGTGCGCAATTCGACCTTCCGCAACAACTCGAACGGGGTGGGTCCGAACTCACTCAACAACGACGACCGGCCGCCGCCGCAGGACGGCGCCTGCAACTCCGGACAGAATACCTCGCCGACGCCGACCTTCTCGTCGACGCGCATCGGCCGGTGCACGGTCTTCCGGCACAACGTGGTGGCGAACAACGACAACTTCTCGACCCCGGCGAACTCCACCACCGGCTCGATTCCGTGGGGCAACGGCTTCATCCTGATCGGTACCTATGCGGACCTGATCGTGGAGAACTCCATCCAGGGCAATCCCAGCGCCGGCCTGCTCGGCTTCGAGAACCCGGATCCCTTCCCGGCGACCTCGGACACTATCTTTTTCCAGCTCGCCGGCAACAAGGTCGCGCGCAACACGTTCTCGACCAACGGCACGAACGGCGATCCGAGCGCGGCGGACATCGTGCTCGCCGGTGGTCTCTTCGGCCAAAAGATGTCGACCAACAACTGTTTCACGCGCAACACGTTCACGACCAGCACGCCGGCTGACATCGAAGGGACGTGGGGTTGCCAGAACCTGACCACGCCGAACCCGGGCGCCGGCACCGGCCTGAGCACGCTCTTCTACATCCTCGGGCTGCAGGCCGCGTCGCAGGCGCGCGTCTCGGTGCCGCAGCCGGCGCCGCCACCACAGCCCTCCATGCCGCATCCTTGTCGAGGGATCCCGGAAAACCCGTTGTGCGGCTGATGCGTCCATCGACTCGCGCTCGCGCGGCTTGTCGATGAGCAGCGGCGTCGCCGATGCGCCCTCGGGAGCGCGGGGCTCCTGCCGAGCCGCGCTTCAGAACCGGGCGTAGGCGGCCGCGGCTCGCCGGGAGGCTCGCCCTCCCGGGTCAGACCTCGGCGCGGGGTCACGGCGCGTAGTGGCCGATGTGGGTTTCCTGCAGGTGGGAGGGTAGTTGCCCGGGCGACGCGCCCCCGCAGCCGCCCTGTGCAAGGACGAAGGCCTGCGGGTTGCCGAGCAGCGCGACCGCCTGAGCGCGGATCTGGCTGGCGATGGTGACGGGGACCTGGTCGATCGTATGCACGGCGCTCAGCTGGCGAATGAAGTCGGCGCGGATCGCGCGCATGGCGCAGCCCTGGTCGACCCGCAGGCCGTCGTTGAACTTGCTCTGTGACCACAGCAGCCGCCGACCGCTCGGGTCCCAGGCGAACTCGGGGATGACCCACCCGTCCTCGCCCGAGCGGGTCAGACGGCGGATTGCGCCGGGCTTGAACAGCGTGTGGC